>MTLD01002210.1_pt1 | contig 17511 bp, 11 predicted proteins | sample 1982471 | NCBI WGS metagenome assembly MTLD01 (sample SAMN05712604, study PRJNA340218) | biofilm metagenome | isolation source: sample SPM anode biofilm adapted to -50 mV | place: USA | collected 2012-02-03
ACCACCATGTCTTCCTCGACGATGGTGTCCTCAAGCGAGATGTCGGCGGTCTGCATGACGATCTCGGAGCGGCGCTTGTCGCCGAACTTGTCTTTGAGCTCCAGGAGCTCGCCCACTATGATCTTCAGGATCTCGGCCTCGGAGGCGAGGATCTCCTTCAGGCGGGCGATGTACTTCAGGATCTCGCGCAGCTCCTCGAGGATCTTCTCACGCTCGAGGCCGGTCAAGCGGTGCAGCCTCATGTCGAGGATGGCCTGGGCCTGCAGGTCGGAGAGGCCGAACTTCTCCATGAGGCCGACCTTCGCCTCGGCCGGCGACGCGCTCGCCTTGATGAGGGCGATCACCTCGTCCAGGTTGTCGAGGGCGATCTTCAGGCCTTCCAGTATGTGGGCCCTCGCCTCGGCCTTCTTCAGATCGAAGATGGTACGGCGGGTGACGATTTCTTTTCTGTGCTCGATGAAGAAGTCGATGGTTTCCCTAAGCGTCAGGACGCGCGGCCGGTTGTGCACGATGGCCAGCATGATGATGCCGAAGGAGGACTGCATCTGGGTCTGCTTGTACAGGTGGTTCAGTATGATGGTCGGGTTCTCGTCCTTCTTGAGCTCGATGACGACGCGCATACCCTCGCGGTCGCTCTCGTCCCTGAGATCGGATATCCCCTCGATCTTCTTCTCCTTGACCAGCTCGGCGATCTTCTCGACCAGCTTCGCCTTGTTCACCTGGTACGGGATCTCGGTGACCACGATGGACTGGCGCTCAGTCTTCTTCTGGGTCTCTATCTGCACCTTGGCGCGCATCTGGATGATGCCGCGTCCGGTCGAGTAGGCCTTCATGATCCCTTCGCGGCCGTAGATGAAACCGCCGGTCGGGAAGTCCGGGCCGGGTATCAGTTCCACCAGCTCCTCGAAGGTGAGCTGCGGGTTATCGATGATGGCGACGATGCCGTCGATCACCTCGGAGAGGTTGTGCGGCGGGATGTTGGTCGCCATGCCGACCGCGATGCCGGCAGAACCGTTCACGAGCAGGTTCGGGAACTTGGAAGGAAGGACGAGCGGCTCCTTCAAGGAGTCGTCGTAGTTCGGTCCGAAGGGGACGGTTTCCTTGTCCAGGTCGTTCAGGAGCTCGTGGGCTAGCTGCTCCATCCTGATCTCGGTGTAACGCATCGCTGCCGGGGAGTCGCCGTCGATGGAGCCGAAGTTCCCCTGGCCGTCGACCAGCGGGTACCTGAGCGAGAAGTCCTGGGCCATCCTGACCAGGGTGTCGTAGACGGCGGTGTCGCCGTGGGGATGGTACTTACCGATGACGTCGCCGACGACGCGGGCCGATTTTTTGTACGGCTTGTTCCAGTCGTTGGACATGTCGTACATGGCGTAGAGGCAGCGCCTATGCACCGGCTTCAAGCCGTCGCGTACGTCCGGAAGCGCGCGGCCGACGATGACCGACATGGCGTAATCCATGTACGAGCGCTTCATCTCGTCTTCGATGTTTACCGATACCTTGTTCAGTTGATTCAGCATTTAAGAAGCCCTTTCCGGTCAAAAGGCGGCAGTTTCGGGTGAAATGCCCCGAAATATGCCCTCACAATTGATTTGCAGAGAATATATGCAAAACGCTATCCCTCCCGGAGGGAGGGGAAATTTTTTTTCTTTAAACGTCGAGGTTGGAGACGTTGAGCGCGTTCTGCTCGATGAAGTCGCGGCGCGGCTCGACCTGGTCGCCCATGAGCACGGTGAAGATCTCCTCGGCGGCGACCGCATCCTCGATCTTCACCTGCAGGAGCACCCTGTTCTCCTGGTGCATGGTGGTCTCCCAGAGCTGCTCCGGGTTCATCTCGCCCAGACCTTTGTAGCGCTGGATGTAGAGCCCTTTCTTCGCGCTCTCCATGAACCAGGAAAGGATCTCACCCTGGCTTTCGCTCTCGAACATGACCTTGTCTTCCGGTCCCATGATGACGGCGGGGCCCGCTCCCATGAGGGAGCGTACCCTCTTGTAGTTCTCCAGCAGCATGCCGTACTCGTAGGAGTCGAGCACCTCGAAAATCTGCTGGTCGATCTTCACGCGCAGGTTCCCGAAGGCGAACAGCATGCTGTCCGTGTAGACCTGAGCGTCGGTCTCGGGGCAGGCCTCCTTCATCTTCGGCAGCAGTGCCGCGAGGTCCGCCATTTCCTCCAGCCCCTGCTTCACGCCGGATTTGAGGAACACGCGCAGCAGCTGGTCGTTGATCCCCTTCTTGACCACCTTGTCTAACAGGTCGTTGAAGTCGATGAGCTGGGTCAGTATGGGGATGATCTGCTTGCCGCGGTAGACGCGCTCGTCGGTCCCCGAGCCGAGCTTCAGGGTCATATCCTCGGTCCCTTCCTCGAGGAGGTAGGCCTGGAGCGCGGCCTCGTTCTTCAGGTACTGCTCCTTCCTGCCGCGCTTGATCTTGTAAAGAGGCGGCTGGGCGATGTAGAGGTAGCCGCGCTCGATCAGTTCCATCATCTGGCGGAAGAAGAAGGTGAGCAGAAGGGTAAGGATGTGCGAGCCGTCGACGTCCGCATCGGTCATGACGATGATGCGGTGGTAGCGGAGCTTCGCGATGTCGAAGTCTTCCTTGCCGATCGAGGTGCCAAGGGCCGAGATCAGCGTCCTGATCTCCTGGGAGGCGAGCATCTTGTCGAAGCGCGCCTTCTCGACGTTGAGGATCTTACCCTTGAGCGGCAGGATCGCCTGGTACTTGCGGTCGCGCCCCTGCTTTGCCGAGCCGCCTGCGGAGTCACCCTCGACGAGGAAGAGTTCGCAAAGCGCCGGGTCCTTCTCCTGGCAGTCGGCGAGCTTGCCCGGAAGCGTCCCCACCTCGAGCGCCCCCTTCCTGCGGGTCAGTTCGCGCGCCTTCCTGGCTGCCTCGCGGGCACGCGCCGCGTCGATGGATTTCTCGAGGATCTTCCTCGCCATCGCCGGGTTCTCTTCCAGGTACATGGCGAGCTTCTCGTTCATCAGGGTCTCGACGTAACCCTTCACCTCGGAGTTGCCGAGCTTGGTCTTCGTTTGTCCCTCGAACTGCGGCTGGGAGATCTTCACCGAGATGACTGCGGTAAGACCTTCGCGCAGGTCGTCGCCGGAGATGGCAACCTTCACGTTCTTCAAGAGGTTGTTCGCCGTGGCGTAGTTGTTCATGGTGCGGGTGAGCGACGCCTTGAAGCCGATCAGGTGCGTCCCCCCCTCGTGGGTGTTGATGTTGTTGGCGAAGGAGAAGACCTTCTCGTCGTACGAGTCGTTGTACTGCATGGCGATCTCGATATCGACGCCGCTCTTCTCACCCTTGATGTAGATCGGCTCCGTGTTGACCAGGTTCTTGTTCTTGTTCAGGTACTCGACGAAGCTCCTGATGCCCCCCTCGTAGAAGAAGTCATGGTCCTTCTCGGTACGCTCGTCGTGGATCTTGATGCGCACGCCGGCGTTAAGGAAGGCCAGCTCGCGGAGCCTCTTGGAGAGGACGTCGAAGGAGAACTCGGTGGTCTCGAAGATCTCGCCGTCGGGGAGGAAGGTGATCTTGGTGCCGCGCCTCTTGGTCTCGCCGGTGATGGCGAGCGGCGCCTGCGGCACCCCCTTGCGGTAACTCTGGGTGTAGAGGTTGCCGTTTCTGCGTATCTCCAGCTCGAGCTTGGTGGAAAGCGCGTTGACGACCGAGCTGCCCACGCCGTGCAGGCCGCCGGAAACCTTGTAGGAGGAGTTGTCAAACTTGCCGCCGGCGTGCAGGACGGTGAGTACGACCTCCGCCGCGCTTCTTCCCTCGGTCGGATGCATGTCCGTCGGGATGCCGCGACCGTTGTCCTCGACGGTAACCGACCCATCCAGGTGTATGGTGACCTGTACGGCATCGCAGTAACCGGCCAGCGCCTCGTCGATGGCGTTGTCCACCAGTTCGTAAACCAGGTGATGCAGACCCTGAGCAGCGGTGGAACCGATGTACATGGCCGGACGCTTGCGCACCGCTTCCAGTCCTTCGAGAATCTGGATCTTATCCGCCCCGTAATCGCTTTGTTCTTCTGAGCTCATCGTTACCTCTTTCAAGAAAATATCAGTTACCAATCCCCGCCCCCGGAGGGGGAGGGTTAGAGAGGGGAAGGTTTGTTGAGCCTATCTCAGCCACTGCCCCGCTTCCCCCCACCCGACCTCCCCCCTCCGGGGGGAGGAGCTTCGGGACTGTGGTGGGAGAGCTACTGCAAAATTCGTCCTTCCTTGATCCGGAAGGTCCTGTTCTCTTCCATCTCATCGATCGCCACATTGGCGAGCGAAGTAGTGGTGATGAAGACCTGCATTTCCCTTTTCTTCAGGAAATCCATTAGGTTCCTGTTGCGCTCCCGATCTAGCTCGCTCGTCATGTCGTCCAGAAGGAGCACCGGAGGCGCCTCGAAGCATCTCGTGATGTACTCGATCTCCGCCATCTTCAGGGCCAGTACGAAAGAGCGCTGCTGTCCCTGCGAGGCGAAGTGACGCGCCGAGCGGCCGTTGAGACCGAAGTAGAGATCGTCGCGGTGCGGTCCGATGGCGGTGGTCATGCGCCGCTTCTCCTCAGCCGCGTGTGCCTTCAGGGCATCGGCGAGTGCCGCCGCAGGATCGCGAAGGAAAGCTTCCTCGTTCACACCGTGCAGCCGGTACTCGATCTGCACCGTCTCGTCGTTGCCGGAGATCTCGCTGTAGAACCCCTGCAACAGTTTTCCTATCTCGCTGAGGTACGCCTTTCTTCTCTCGATCACGAGCTGCGCCGCCTGGATCAACTGCTCGGTCCAGACCTCGATCCCGGAACCATCACCGATCTTCAGAAGGGCGTTCCGGTTCTTCAGGATCTTCGAGTAATCGTGAAACGCCGACAGGTAACTGAGATCGCAGGTGAAGACCGCCCGGTCCAGGTACCTGCGCCGCAAGTCGGGTCCGCCGCGCACCATGGAGATCTCCTCCGGCGTGAAGAGAACCACATTCAGGTTGCCGAAGAAATCGTCCAGGCGCGTCGCGAGCTTGCTGTCTATCTTCGCCTTTTTGCCCTGCTTCTCCAAAAGAACCGCGATCTCGCGAGTGACGCGGTCCCGCTCGACCGATCCCTTCACCAGTGCGAACTCCGAGCCGAACGCGATCAGCTCGATGTTTTTCGCCTGCTTGAATGACTTCATCGTCGCAAGGAGGTAAATCGATTCCAGCAGGTTGGTCTTGCCCTGGCCGTTGTTGCCGTAGAAAACGTTGAACTTCTTGCCCGGAGCAAGTTCCAAGTTTTGCAGGTTACGGAAGGAAGCAAGTTTGAGTTTTATCAGTTTCATCAGGGCCTTAACACAGCCTGTCTAGTTCCCACTCCTCCATCATCACAACATGTAACGCGCACTTGCAGCGTTGGGGGAGGTACTACAGCCGCATCGGCATGATGACCGCCAGGAACTCCTCGCTCTCCACCGCTTTCATGATCACCGGGGAAAGCTCGTCCTTAAGCTTCAGTTCAACCTCGCGCTGCTCCATGACGGAGAGGACGTCGATCAGGTACTTGGCGTTGAAACGTGCGGAGATGTTGTTGCCCTCGTAATCGATCTCGATCTCCTCGCGCGCCTCGCCGAGTTCCGGGTTGCTGGAGGAGATGATGACCTGCTCGGGGCTCACGTCGATCTTCACCCCCTTGAACTTCTCGCTGGAGAGGATCGACATCCTTTTCAGGGAGTGGAGGAACTTGTCCCGGCTGATCTGCACGATACGGTCGTTGCTCATCGGGATGACCTTGGTGTAGTCCGGGAACTCGCCGTCGATGAGGCGCATAACCACTACGGTGTTCCCCTTCTTGATCACCGCGCTGTTGTCCATGAAGCCGAGCATGATCTCGCCGTCTTCCTCTTCAACCATCTTCTTCAACTCGAAGATACCCTTCTTCGGGAAGATGACCCCCTTGGAGAGCTCGGCGGTGATGTTGCCGTTGATCGCCTTCTGGGAAACGGAAAGACGGTGGCCGTCGGTGGCGACCATCTTGAGGACGTTGGCGCCGTTCTCCTCGAACGCCTTGATGAAGACACCGTTCAGGTTGTACTTGGTCTCGTCATAGCAGATGGCGTAGGAGGTCTTCTCGATCATGTCCGCGAGGATCTCGTTCTTGAAGACCAGGAAGTTCTCCTCTTTCACCTTGGGGAAGTACGGGAATTCCTCTGAGGAGAGACCGACGATGTTGAAGCGGGCCTTGCCGCAGGTGATTTCCACCCAGTCGTTGTCCTTGGTGGTGAAGAGGATCTCTTCGTCCGGCATCTCCTTGACGATCTCATAAAGCTTCTTGGCCGAGACGGTGATCTTTCCTTCGCGGATGACCTTGGTCGGGTAGGAGCTCTTCATGCCGACCTCGAGGTCAGTGGCCGTGATGAAGAGCTGGTCGTTCTGAACCTCGAGCAGGGCATTGGAGAGAATGGGCATGGTGTTGCGCTTTTCTACGATACCCTGGATTCTCTGGAGGGCTTTCATAAAAATCTCTTTGCTGATTCTGAATTCCATGTCTTCTCTCCGGTTCTGTTTTTATTATTATGTTTATAAGTAATGATCGTAGTAGTAGATAGTGGCCTGTTGATACTGTGGACAACCCTGCTTACCCTTTGAAAGTGCTGCGTTTTAGTCTCTGGAAATCGTGCTGGAAAACTTCCGTCGTTTTTCCGGTTTCTGCACAGCTTTTTTTGACAGGGCTTTATCGAGCCGGGTTATGCACAGTTTTCCCCACTAAGTGAACAGCTTTTTCTTGATATCTTCCACAGTCGCTTTCAGGTCCGCGTCGGCCGCCAACTGCTTCTCGATCTTCTTCACCGAGTGGATGATCGTCGAGTGGTCCTTACCCCCGAACTTCTCGCCGATCTCCGGGTAGGATGCCTTGGTGAGCTCCCGGCATATATATATGGCGATCTGGCGCGGCACCACGAGCGTCTTGATGCGTTTGTCCGATTTGAGCTCCGAGAGCTTGATGCGGAAGTGTTCCGCCACCGTCTTCTGGATCATCTCCACGGATATGTCGCGGGTCTTCTCGACGATGATGTCCTTCATCACTTCTTTGGCCATGCCGAGGGTTATCTCCTTCCCTGTAAGGCTTGCGAAGGCCTCCAGGCGGATCAGCATCCCCTCGAGTTCGCGGATGTTGCTCGTTGCTCCTTCAGCGAGGAAGAGCGCCACGTCGTCCGGGAGGTTTACCGCGTGCATGTCCGACTTCTTCTTGAGGATGGCGACCTTGGTCTCTACCCCCGGCGGCTGGATGTCGGCGATAAGACCCCATTCGAAGCGCGATCTGAGGCGCTCCTCGAGACCGGGGATGTCCTTCGGGAACTTGTCCGAGGTCACCACGATCTGCTTGTGCGACTCGTAGAGCGCGTTGAAGGTGTGGAAGAACTCTTCCTGGGTCGCTTCCTTTCCAGCCATGAACTGGATGTCATCAATGAGCAGCAGGTCCATCTTCCTGAACTTGTTGCGGAACTCGTCCATCTTCTTGTAACGAAGCGAGTTGATCATCTCGTTCATGAACTTCTCGGACGAGTAGTAGCAGATCTTGGCCTTCGGATTCTTCGCAAGGATCTGATTTCCGATCGCGTTCACGAGGTGCGTCTTGCCCAGACCCACGCCACCGTAAATGAAGAGGGGGTTGTAGTTCGTGGCCGGCTTGTTCGCCACCGCCTGGGAAGCGGCATAGGCGAACTGGTTGCTCGGCCCCGAGACGAAGGACTCGAAGGTGTACTTTGAGTTGAGGTTAGGGACGAGATCGTTCTTCTTGTCCTTCTCCTTGTCCTTTTCCCTTTCTTTGTCCTGCTCCTTCTCTTTATCCTTCCCCTTTGCCTTCGGCTCCTTTTCTACCTTTGGTTCAGCGGACTCCGGCTGGGGCTCGGCAACGTGGAACTCTATATGGTAGTTCTTAGAGGTGATCGCGGAGAGAACTTCCTTGATCATGGAGAGGTACTTCTCGGTAACCCATTTCTGAAAGAAGACGCTCGGTACTTCGATGACAACGGTGTCGGCTGTGGCGCCGAGAAACTTCAACGGCTCGATCCAGGTCGTGTAAGTCTGTTCCGTTAATACTTGTTTCAGATTTGCCTGGGCTTCCAGCCAAATGTTTTCCATGGAGAGAGGCCTTTTTTTTCACTGTTTTTAAACAGCTTTATCAACAACTGTTGATAAGAAATAAGATAGGTAATTTCAGTGGCTTATCGAATTTTAAACAGTCTAAGCCTATGTTAATTTTTTTAGCGTGTCAGACTAACATGCCGTCCCCTTTGTTGGCAAGGCAAAACTTGAAGCAGGGATTGGCTCTGGAAAAAGACCTTGACAAGAATTGGCGTTTATGTTTAAGTTCGACACTTGCCTTTAAAAGCATTGTTACCTCAAGACTTAAGGAGTAGATAAAGATGAAAAGAACCTACCAGCCGAGCAATACCTCCAGGAAGAGGACCCACGGTTTCCTCGTTCGCATGTCCACCAAGAACGGCCGTCTCGTCATCAAGAGGAGAAGGGCTAAAGGGCGCAAGCGCCTTTCCGTAGGCATCGCTACCAAGTAATCTACTTTTTGTCCTGCTCGGATTTTCCCAAAGCTGAACGCCTGCGCAGACGCCCTGAATTCCTGCAGTTCAATGACGGCGCGTCGAAGATGCACACGCCGCATTTTTTGCTGTTATGGAAAGTGAAGGAAGGTGGCGTCACAAGGGTCGGGTTTACCGCTAGCAAGAAGGTGGGTAACGCCGTAGCCAGAAACTTCATCAAGCGAAGGCTGCGGGAGTTTTACAGGCAGAACAAGTCTCTTTTCATCTTGGCCGACTTCAACATCGTTGCCAAGAAAGGGGCGGACTTGCTTGACTTTCACCAGATTTCAACCGAGCTCGCAGCCGCCTTCGGGCGGCTGCGTAAAAAACATGGTCACTAGCATACTCAAAGGCCTTGTCGTTCTCTATCAGAGATTCATATCTCCGCTCAAGGCCCCATCCTGCCGTTTTTACCCCACCTGTTCGCATTACTCCTTACAAGCATTGGAAAAATACGGCCCTCTGAAAGGGTTGTGGCTGACGGCAGTGCGCATTCTGAAATGCCACCCGTTTCACCCGGGCGGTTACGATCCGGTTAAATAGTCTAGTCTCTCCAGGAGCATATAATGGAAAAACGTCTTATTGTAGCGATACTGCTCTCCATCGGAGTCCTGTACGCTTATACCTTTGTCTTTCCTCCCGCGAAGCCTGCACCCACCGGTAACGTAGCCAAGCAGGGGGCCGTCAGTTCTGCTACGGTAGCCACCGCAGCTACCGCCTCGGCACCTCAAGCTGCACCGACTGCTCCCATAGCAGTTCCCGCGCAGCCTGGTTCCACCGCGCGCGACCTAACCGTCGACACTGATCTCTACACTGCGGTCTTCTCCACCCAGGGTGCTGGTCTGAAGAAGTTCGTCCTGAAGAAGTACAAGGATGTTGCCGGGGCAAAGGGTAAGGGGATTGTTCTCGTTGACGAGACCGCCGCCAACCGCTTCAGCCTCCTGAGTGACTCCCGCGAACTCGGTTTGAATCAGAACGCGATGTATGCCGTAACGGGCAATGATCTCCAGTTGGCCAACGGCAACAAGGGGACTCTTGAATTCAGTACCACCACTCCTCAAGGGGTTGTGTTCAAGAAGACCTATACCTTCTCCGGCGATTCTTACCGGATCGACCTGGTCGAGCAGGTTCAGAACGCCGGCGCCGCTCAGGTATCCGGTCCGCTGCACCTGTTGCAGAATGCTCGCGTCGTCGACCAGAAGGCTGGCGGAGGTCGCTACGAGGTCTACGGTCCCTCGACGCTTACCGACAACGCTGTGAAGAGCGAGAAGCTCGACAACCTGCTCAAGGCTCCGGTGCAGTACGACAAGGGGATCCTTTGGTCTGCCTTCGCCGACAAGTACTTCATGGACAGTGTCATCGCCGAGAAGGGGAGCATCGCGCAGGTACGTCTCTCCCGTGCAGGCAGCGACTCCATGCTGAGGGATATCGTCTCTCCCGCCGTCAGCGTTGCCCCCGGGCAGACCGCTGCCGTTCGCTACGCGCTCTACTACGGTCCCAAGGACCTCGATATACTGAAGGCGCAGGGGAGCAGGCTCGAAGAGGTGATCGATTACGGCTGGTTCGCAGCCATCGCGAAGCCGCTCGTAGTATTCCTAAAGTTCCTTTACAAGTACACCGGCAACTACGGCATCGCCATCATCATCATTACCTGCATCCTGAAAGCGCTGTTCTTCCCGCTCACCCACAAGAGCTACAAGTCCATGAAGGATATGCAGAAGATTCAGCCCAAGATGAACGAGCTGAAGGAGAAGCATAAGAACGATCGCGACGCTATGAACCGCGCCGTGATGGAACTGTACAAGACCCACAAGGTCAACCCGCTGGGTGGCTGCCTCCCCATGCTGGTTCAGATCCCCGTCTTCTTCGGCCTGTACCGTGCACTCATGTACTCCATCGAGCTCAGGCACGCGCCGTTCTACCTCTGGATCACCGACCTTTCTGCTAAGGACCCGTACTACGTGACCCCGCTTATCATGGGCGCCACGATGTTCATCCAGCAGAAGATGACACCGACCAACATGGACCCGGTCCAGGCGAAGATGATGCTGATGCTTCCCGTGGTCTTCACTTTCATGTTCCTGAATTTCCCGTCCGGCCTCGTTATCTACTGGCTGGTGAACAACGTGCTTACCATCGCGCAGCAGATGTACATCAACAAGACGGTAACGGACTAGCACGAAACGGATACGACAATGTATGTACGCGACACAATCGCAGCAATCAGCACAGCGGTAGGTGAGGGGGGGATCGGGATCGTAAGGATCAGCGGCCCTGCCTCCCTGCCGATCGCCGAGAGCATCTTCAAAGCTAAGTCGAACGGTGGCCTAAAAAGCCACCGTTTTTCTTATGGCGCTGTGGTTACTCCGGAAAACGGAGACCTCGTCGACGAGGCCATGGTCGTCTTTATGAAGGGGCCCAATTCCTATACAAGGGAAGATGTGGTCGAGATCCAATGCCACGGCGGCACTCTCGTCGTCTCCAGGATCCTCAATCTGGTGGTCAGTGCAGGTGCCCGTCTGGCGGAACCCGGCGAGTTCACCAAGCGCGCATTTCTGAACGGGCGAATAGACCTGGTACAGGCGGAAGCCGTGATGGATGTTATTTCCAGCCGGACCGATGCCTCTCTGGCTCTCGCTCAGCACCAGCGCGAAGGGCTCTTGTCCAAACGGATAGCCACAGTGAAGGACGGGATCGTTTATGCCTTGGCGTACGTCGAGGCACTTATCGACTTTCCGGAAGACGATGTCGATGTGGCCGTCGAAACCGATGTTCTCGGTAAAGTAACGCCTGCACTGGTTGAACTGGATTCCTTGATCGAGGGGTTTGACGAGGGGAGGGTGCTGCGCGACGGTGTTTCGGTCGTCATCGCCGGCAAGCCGAACGTCGGGAAATCTAGTCTCCTCAATACCCTCTTGAAGGAAAAGCGGGCCATCGTCACTTCGGTACCTGGCACTACCCGGGACCTGATAGAAGAGGTGGTCAACATAAACGGCCTCCCAGTAAAACTGCTCGATACTGCCGGTATCCGCCAGTCAGATGATCAGGTAGAGCAGGAAGGTGTACGGCTCTCTCTGGACCGCATACCGAGAGCCGACCTTGTATTATTCGTCATCGACGGCTCCGCACCGTTTGATGAAGACGACGCGACCATTCTTCGCGCCATTGGTGCGAAGAGCTGTATAGTAGTTCAGAATAAGTCTGATCTGCCCTCGGTGGCTGTGCTCCCGTCAGATTTCTCCTCGCCCGTGGTCACCATCTCCACACATACCGGGTCCGGTGTTCCTTCCTTGCGCGATGCGATCACCAATGCTTTCATGCATGGTCACGCCATAGACAGCCGTGAGTACGTCGCAGTCTCCAAGGCGCGGCACCGTGATTCGCTGCTTAAGGCCCGCACCTCCTTGCGCTCATTCGTCAGCAATCTTGAAGCCGGCATGAACCTGGAAATTCTTCCTGTGGACTTGCGTGATACGCTCGACGCAGTTGGTGAGGTAACAGGGGAGACTACCGCGGATGACATCCTCGATAGGATCTTCTCGAGCTTCTGTATTGGGAAGTAGGCAGGGGGCGTGTTTCACGTGAAACAATGGCTTCTTTCGATGTTGTAACGCCTAGTTATCTGTCTTGTGTTTTATCAGTCTCATCGTGAAAATTATGGAAATCCGGTGCCAGACAGTTACTCGATCCGCGTCTCGTATCATGGGCGCATGCAGTGTCCAAATTACCTCAGTTTTGAAGAGTGTTTAAATCAGCGTAAAGCGGCTCAAGTTTCGATATTATCGCGGTTTTTTACGTTTGTTCCACGTGGAACATCAAGTTGGAGCCGTGCATGACGCGGTAAATGGGTCGGGATGACAGCTCCCGGCACCGTAATAAAGCTTTTGCAGCACATGGAGTCCGGTTTGATAGTTTACGACAAGAAATATGACGTGATAGTGGTCGGTGCGGGACACGCCGGGTGTGAGGCTGCGCTCGCGGCTGCCAGAATGGGTCAGTCGACCCTTATGCTCACCATCAACCTTGATGCCATTGCCCTGATGTCCTGCAACCCGGCCATCGGCGGTTTGGCGAAAGGTCACCTGGTGAAGGAGATTGATGCCCTGGGTGGTGAGATGGGGCGTAACATCGACGCGACCGGTATCCAGTTCCGCGTGCTGAACACGAAGAAGGGACCTGCCGTCCGCGCTTCCCGTGCCCAGGCCGACAAGCAGATGTACCGTCTGCGCATGAAGCACGTCATGGAGCAGCAGGATAATCTCGATCTCAAGCAGGTCGAGGTGACCGGACTGGTAATCGAGGACGGCGAGGTGACCGGGGTGGATACCAAGGGCGGCGTCCGCTTCATGGGTAACACCGTCGTACTCACTACCGGGACTTTCATGCGCGGCCTGATTCATATCGGTCTGGTGCATTACCCGGGCGGCAGGGCAGGGGACCTTCCCTCCATCGGCCTGTCCGACGGACTGAAAGATTACGGTTTTGACGTGGGGCGTCTGAAAACCGGGACACCTGCGCGCCTCGACGGCAGAACTATCGACTTCGATCGGCTGGAAAAGCAGTACGGCGACGAGAACCCTGTGCCGTTCTCATTCTCTACGGAAAGAATAGAGCAGAGTCAGGTTCCCTGTCACATTGCTTATACCAACGAGCGCTCCCACGAGATAATCCGCAGCGGTCTCGACCGCTCTCCGCTCTACGCCGGAATCATAGAGGGGATCGGGCCGCGCTATTGCCCGTCCATCGAGGACAAGGTGGTGCGCTTCCCGGAAAAGGACCGCCACCAAACCTTCATCGAGCCGGAGGGGCGCGAGACCGTCGAAGTTTATCCCAGCGGCATGTCCACCTCGCTTCCAATCGACATCCAGTGGGCGTTTTATCGGAGCATAGAAGGGCTCGAGCGCGTCGAGATCATGCGCCCGGCATACGCGATCGAGTACGACTACGTCAATCCGATCCAACTGCACGCCTCGCTGGAGACGAAGTTGGTGCGCAACCTCTACCATGCCGGTCAGATCAACGGGACGTCCGGTTACGAAGAAGCGGCTGCTCAGGGGCTCATGGCCGGCATAAACGCCGCTCTTCGGGTTCAGGGAAAAGAGCCGCTGGTTCTGGGCCGCAGCGAAGCGTACATCGGCGTGATGATCGATGACCTGGTCACCCTCGGCACCAAAGAGCCGTACCGCATGTTCACTTCCCGTGCGGAATACCGCCTGCTTCTGCGCGAGGACAATGCGGATCTGCGCCTGAGGGAGAAGGGGCACGAGATCGGTCTGGTGCCAGAGTCCCTCTACAACTCTTTCCTGGCAAAGAAAGAGTTGATCGGTTCCGAATTGGCCCGCCTATCCAGGGAAAGGCTGGCGCCGTCCGCTGCGGGTGAGGAATTGCTTGAGGAATGGGGGCTGGTCGGTATGCAGAACGCCATCAGCTATGAACAGTTGCTGCGCCGTCCCGAGTTCACCTGTCAGGACCTCTCCCGCATCTATCCGGAGATCATGGAGCTGCCGGAACAGGTACGCGAGCAGATCGAAATACAGATCAAGTACCAGGGCTACATCCAGCGCCAGCTCGAGCAGGTGGAGCGCTCCGCCAGACTTGAGACGACGAAGATCCCTGCTGATATGGATTACGCAAGCGTCTCCGGTCTCTCCACCGAGGTGCGTGAGAAGCTGATCAAATTCAAGCCGGACACGCTCGGACAGGCTTCCCGCATTCCAGGCATCACTCCTGCGGGCATCACAATCCTCTCCATTGCTCTGAAGGCGAGGTACGGCAGATGAACGAGCGCGCAAAGGATTTCCTGAAGAAAGGGGCCGCGGAGCTGGGTATCGAGCTTACTGCTGCGCAGTTGAAGAGCCTCGACCTTTTTGCGGAGGAGCTGAAAAAGTGGAATCGCAAGATCAACCTGACCGCAATAACCGATGACGAAGGGATTGCCGTTAAGCACCTTGTCGACTCGCTGAGCCTTTTAAAGGTGGTGCGCGGGCCGGCACGTATGCTTGATATCGGCTCCGGCGGAGGATTCCCGGGTATCCCGGTGAAGGTGGTGCAGCCTGATCTGTCCATCGTCTCCGTTGATGCGGTGGTGAAAAAAATCAGCTTTCAGAAACAGGCGGTGCGTCTGCTGGGTTTTCAATCTTTCGACGCGTTGCATGTCAGGGCCGAAACACTCGCCGCCGACTACCCGGACTATTTCGACTGGGTTGTCTCCCGCGCCTTTTCGGATATACCTTCCTTCGTTGCCATGGCGCTGCCGGTCCTGAAGCCGGAGGGACGCATCGTCGCCATGAAGGGCAAGAACGCTGCCGAAGAGGTGTCGGCCGCTGAAGAGGAACTGCAGAAACTTGGAGCCAGGGTCGAGTCGGTGCTCGATTTTAATCTCCCTTGCTCTGGAGACGCCAGATCGCTGGTGGTAATTGTTAAGAAATAATTAATTTTTACCGATTTCCTTGCAGGCGGGCAAAAAGGGGTCTTTAAGGGGCTTTGCCTGCAAAGAAAGGGCAGTGTTTGCCATATAGCGAGAACGCCGGTATTTGGTGCCAATTTCAGCGCCTAAATTTTGTGCAATTTGACTGGAAGCGGCGACATCCGAAGTTTCGATAGGGAATCAACGCCTCGCGTCCGTCCACGTCTGCAGACCGAAATCACATAATTAGAATAAAATCACTTAGAGTGTGTGAGTGGTGTGAGAGAAGAGGGACACAAGAGTACGGAGTGAGGAACTGGAGAGGGGAAGGGGGAGATAGTTCTTTTGAAGAGGGTATGGTCTCTTCGAACCAATGTCGGCTCGACCAAACTGACAAAAAGACCCACCGACAACAAGGGAATACGCCGAAGCATTATTTTGACTTTTTGCCGGTTTATATGTTAGAAATAAAAACTTTTTTTGTTTACGACGGCAACTTCACCTCAACAGAAGGGGGATGACTTATGCATCACTTTCAGTACAAAGGTGACGAGCTCTTCGCTGAAGAGGTCGCGATCAAAGATATCGTTGCTGAAGTCGGTAGTCCCGTCTACATCTACTCCAGGGCAACTCTGGAGCGTCATTTCAAGGCGATGGACGACGCCTTTGCCGGTGCGCCTCACACCATCTGCTACTCGGTGAAGGCCAACTCCAATCTTGCCGTCCTCAAGACCTTCGTAAATCTCGGCGGTGGTGTGGACATCGTCTCGGGCGGGGAACTGTACCGGGCGCTGGCCGTCGGCGTCGATCCTAAAAAAGTGGTTTATTCCGGCGTGGGGAAAAGAGACGACGAGATCGCCTACGCTTTGAAAACCGGCATTCTGCTGTTCAACGTGGAGTCGGAACAGGAACTCGACCGGATCAACGAGGTGGCGGGGCGTCTGAACAAAAAGGCCGGCATTGCCATCCGCGTCAATCCGGACGTCGACCCGGAAACCCACCCCTATATCACCACGGGACTGAAGAAGGCCAAGTTCGGCATCAACATCGAGCGCGCCCTCGGACAGTACCAGCGCGCCAATAGCATGAATAACATGGAGATTCTCGGTATCGACTGCCATATCGGCAGCCAGCTCACCAAGGTTTCTCCTTTTGTCGACGCCATCAAGAAGCTGAAGCGCCTTTTAAACGGCGTCAGGGATATGGGCATCGACGTGAAGTACCTTGACCTGGGTGGCGGCCTCGGCATCCAGTACAACGATGAAGCGCCGCCGCTTCCCGCCGACTACGGCTCCTCGATAATCGAGGAGACCAAGGACCTCGGGTTGCATCTGCTCTTCGAGCCAGGGAGGAACCTAGTAGGCAACGCCGGCATTCTAGTCGGCAGATGCCTCTACACTAAACAGGGCGAGGAAAAGAACTTCGTCATCGTCGACGCGGGGATGAACGACCTGGCCCGACCTGCTCTGTACGGTTCCTTTCACGGCGTCCGTCCGGTGGTGAGAAACCAAAGCGGGGTCATCGAAGGGGACATCGTCGGCCCGATCTGCGAGTCCGGCGACTTCCTGGTCAAGGACCGGGAGATCCCGAATTTCCAGCCCGGTGACTTGATCGCCTTCATGTCAGCCGGCGCTTACGGCTTCACCATGAGCAGCAACTACAACAGCCGCCCGCGGGTGGCCGAAGTGATGGTCGACGGAAAGAGATTCGAAGTGGTGCGAGAGCGAGAGACCCTGGCTGACCTGGTCAAGGGCGAGAGCGTCCCCACTTTCCTTTAAATTACTAAAACAATCGGATAGTTACCATAAGGAGGTAGCCCATGTTTCACGGAAGTATCGTAGCGATCGTAACACCGTTCAACAACCACGCGGTGGACGAAGAAAAACTGAGGGAACTTGTCGAGTTCCAGATTGCCAACGGAACCGACGCCATCGTGCCCTGCGGCACCACCGGCGAGTCCTCCACCCTGAGCTATGAAGAGCACGACAGGGTCATCCAGATCGTCGTGGAGCAGGTGAACAAGAGGGTTCCGGTCATCGCCGGCACCGGTTCCAACTCCACCCACGAAGCCATCGAGATCACCAAGCACGCCAAAGAACTGGGCGCCGATGGCGCGCTGCTGGTAACCCCTTACTACAACAAGCCTTCCCAGGAAGGTCTCTACCGTCACTACAAGGCGGTGGCCGACGCCGTGGCGCTGCCGCAGATCCTCTACAACGTACCGGGGCGTACCGGCGTGAACCTCCTCCCGGAGACCGTTGCGCGTCTCGCCGAGCACTCCAACATCGTCGCCATCAAGGAAGCAACCGGCTCGCTGCAGCAGGCCTCCGAGGTGCTGGCACTTTGCGGCGACAAGCTCGACGTGCTCTCCGGTGACGACTTCATCACCCTCCCCATGATGGCCGCAGGCGCCAAGGGGGTCATCTCGGTGACCGCCAACATCATGCCGAAGGAAGTCGCCGCGCTGGTGGACGCCTTCAACGCCGGGAACATGGAAGAGGCGAGGAGGCTGCACCTGTACCTGCTGAAGATCTCCAACGCGATGTTCATCGAGAG
>MTLD01000435.1_pt1 | contig 17502 bp, 17 predicted proteins | sample 1982471 | NCBI WGS metagenome assembly MTLD01 (sample SAMN05712604, study PRJNA340218) | biofilm metagenome | isolation source: sample SPM anode biofilm adapted to -50 mV | place: USA | collected 2012-02-03
TGCAGGTCGCGGGTAAGGTGGCTAGGAAATAGGTTTGAGTCAACGTACACACTGGCGTAAGCCGAATTATAGCGCGGACGAGCGAATAATTACGATTTTTCCGATGAGGTGAGATTTCATTGCTGCTTAAGACAGAGGAAATAGAAGCAATATCTGTGGACGCAAACGAGGATTCTTTCTTGTATGGGAAAAGTAATTTTGCGTATGCGGCTGCGACAGCGGCAGTAACAGTCAAAGAGGTTATTGCGGATCAGATTGAAGAGGAAATGTACAGGTCAAATATCACCAAAAAGGCTCTTGCAAACATGATGTGTACGAGCCGGGCGTCTTTGGACAGGTTGCTTGATCCTAACAATGTCTCGGTTACGTTGCACACTCTCGAGAAGGTGGCGTTAGCTTTGAATAAACGCTTAAAAGTCGAGTTGGCGTAGTTTTTTGTATGGCGATACGTTTTAAAAAGGAGATCCAATGATAATAATGGCGTTGAACTGCGGCAGCTCATCGGTCAAGTACCAGCTCTATGACTGGGAAAAGAGAGAAGTTATGGCCAAGGGCATGGTGGAGCGGGTCATTGTTGGCAACTCATTCATAGAGCACGAGGTTCCCGGTCGTGAACCTTTCGTGGATAAGCATGACTGTCCCAATCATAAAACAGCCATTGACCTTATCATCCGCACTATAACTGATCCAACGCGTGGAGTTGTCAAAAATGTTTCCGAGATTTCGGCTATCGGTCATCGTGTTGTGCATGGCGGTGAAAAATTTGCCCGCTCAGTTGTGATAGACGACAGGGTTCTTGATGTAATCAAAGAAGTGCAACATTTGGCGCCGTTGCACAACCCGCCCAATATCGAGGGTATCCAGGCTGCGAAAGCTCTTTTGCCGAATGTTACTCACGTAGCTGTGTTCGATACCGCTTTTCATCAGACCATGCCGGAAAAAGCTTATATCTATCCACTTCCTTATGAATGGTACCAGAAACATGAGATTCGCAGATATGGTTTTCATGGCACCTCGCACCTCTATGTTTCCAAGCGCGCCGCCGCTCTTCTGGGCAAGAAACCATCAGACTGCAATATTATTACCTTGCACATGGGGAACGGTGTTTCACATTGCGCCATCAAAAACGGCATTTCCATCGACACCTCCATGGGGCTGACTCCGCTGGAAGGCGCTGTCATGGGATCCCGTTGCGGCGATATCGATCCGGCCATTCCAAGTTTCATGATGCAGCGAGAAAACCTTACGGCCAAGGAAATGGATGCGATCCTCAACAAAAAAAGCGGAGTCTTAGGCGTTACCGGGCGTTTTGCCGATCGCCGGGATGTGGTCAAATGTGCATTAGAAGGTGATGAACGCTGTAAACTCTCACTGAATATCGAAGCGTACCGAGTCAAAAAGTATATCGGATCGTACCTTGCAGTAATTGGTAAACTTGATGCGGTGGTTTTCACCGCCGGTGTTGGTGAAATGAGCGTTGAGATCCGTGAGCAAATTCTTACGGGTTTGGAGCATATCGGTATTATGCTGGACAAGGAACGCAATAGTGTCAGGACTCGTAAGAAAGAAACCCTGATAACTACCGATGACTCCCCGGTTAAAGTCTTCGTCATCCCGACTGACGAGGAACTGGTGATTACCGAGGATGCAGCAGCGATTCTTGCCGGTACCTATAACGATCATATGAGTTTCGAGTACTCTTTTTCGAAACCGGATTTTGTGCGTAAATGAGATTGTGATGACAAAATCTGATTTGACAAGAAAACTTGCCAAAGAAATGGATATCACGATTTTTGATGCGGAGAAGATTATCAATGGGGTGTTTGAGAGCATGACAGAAGCCTTGGTTTCGGGGGATCGAATTGAAATCAGAGGTGTCGGGAGTTTTGAAGTACGCGAGCAAAACGCTTACATTGGTAGAAACCCTATGACGGGAGAGCGTGTCAAGGTGGGGTCCAAGAAAATACCCTTCTTTAAAACCGGAAAATACCTCAAAGGACGGCTACTTGAATGTGGAAACCAGGTTTGAATTTCTACCTTGAGAGATTTGAATGATTCTTGGAGAGCGACCCGTAGTTTTGGGCAGCCCCTGTCTGATTTGAAACCAGACAGGGGTTTTTGGTGTCTCCGAGCAGTGTGCGACAATTACCTGTATCGAATTCACAAAATAGCCGATGTTTCTGAAGTTATACCTTCAGTGTGAATGGGTTGCGTTGGATTTACAGTATATTTCATTATGTTGACGGAGGCTAGATCAGCGTGCGAACAGCAAGAGGCAGGGATGTGCTCGATAAAGCGAAGGAGTTATTGTCAATGGCCCGTACCGTGGATGAGCTGCGACAAGCTCAAGCAGTAATTCTTCCTTTGGAGTTAGGGCTGACATTGAGTCAGACTGCTGCTGTAATAGGAGTATCAAAAAGTTGGACGTCCCGGTTGCGGACTGAGTTTATTCTTGCCGGCGGTAAAATTGCAAATGGAAAGTCTTATGCTAATCGGCGTCGTGAAAACATGTCACGCGATGAAGAAGTAAAATTTCTTGCGCCGTTTATCGAGAAGGCTAAGTCAGGCTGTCCATTGATTGTCAGGGAAGTCAAAGAAGCATTACAGGAGCAACTTGGACGTACGATTGCTCTGACATCAGTCTATAATCTTCTTCATCGGCATGATTGGCGCAATTTCGTTCCCGAGAAACGGCATCTCAGGTCCGGTATTTCCGCGCGAGAAGATGTGCAAAAAAACTCCTCGCTGTCATTGCGAAAATCAAAAAACCGCGATCGGGGGGAGGAGGTTAGTACAGTGTGATGCCGCACCCATCTATCAAGCGCTTACCATTTGTGCGGTGCTGAGTAGAGAGGTTCGCGCTTTGGATCTTCTTGATGGAGGTTCAAATGAGTCATAACGGTGATATAGCCTCTACCGGCACTATCTATCTTCTGCGTCACGGTGACTCCCGGCAAGACGAGATCAAGCGTTGTGTCGGCTTGCCAGATCTTTCGCTCGATTCCCTGGGAATATTTCTTCCGGGGATGAGATAACAGACCCTTTGCTTATTGGGCATAAAGGCTGTCATTCACTCGTTGAAGTTGCTGCCACCAACTCTTTTCAAAGTCGTCCGGTGAAATAGTGGAGTTTTCCGGCGTTCCACGATACGTATTGATCTTTCAATACGTGATTAATCGAAAAGGTGGATATCTTGCTATAATAATTGGTATGTCTGTGCATATGAAATAACAATGAAGTTGTTGACTCCTATTTCAAGTCAAGGCGCTATCTTTGCTGGCTCGTCTTCGACTCCTCAACGTACTTACCTGTACGCCTTCGTTGCTTCAATTCTCACCACCTTGATTTCATCATTGATTTGAAATTGGAATAACACAGATCAGAGGTACTATTACCATGTCAATAGATGATGCAGATCTGAATAACAATGTTAAGCAATACCGTGAAAAACGGAGCTGGTCACAACAGGAGTTGTCCGACCGGACCGGACTTTCGAGAACCGGCATCAGCGCAATTGAAATGGGTAAACTGGTTCCTTCAACAGTTGCGGCGTTGTCTCTGGCTAAAGTCTTTAAGTGCTCAGTTGAGGATCTATTCCAGTTGAGATGCTAGGAAGTCTGTTATACCTGAACCGAAATAAATACCGCCGAGTTGGCTGTTCTTTTGGGACCGCCTGGCTTCGCGCCGCGTTAGATTGCCAACCGGCCAGCTTTCGCCGCCGTGGCCGATGTCTGTTCACCACCGCGATGATCTTCCCGATTCGCCCCGAAATTTTCAGCGTGGGACTGTTCACCGCTCTCCAAAAGGCCGTAGAGGCTTTCCTGTGCTTGCTCTGGCGTGATGAATCTTGAACGAAGCAGAGTGACACCGTCTGCCTGATTCCATTGAGCAACGGCAGTGCTGACACTCTGGCTGTCTTCAAGCTGGTGGTCTTGAGAGTCTTCTTGATTCCAGTTTGGGGGAAGATACCGAGGAGGTCTGAGGGGGGTCTTGCTCTGAGGTGATAATGTCCATTCCGGTTGACTAGATAGCTAGAATGCATAAAGCCTTGATCCTTTCTTGTGTACCAAAATGAGGCACAAAGCAAAGAACCAAGGCTTAAAACTAGCAATTCTAACTAGTTAAAATCAATGGCGGAAGAGGTGAGATTCGAACTCACGGAGCTGTTACACTCGGCGGTTTTCAAGACCGCTGCCTTAAACCACTCGGCCACCCTTCCGTGTCGCGGGTTTTATCTTATAGCACAAGCTTTTCGCTTTTTCAAACCCAAACAACAACCCTATACAATCCGTTCCAGACCGCCCATATAGGGGCGCAGCGCCTGAGGGATGACCACTGAGCCGTCCTCCTGCTGATAGTTTTCCAGAATGGCTACCAGCGTGCGCCCCACAGCTAGGCCGGAGCCGTTAAGGGTATGGACGAACTCGGGCTTAGCCTTCTCTTCTTCGCGGAAGCGGATGGAAGCGCGGCGAGCCTGGAAATCACCGAAGCTGCTGCAGGATGATATCTCGCGATAACAGTTCTGGCTTGGCAGCCAGACCTCGATATCAAAAGTTTTAGCCGCGGAAAAGCCGATATCGCCACTGCAAAGCGCCATGACACGATACGGCAGTTCCAGCAACTGCAGAACCTTCTCGGCATTGGCAGTCAGTTTTTCCAGTTCGCTGTCAGATTGCGACGGATGAGTGAACTTGACCAGTTCCACTTTGTTGAACTGATGCTGGCGAATATAGCCGCGGGTATCCTTGCCGTAGGAACCGGCTTCGCGGCGGAAGCAGGGGGTATAGGCGGTGTAACAGATCGGCAGATCGCTCTTTTTGAGGATTTCGTTGCGATGGATATTCGTTACCGGCACCTCGGCAGTGGGGATTAGAAAATAATCCGGGTCCGTCATTTTGAACAGGTCTTCCTCAAACTTGGGAAGCTGGCCGGTACCGGTCATGCTGTCGCGATTGACCATGAAGGGGGGCAGAACCTCCTGATAGCCGTGTGAAGCGGTATGCAGGTCAAGCATGAAGCTGATCAGAGCCCGCTCCATACGCGCTCCGGCTCCCCGGCAAAGCGTAAAACGCGCGCCGGTCAATTTTGCGCCACACTCGAAATCAAGAATCTTCAGTTGTTCACCAAGCTCCCAATGCGGTTTGGGCGTAAAGCTGAACGTGCCCGGCGTACCCCAGCGCCTGATCTCCACGTTATCGTTTTCCGATGTGCCCAACGGCGTAGCGGGATCAGGCAGGTTCGGAATAGTCAACAGAATGTTTTGCAGTTCCTCATCCACCTGTTTCAGTTCTTCGTCCATCCCCTTTATCTTCTGGGAAACCTCGCGCATTTGCAGGATCTTGTCCTGGGCCTGGCTTTTGTCCTTGATACGGGCAATTTCATCGGAAACCGAGTTGCGCAGCGCTTTGAGAGATTCACTCTCACGGAGAAGGACCAAACGTTTCCGGTCCAACTCGCGAAAACCATCCAGATTGCAGGCTTCGCCGCGTGTGCGCAAACGTCGCTCGGTCTCATCGAGATTTTCGCGTATGAATTTCATGTCGAGCATCTTAATTCACCTTTATTTTTTGTGGTCAAGCGTGTAAGTATTAGCACCGCATACGTCTTCCGTCAATCCCAAAGAGCCCTATGAAATCCGTAACCTTCTTGATCACAATCGTTTTTTCTTTAATCTTGCTTCCCGCACTCGCTGACAGCGAAGAGATCGTCATCAATGCTGTCGGCGACATCATGCTGGCTGGCCGCTGGGCTCCGGTGCTCAGGAAAACAAGTTATACATTCCCCTTTGATGGCGTCAAAGGGGAACTGGCACGTGGCGATATCAACCTGGCCAACCTTGAATGCCCCATCGCTCGCCGCGGAACGGAATTCAGCTCCAAGAAATTCAGATTCCGGGCCGAGCCTGAAGTTGCCCGTGCGATCCGTTCGGCAGGTTTCAATGTGGTTACCCTGGCCAACAATCACAGCATGGATTACGGCTGGCCCGCACTGGTGGAAACCTTCCAGCACCTGAACGACGCCGGTATCGCCTGGGTCGGCGCCGGTAAAAATCTTGACGAAGCCCGCCAAATGGCGCTGTACACCATCAAGGGAAAGAAAATTGCTTTTCTGGGCTACTCCCTCACGCAACCAATTGAATTTTTCGCTGGCCGCACCAGACCCGGCACGGCGCCCGGCTATGCGAACATAGTGACTGCTGATATCGTCAGGGCGCGCCAACAGGCCGACTACGTGATTGTCTCGTTTCACTGGGGCAAGGAGGCCAGCGGCGTGGTACAAGCCTACCAGCGAGACACGGCTCACCGGGCAATCGAAGCCGGAGCAGATGTGATCATCGGTCACCACCCCCATGTGCTGCAAGGAGTTGAACTCTACAAAAAAGGCATCATCTTCTACAGTCTGGGCAACTTCACCTTTGCCAGCAAAAGCACCACCGCCGATGTCAGCGCCATTGTCCGCCTGCGACTGAACGACGAACAACGCGAAGCCGAGTTGCTGCCGCTGGATGTGTTGCACCGGCGAGTCGGTTTTCAACCCCGTCTGTTGAGCGGCAAAAAGGGTGCGGCGGTGATCGATAAAATCAATGAGCTGTCGCGACCCTTCAAAACAGAAATCATCGCCCATGACGGCAGATACACACTGGCATTTTAGCTAAAACCATGAAACTACTTCTCACAACCCTGCACGCCAAATATTCCCACGCTTCCCTGGCGCTTCCCTGCCTTGCCGCCTGCTGTCGCGACCTGCCAGGAATCGATATGCTGATCCGCGAATGGACCGTGAATGAACCGCGCGAGCAGATCCTGCGCCGGATCATGCGGGAACAGGCAGATGCAATTGCCTTTTCCTGTTACATCTGGAACATAGAGAGCATTCTCAGGCTCGTTGACGACGTCAAAAAAATTGCCCCCCACACCATAATTATCCTGGGCGGCCCGGAAGCATCGTTCGGCATCTTCGAACTGATGAACGACAATCCGGCCATCGATTTTGTCGTCAAGGGAGAGGGAGAAGCAGTATTTCGCCGTTTACTGGAAACGCTGCTGCCGCGGCAAGATTCACTCCCCGCTAAACCGTTCCACCTTTCAGAGAAGGCACAGTTTTTTCAGGATATCGACAATCTTTTTTTCCGTGACAACGGCACCATCCTCTCCGGCCCGCTTACCTCGGAATATCTGGTAATGGACAGCATCCCCTCCCCTTTCCAGGCAGGATTGGTGGATTTGTCCAAACCGCTGATCTATTACGAAACCTCGCGCGGCTGCCCCTTCTCCTGCGCATTTTGCCTCTCTTCCCTGGAGGGAAGAGTGCGTTCCTTTTCCATGCAGCGCATTGAAAGCGATCTGGCCTGGCTCATGTCGCGGGATGTGGAACAGATCAAACTGGTGGACCGCACCTTCAACTACGACGCGGAGCGGACCAACCGGATCTGGGAGTTTATCTTGCAGCACAATCGCGCCAGCCATTTTCATTTCGAAATCGCCGCTGATCTGCTGACCGACCAAAACATTGCCCTGCTGCAACGCGTCCCCCCCAACACCTTTGGTTTTGAAATCGGTGTGCAATCCACCTCCACAGATACCCTGGAGCAGGTGCAACGCACGGCAAATCTCGAGCGTCTCCGCGCCAATGTCCGGTGTCTGCGCAATGAGACGACAGTGGAACTGCATCTGGACTTGGTTGCCGGTTTGCCGGGAGAAGACTATCACGGTCTGCTGGATTCACTGGCGCATGTGGCCGAGTTGAAGCCGCACGTCATTCAGATCGAACCGCTCAAGGTGCTCAAGGGGTCGCCCATGCGGAAGATCGCCAACCAGCATGCCTACCGCTTCTCACAGTCCCCCCCCTACACCATCCTGACTACACCCTGGCTTTCTTTCGAGGATATTACGCGAATCGAGACCATCGGCCGCCTGCTGGACCTTTTCTACAATCAAGGCGGGTTTGAGACAGCATTACGCATCATGGAAAAACGGATGGGATTTTCCGAACTGTTCGACCGCATGGCCCACCAGACAGGTGAAGAACAACTCATTGGCCGCAGTACGCTGCGAACCTATGAGCTGTTTGCCAGTCTGACAACACCCTTGTTGCCGAAGTTGGAACAGGAGGAGTTGCACGACGCTCTTTTCTTCGATTACTGTTGCGTCGAAATGCCGCTGAAAGGGAAACTTCCTTTTTTTGCCGCCGATCACCACCAGAAATGCAGGTGGCCTGGACGGGCGGAGTTGCCGCCGGAGCTGGAACTACCGCCCGATAGCCGTATCAGGGTTTTCAGGTATGAGTTTGCAAGGGATTACCGGAACGATGCGCGGCCGGAAGGGCCAGCCGTGATCACATTCGCCTATTCCTCCGCCACCGGCAAAGGCTTGCGGGTCACGATATTATAACTAAAAATCAGTTGGTCAATGACTGGATCGGCGCGGGGATCCTGCCTCCGCGAGCGATGAATGCCTCCGAGCTGAATTCGTGCACCGCCATGACCGGCGCTCTGCCGAGCAAACCGCCGAATTCCACCACATCTCCCACCTTGGTCCCCGGCGCGGGGATAATCCGCACGGCAGTGGTCTTCTTGTTGATCATGCCGATGGCCATTTCATCGGCAATAATGGCCGAAATGGTGGCTGCCGGCGTATCTCCCGGCACGGCAACCATGTCCAGTCCGACCGAGCAGACACAGGTCATGGCTTCCAGCTTATCCAAAGAGAGAGACCCGCGCGTAACCGCCTTGATCATCCCCTGGTCCTCGCTGACCGGAATGAAAGCACCGCTCAACCCTCCCACATAAGATGAAGCCATGGCACCTCCCTTCTTGACGGCATCATTCAGCAGAGCCAGGGCCGCCGTCGTACCGTGTGTTCCGCAGCTTTCCAGCCCCATGGCTTCCAGAATGGCTGCCACGCTATCGCCAACAGCCGGTGTCGGCGCCAGGGAAAGATCCAGCACGCCGAACTGGGCGTCGAGCCGCCGGGCCACCTCGCGGCCCACCATCTCACCCATGCGGGTAATCTTGAAAGCCGTTTTCTTGATGCATTCCGAGATATCGCCCAACGTGGGAGAACCCTGAAGTGCCCTCACCGCCGCATTGACCACGCCAGGGCCGCTGACCCCGATATTGATGACGCAATCCGGTTCGCCGACCCCATGAAACGCGCCTGCCATGAAGGGGTTGTCCTCGGGTGCATTGGCAAAGACGACCAGCTTCGCGCAGCCGATGCCGCCTCTGTCACCGGTTAGTTCCGCCGTCTTCTTGATGATATGCCCCATCAGCCCTACGGCATCCATGTTGATCCCCGCCTTGGTCGTGGCCAGATTGACCGAAGAGCAGATCTTGCGCGTTGAGGCAAGCGCCTGGGGAATGGACTCGATCAGTTTCAGATCGCCGGGGGTCATCCCCTTCTGCACCAACGCACTGAAGCCACCAATGAAATCGATGCCGGTGTCATGGGCAGCCCGGTCCAGCGTTTCCGCCACTAAGCAGAAATCCTCAGTCTGGCAACTCTCGGCCACAATGGCGATGGGAGTGATCGAAATTCGCCTGTTAATGATCGGAATACCGTACAGGTTTTGGATCTCATCGGTTGTTTTGACCAGGTTTTCGGCACAACGCAGAATGCGGTCGTAGATATTCCGGTTAAAGGCTGTGATATCGGGGTGGCAACACCCACGCAGGTTGATGCCCATGGTAACGGTCCTGATATCCAGGTGCTCGTTGGTCACCATCTTGATGGTTTCGAGGATTTCTTCCGGATTGATAAACATGACTAAGCCTCCTCAAATCCGGTGCATGAAGCGGAATACATCTTCATGCTGTATAATGACCTGCACGCCCAGTTCCGTTCCGATAGCCGTCATGGCATCCTTGAATGCGGTCAGGTCAAGGTTCTCGGATTTGACTTCGGCCAACATGAACATGGTAAAAAGATCACCCATGATGGTCTGCCTGATATCGGCGATATTGACGCTATGCTCGGCCATGACCCGGCTGATGCCGGCCACGATACCAACCCTGTCCAACCCTATAACGGTGATGACGAAACGACTTGATGACATGCGATTTCCTTTTTTATGTGATGTATAAAAACCACGCCCCGCAAAGTGCGGGATACTCTATTGAGCTAACCAGCAAAGACTTTGGTTTTAGCCGTACCTGAAAGAAAAAGAAAGACAAATCTTTGTAACCTGTCTGTAGCTTCATACGTCAAAATAAATAGGAGGGACAAAAAGGCATCGAAGGAGGTGCCACATGAAAAAACGTCTCTTTCTGATATCCGTTTTGCTCTTGTTGACCGGATGCGTTGCCGTCCCGGTCTATGACAGCGGGTATTACTATCCGGATTATTATGGATCGTACCCTTACGGTTATGTGAGTCCGGGCGTGAACGTCTTCGTTTCAGGAAGATACTACGGCGGTCACAGTTTCTATGGCGGCAGGCACGGTTTTCATGGCGGCGGACATGGCTTCCACGGCGGTGGAGGCGGTTTCCGTCGGGGTGGAGGCGGTTTTCATGGCGGCTGGCGTCGTTAGTATGTAGCCCCCTGACTGAAGTCCATGAACGCAATTAAGTTTAAAAAGCTGAAACGGCGGGCGGTAGATCTTATTCGCCGCCCGCCGAAGGGGTCTCTTGTCTTTTTTTGCATTAAACTAATTGCCAGCTAAAACGCAACATCCTCACTCCATTCCACAGGTTCCATCACTACCTGCTTACCCAGTTCTGCAAGCAACGTGTCCATGTCATTCTCAAATCCGGACATGATCACAATGCGGATAACGCCGGCCGCATTGTCCACAGTACTCATCACATTCATCCCCTCATAGGCTTCCAGGATAAATTTGAGAAATACAATATCGCGCCGATTGACCTTGAAATAGCGGCTGATCACGAAACGGCCTCTCCCTGGAGAGCTACCAAACCGGCCCGCCCGGGAAGCTCACCCATGTACAAGCGGCAGGCGGGAGCGTTATCAATTATTGCCGCTGCCTCTTGCAACGCAACACAACGAATACCATCGGTGGTTAAGCGTTCCAGCAGGGTAACGAACGACTGGCGAATAGCCCCACCCTCCAGTTCGGCGTGAATAGTCAGGACATTGAGCCCATCCTTCAGGTTATCCATATAGTAGTCCGAAAGAGACAGGGGAGTAATGCCGTTCTGGCCGAGAATTTCATCGGCCGTGGGCAGGGTGGAGGGAATCTGCAAGGTAGTAAAGCGCCGCCCATCCATGACAGGATAAAACGGATGGCTTCCGCGGCTATCACTGCAATAGGACAACCCCATGCCATCCTGCAGCTCCAGGGAATCGGACGAAACAGTCCAACCAGGAGCTGCGGTGGTCATTGCGCGATGACCGAATGTTTCTTCAAACAAAGTGGCTGCCCGCTCAAGTTCCCCGGCCGCTTCCGCCCTGGAAAAACGAGGCAGATAGTCGTGCCACTTGACGTGGTCCCAGCAATGGATACCAACCTCGTGCCCCTGGCGCTCAACTCTTCGCAGCGGCTCCGGAAATGCCGCCCCAATCATCGGCGCAGGCAGCAGCGTACCGTAAAGCATGGTCTTGATACCGTAGGCCGATGGTGCCTTGGTACGCAGCATCTTTGCAAGAAACCCCTTACGGGTGAATACGCGCCGGATGGCTTTGCCGGAATTATCCGGTCCCAAGGAAAAATAGAAGGTAGCCTGCGCGTCGAAGCGCTTCATATCTTCAAGCAATGCCGGTACTCCATCACGTGTACCGGCAAAGGTATCCACATCGACTTTCAGTGCAACAATTTTTTCACTCATGACACCTGTATGCTCCCATTTCCGGACAGTAACGCAAAGTGTAGCAGTTTTACGTAGCGAGTAACAGCTAAAGTACATCTGATTCACAACAGGTCTTGACAGCATGCGCAGGAAGAGTATAACTAGCGCAAAACAGCCGAGATCCGTGCAACGATGGACGGATACGGGGGACCCGATCAGGTGGGGCGTATTCCGGAAACGGAAGGAGAACTTCCACTCTTTAGCCCGTCAGCTAACCTCGTAGGCATTGGAAGGGCAACAACAGCACCGTAAAGGGTCGCCGGCAACTGCCTGCGGCTCTTTTTGCTTTTTCAGCCGGCGCATGCTAACAAAAACGAGCGCACCGATCTCCCGTGACGGGAACCGGTACTGCGGAGAACAGAAATGACACACGGCGCAACCGATTCCTACTGGGGCGGCATCATCAAGTCAATGGGTCTGGTATTCGGCGATATCGGTACCAGCCCGATCTATACCCTTACCGTCATCATCGCCCTTACCAAACCAACCCCGGAAAACGTCTTTGGCATCATCTCCCTGATCTTCTGGACCATGATGATCCTGGTCAACATCGAATACGCCATGCTGGCCATGAGTCTGAGCCGCAAAGGCGAGGGAGGCACCATCGTATTGCGGGAGATCCTGGTTCGAATGATAAAACCGGGGCGCCGAATGGCCTTTGTGACCTTTATCTCCTATTTGGGGGTGGCATTACTGATGGGCGACGGCGTCATCACCCCGGCCATCAGCATTCTCTCGGCCGTGGAGGGCGCTCTGCTGATACCCTCATTGAGCGGCCTAAGCCAGAACGCCATCATAGCAATCGCCTCTCTGATAGCACTCATCCTTTTCATCTTCCAGTGCAAGGGAACCGACAAGGTTGCCAAGGCGTTCGGCCCGATCATGGTAGTCTGGTTCACGTCCCTGACTATTTCCGGCCTGGTCGCAATCTCCTCGTACCCCGGTATCGTTGCCGCCATCAGTCCGCATCACGCCATAGCGTTTATGATGCGCAACGGGCTGGCCGGTTTTTTTGTCCTCTCCGAGGTAATCCTGTGCGCCACAGGCGGCGAGGCGCTCTATGCCGACATGGGACACTTGGGCCGCAAACCGGTCAAGCGCGCATGGTATTTCGTCTTCGTCGCACTGACGATCAACTACATGGGACAAGGGGCCTTTATCATGACCCACCCGGATGCTAAAAATGTTCTTTTCGGCATGCTTCGGGACCAAACGCCCATGCTCTACATCCCCTTCCTGGTTCTGACGATTCTGGCCACAATCATTGCTTCGCAGGCACTGATCAGCGGCGTCTTTTCCATCGTCTACCAGGGAATAAACACCCGCATTCTGCCACTGCTCAAAGTGGACTACACCTCCCAACTGCTCAAATCGCAGATCTACATCGGCGCGGTCAACTGGATTCTGCTCTGCCTGGTAATCATGATCATGCTGATATTCAGAAAATCGGAAAATCTGGCCGCAGCATACGGACTTGCCGTAACCGGCACCATGACCATCACCGGCATCATGATGACCATGATCTTCCGCCGCACGAAAAAGAAGTGGAAAGTGCCGCTGGCGCTGACAGTCACCGTAGTGGACGTTATTTTCCTGGTTTCCAACCTTTACAAACTACCCCACGGCGGATACTGGTCGCTGATCCTGGCATCGATTCCGCTTGCAGCCATTGTGATCTGGACCAAAGGCCAGCGTTCGCTTTACCTTGCACTGCGCCCGCTGGACCTGGAGACCTATCTGTTGAGTTATGAACAAATTTATAAAAAGGGACGTATCTCGGGCACCGGACTGTTTTTCGTCAAGGAATGGACCACTATCCCTCCCTACCTGGTACACTGTACAATCAGAAGTAATATCGTCTATGAACGCAATGTTCTCATTTCCATCGTGCGCACCGACGAACCATACGGCGTACATGCCACCCTGACATGCAATCTCGGCACCGGACTGGATGGCTTCGTGATCAAATCAGGCTACATGGAAATATTCGACATTGAGCAACTGTTGAAGCAGAACGGCATCTATGAAAAGGTCATATTCTACGGAATCGAGGATATTGCCACCGCCAACCCGGCCTGGAAGGTTTTTTCGGTCCTCAAGAAGCTAACTCCGAACTTCGTACAGTTCAACAAGGTTCCGGCCGCCAAACTTCAGGGAGTTATCACCCGGGTGGAGATGTAACATGCTTAACTGGTTTCTATTGCTTGTCGCCCTGGGAATTATTTTGCTGGGTGCAACAGTTTTCACAAACGGGCTGGAGTGGTTCGGCAAAAAGCTGAACTTGTCGGACGGAGCAGTGGGAAGTATCTTCGCCGCTATCGGTACAGCACTGCCCGAAACCCTGGTGCCGATCATCGCCATCCTGTTCGGCAGCAAGGAAGCGGGGCACATGATTGGCGTGGGCGCAATCATTGGCGCTCCTTTTATGCTTGGAACGCTGGCGCTTTTTATCAGCGGCATGGCAGTTATGCTCAACCGTAAAAAGCGTGACGACTACCCGGTCATGCGAGTCGATACCGCCGTCATGCGCCGCGACATGGAATATTTTATCGTACTCTACACCCTGGCCATTGCCGCCACCTTTCTGGGGGGCCACCCGGTGATCAAGGTTTTCATGGCGTTGGTGCTGGTGTTTTTCTATGGGGGCTATGTGCTGACAACGCTCAGGGCGGGTAACGGCGGCCATCTCGTGGAGGAAGCGGATCTGGACCCCTGCTTTTTTGCGCCAAAATCCCATGACCCGCGCATGGCGATCATCGGGTTCCAGGTGATTTCGTCATTACTGTTGATCGTGTGGGGTTCGTACGTATTCGTTGAAAAGGTTCAGATCATTTCAGTGCAACTGGGAGTTTCGCCGTTCATCCTGGCAATGATCATTGCTCCGATTGCTACCGAACTTCCGGAGAAATTCAACAGTGTCATCTGGATCGGCAAAGGCAAAGATACTCTGGCCATCGGCAACATCACCGGCGCCATGGTCTTTCAGGGTTCGGTCATTACTGCTATCGGTATCATGATGACCGACTGGCAACTCGGCGCCGCAGCCCATGTCACCGTAGCGCTCACCTTTGCCTCGGTAGGTATGGCCTATATCCAGATTCGCTGGAAACGGCACCTGACACCCGGCACACTGTTGGTTGGCGGAGTGTTTTACCTGGCCTTCCTTGTCATGGTTTTTACCGGAAATATCTGAATCAGACGCCCCCCGCAAAAAACCTGCTCCCTTGCCCTGTTCCGCGCTGTGCCAGTTCGGCGTCTATGAGGTTGAGCACCTCGAATTTTTTCAACGACCACAACGGCGCCACCAGGTTGTCATGACCTCCGTCACCGGTCAGCCGGTGGATCAGGATACGCGGATCAAGCAACTCCAAAAAATCGCACACCAGCCCCGCATACTCATCCCGATCCAGCACCGGCACCTCACCACGATAATACATCTCCGCCAATCGTGTTCCCTTCATCACATGCAACAGGTGCAGTTTGACGCCATCCAGGCCAAGGCGATTGATTTCAGTAGCCATGGCCAGCATCTCGTCGCGGCTTTCGCCGGGCAGTCCCAGGATAACATGGGCGCATACTCGCAACTCACGGGATTTGCACTGTTCTACGGCCTGCACAAAACAGCCGTAATCGTGGCGGCGGTTGATAAACGCCAGGCTTTTGTCATGAATGGATTGCAGGCCGAGTTCCAGCCAAAAGTAGGTTTGCAGGGAAAGTTCTTGCAGATAATCAAGGACATCGCCGGGAAGGCAGTCGGGACGCGTGGCAACAATCAACCCGGCAAGATCGGGAACTGCTACCATCTGGTCAAAAAGCGACCGCAACCGTTGAACCGGAGCATAGGTATTGGAATAGGCCTGAAAGTAGGCCAGAAATTTGACGGCCCGGTACTTGCGCCGCATGACCTCCTTGCCGTCTTCGAACTGGGCGAGGATATCCAGATCGCGGAGGATTCCGTGGGAACCGGAACCCAGCCCGCCACAGAAGATGCAGCCAGCGTCATCCAGCGTACCGTCCCGGTTGGGGCAGCTAAAACCGGCATCCAAAGAAATACGCTGGACTTTACAGCCAAAAATGCGTTTCAGTTCCGCTGAAAATGAATTGTACCGTTTCGTGTTCGACATCAATACTGAAAACTTACCGCCTTACAAAATCAGGATGTGAGAATGAATACTCAAATTTCATATGATCGGCATAGGTGCCGTTCAGAATCGCAGCCACATCTTCCGTCAGGACAAGCTCTTCATCGGTCGGAATGACAAAGGCCTTGACCGGAGAAGCATCGGTGGTGATCAAGGTTTCACGCTTACGGGTTCTGGCGCTTATGTTACGCTCCCTGTCAAGAATCAAGCCCAGGTGTTCCAGTCCGTCAAGCACCATTTCACGGGTTTCGACACTCATTTCGCCAACGCCGGCGGTAAAAACAATGGCATCCAGCCTGCCCACAATCGCCATATACGAACCGATGTATTTCTTGATGCGATAAGCCTCGATTTCCATGGCAAGCCTGCAACGCTTGTCACTTTCAGCGTGTTCCGCCACATCGCGGCGATCGGAGAAGCGTCCGGTAATTCCTAAAATACCACTTTTTTTATTGAGAATGGTATCGATTTCCTTGGCGCTGAGATTCTCTTTCTGCATCATGAAGCTCGGAATAGCCGGGTCGATGTCGCCGCAGCGCGTTCCCATGATTGCGCCTTCCAGCGGTGTGAGCCCCATGGAGGTATCCACCGAAATGCCGTTTTTAATGGCGCAATGGGAAACGCCGTTGCCGATGTGCAGGGTGATGAGATTGCAGTCGGCAGGTTTTTTCCCCAGCAGAGCAGCGGCGCGCTTCGAAACATAGAGGTGCGAGGTGCCGTGGAAGCCGTAGCGGCGGATCTGGTGATTCTGATACCATTCAAAGGGAACTGGGTAGATAAAGGCATGCTCCGGCATGGTCTGGTGGAAAGCAGTGTCGAATACGGCCACATGGGGTACGTCGGGGAGGAGTGCATGTGCCGCCTGAATTCCCTGAATATTGGGCGGATTGTGCAACGGGGCCAAGTGTTGAACTTCCTTGATTGCATTGATAACATCTTCGTTAATAACCACAGAGCGGGTAAATTTCTCTCCGCCATGCACAACGCGGTGCCCCACGGCCGCGATTTCGGAGACTTTTTTGATGACCCCGTAGTGCGGGCTGGTAACCGTTTTGATGATGAGGTCAATGGCGGCTTGATGGTTGGGACAATGGCGTTCGTCTTTGAATGTTTCACGCCCGGGAACTTCATGCACGATGTACGAATCATCGATCATGACCCGTTCAACCATGCCCTTGGCCACGATATCTTTCCGTTTCCAATCGAAAAGCTGGTACTTGACCGACGAACTACCGCAGTTTAATGCCATTATTATCATTGGGGGCCTCCTTCCTGTTGTACGCACCTTTTTCGCAAGTTCGCAGTGTTCGCATCAGTTTCGACATCCATGCCGGAAAGTTTATCATGGAGCGACCTAAGAATTATTATTACACACTGGAGCTTCTTGCAAAAGTATCTGTCATGCCCGAATGCTTTTATCGGGCATCCATGATTTCATTCGTTACAAGCTGGATTCCCGACCAAAACCGTTTCGGGAATGACAAAAATGGACTTTTGCAAGAGGCTCAGCATACGTAGATTTCGCTATTTCCTAGCCACCTTACCCGCGACCTGCA
>MTLD01003623.1_pt2 | contig 17465 bp, 17 predicted proteins | sample 1982471 | NCBI WGS metagenome assembly MTLD01 (sample SAMN05712604, study PRJNA340218) | biofilm metagenome | isolation source: sample SPM anode biofilm adapted to -50 mV | place: USA | collected 2012-02-03
TGTTCGCACGGCTCATGATGTTCGCACGGCTCGTGATGTTCGCACGGCTCGTGGTGCTCGCACGGTTCGCACGGTTCATGATGATGGCACGGCTCGTGGTGCTCGCACGGTTCGCACGGCTCGCACGGCTCGCACGGCTCATGATGATGGCACGGGTCATGCTTATGGAAGGGATTGCCGCAATCGCCGCCGGGGCTGTGGCCGCAACGGGCCTGTTCGCCGAGCAGCATGTATTTGCAGGGTTTATGTGTGCTCATAAGCTCCCTCCTTTTCGATTCTTACTACTATGATATGAGTTTTAAGTTAACATGGTTACGACTGCAGGGGCCGGACGGGGGTAGTTGGCGTCTGATAAAATGTCACCATGTTATGTAGCGCAACATAATATATAGCAGAAAGGAGTTGAGACAAATGATGTGCGCTTCCATGATGCGCCAAGGAGAAATATGCTGTTCCCAGCCCCCCGACCCCGCCCTGAATTACACCGTGTGCTTCCCCGCCCAGCAGGTAATACCGGGCGGTTTGACGCGAGCGAATCCGTTCTACGATGTCGCCAATCAACGATCGTACTGGACGTATACCATTCAGATCGATCCCGGGCCGGGGCAGCTAATCACCAATATGAGCCACTGGGATCTGCAAATCTGCTCCTTGCTGGCCGCGCAGCAAGATCCAAACGATTTTAACGTTGAAGTTTCAGCGGACGGTGTCAATTATGTACCGGTGCCCAGCTGGGATGTGCTGCCGGGAGGAGACCCGAGCATCCCCGGCCCGCCGCCCCCCGTCGTGCCTGACGTATTGAAGATTAACCAGGGGCAGACAAAAGGCACCACGATGTTCTACCGGATAACGATCCTCGATCCGGCTTTTTTCGACCTGGCTGCCGAACCGGGGACAATAATCATCAAGCAGGGTGCCAATCCGGCACCCGGGTTTGAAATTTTTTCGGTCGCCACCTGCGGCAACAATGCGCTGCCCACCCCTTCCTTCGCTTGCAACCATCAGCAGCAACCGGCGCTGAGCCTCACCAAAGCGTGCCCTGAGCTTCCTCCCGGCATTACGCACTTCAATGCCGGGGCTACCGTGACGATTACTCTCGATGTAACCAATTCCGGAACGACCGACGTCACCGGCGTTACGGTGCTGGATCTGATCAACGTTCCCGCCGGCGTGACGATCAGCGGCCTGACGGTCAGCAACGGGGGAACCGCCAGTCCGCCGCCGCCGCCGGGAGGCTATACCAATACCGATATAACCGTGACCTGGGCGGGGCTGACGATCCCTGCCGGTACAACCGTACCGCTGACAGTGACCTTTACGATCCTGGCCGCCCCGGCTACCGGCGCGGTTATCACCAACGTCGACGCCGGCATCGGCGCGCTGAGCGGCACGGGTATGTTCCGCTGCACCATCTCTGTTAATCGGCTGCCGCCGCAGTTTCGGCGCGGCATCCCGCTGCTGGAGTTCTTCAGGTAATTCTATGACACGGCGACCGCAGACCATAGAGAATTTACGAAGTGGCGAATATTTTTTCAAAATACAAAAGAGCCGCAGGGGCGGCTCTTTTCTGTGCCTGGGAGTGTGGTTGGCGGTGGTGGAGCGGGGTGGCATCGTGAAAGTGGTGACAAATAAGGAACGTCGGCCTGTCAGCGGCCGGCGTTTTTGGCCATTACCAGGGGCAGCATGGCCGGGGTGCACCCGAGATCGGCGTCGGCGGCGACGGCTACCTGGAATCTGGTGCCGATGGGAATTACCTGGTCGCTGCCGCGAAAGATGGCGGGGGCAGGCTGGTATTTAGCCCCGAGGAAGATGACGGCGAACATTAAGTTGTCGTCGCCGCCGTAGCGTTTGATGTCCAAGGTGAGGGGGATTTCGGCGCCGTTCGTCGTCCGCAGGGATTTGGCGGTCAGGGTGATGCCGCCGCCGCGGCCGAGGAAGTTGGACGGCCTGATATCGGTGACGACGGCCTCGCCGGCGGTGCCGGCCGGCACGACGACGACGCGGTCGATGCTGAGGGCGCGCTGGAGCTTGAAGTAGACGATGGCGCCCGCGGCGAGGTCGCCGGAGTTGATGGTGCTGGCCGTTTCAACGTCGAGGATGGTCCCTTTGGGGATGAAGGCGTTGCCTGGCAGGACGCCGGCAACCACTTCGTCGGCCAGGGCCGTGCCGCTGCCGGCGACGAGGAGGCAGCCGGCGAGTATGAGCAGGATGAGTTTTTTCATGTCCGCACCTCTTGCCATGGAGTCTATTTGTTGAATTCCATGCAAGAGGAAAAAATCCTGTCGACGGCTGGCGAGCCGCTTGCGCGGCTGTTAATCTCTTGGCGACGGCGTTATCGCGATCTGGGCGGTCATATTCCATCTGAGGCGATCATCCGCCCGGTCGGGAATTACGATGACCGTGTGAGTCATTTCCCCGCGTTTTTTTTCGCCGAACGGTCTTACGAATTTGACCTTTCCTGGTATCGTCAAACCCGGCAGGGCGTCAAAAGTCAAGGCTGCCGTATCTCCGGTGCGTATTTTGGCCGCCGCCACTTCCGTCAGATCCTCGCTGCGTACTTCCCATACTTCGATATCGGCTATTCTGACGAGAATCTTCCCGGGGTTTGCATGTTCACCGACCTGAGCATCTATCGACACGACAATCCCGTCGATAGGCGACCTCAATTCCGTTTTCAGCAGCTGCCCTTCCGCTTCGGTGAGCCGAAGGGTTTGAGATTTATATTCCGCCTGGTTCTGCACAAATATTGCCCGACAACGTTCCAATTCGGTCTTGGCCTTGTCAACCATGTATTGCGAGGTCGCGCCAAGCTCTGCCAGCCGCTGCTGGCGATCAAGCTCCCTTTCGGCTCCCGTGACGTTGATCTGCGCAACTTCCAGAATGGCGGCCGACCTGGTGGTGTCAGATTTCGCGGTGGCGATGCGGGCTTCATAGTCTTGCCGCATCAGCACGATCAAAGGTTGCCCTGCTTTAACATTATCCCCTTCGCGTATCGAGATGCCGCCAATAATACCTTCGATAGGCATTACCAACTGAGCGTGCCTCGCGGGGACTACAACTCCCTCGGAGAGGATGCGATTGTCTTTTTTGACTGTCGGCACGGGCGCCTTTTCCGCCGGGTTGCCGATCCACCACCAGAACCCAGCGGCTATTAAGGAGAATAACGCCACAATATATAGCCAACTTTTTTTCGCCGTGATTTCCCGCATTTCGTTACTATTCATAATTTACAACATCCCTCACGCTCATTTTTACCGCGCTCCAGGCCGGCAATATACTTGCGGATATCGATAGGACGATGGATATTACCAACCATAACAACGTCCCGAGGAAGCTGAACGAGAATATCAACGGACTATGCAAGAATAGCATTCCAACTTTATAGCAAATCAGCAGCGCGACCGGCAGGGCGAGGAGTATCCCGCCGAGCCACCCCAAAAACCCGATGCAGAGTGCTTCCCCGATAAAGATTTTCGCCACGTCATAGCTCGATGCGCCTATCGCTCGCATCACGCCGATTTCCCGGGTCCGTTCAAGAACGTTGATGCTCATCATCCCCGTCAGGCCAATTGCGCCGACTATTGCGAGCAATACCGCCATCATCAGCAAAAAAGTCGTAATGATGTTGAACTGCGATTGAATGCGATTCTTTAATTCCCCAACAATGCTTAAATTGTTTATGCGCATCCCGTTTTTCTTGAAATGTTCTTCGAGCAGCCTGCCAACTGTACTTTGGCTGCTTGAATCCGAGGGATCGAGACATATTTGCGCCGATCTCGCCCGGCCGGAATCGTTCACCTCGTTTGCAAGCCAGTCGTAGGGAGCGTAAACGATCGGACCCGTTAAAATACTCGATGTTACACCAACCACGGTGAAATGGAGCTTGCGTTTGCCCACCATGATTACGGCGGGGCGGCCGATTTTAAGCTGAGGATTCTCCCTGAGTACATCGGAGTTAATCACCAAGGCCGCCCCATCCTCCTGTCGCAGCCACCGACCTTCAGTGATCCGGGGATTAATGATGCTGCTATTGGGATGTGGAGCGATAATATACGCGCTTTGACTATCTTCGGTCTCAGCTTCTTTCCGGGCGTCCTTCAGAATGCGTCCGGGCATTATTTCCCATGTCTCGACCAGTTTGACCCCGGGGATTTTGTACGCCTCCTCTTCTATCCGGCTGGTCCCGTAACTGTTGTTGAAAACAACCGAGATGTCGTAACGGAAATAATCCAGGACCTTGTCGAGCGTCAGGAACAGCGATGACCGGACCGAACAAACGGCAATGAATACCGTGCCCGCCATTATTAATGTGACGAGGGTTAAAAAAAGTCTTCCCTTCTTTCTGAAGGTGTTACGCAAAAAGAGCAGGACGGGCCGAGGAAGATTTCCCCACGATTCTATCCCTTTGTCGACCCATCTGTCTATTCTGTCGCCGGATTCTATGGCGCGGATGCCGTAATCGTTCACCCCCTCGCGGACCGTGACCGCCGTTCCGTGCCATACCGGCCAAAGAGCCGCCATCACAGGCACGATAACGGCGATTAACACTTCAAGCAAAATGACCGCGGGCGTGAGATCAAAGCCCCCGAAATTGAAATTCAGCGCCTTCGAAGTATAGCCCGTTATCATCGTTGCGGCCAGCGCCGCTAGCGGGATGGCGGCCGCCCAGGCGATAAAGCCGTATGCGCTGACTAAGACGAGATACATCCGGATAATTTGGCCGCGGCGCGCGCCGATGGCTTTCATCATCGCCACCTGCCGCGTCTGTTGCGCTAGGATGGCGTTTATCGTGTTAACCAGCAAGAACATCCCCAGGAAAACCGCCAAAATGCCGAGCGCTTTCAACAACAGCAGCAACGATTTGATCAGCCCCTCCATCGGGTATTGGCCCGGGGTGGTCACTTGCAGCGAAAATACTGTGGTGCCGCTATGTTCGAGTTTTGCCAAAACCTGTCTGGCGACCGCTTCGATAGGCGCTTTTGAATTGCCTTGGAGCTTCGTTGGCTGGATTATGAAGCTAATCTGGTCAAGCTGCCGCGGCTCTTCCAATTTTTCCAGCGTGGCCATGCTGATATATCCATAAAAATAGCCGCTCAGCAGTGTCGGCGTTTTACTGGGGTCATAAACGACGCCCGTTACCTTCAATTGTCGCTTGTGGCCGGACGGCGTTTCGACTTCGATGGCCTCTCCTTTTGTAATGCCAAGAGTCTCGATCGACGAACGTTCAAGCAGGACCGTACCGTCGACCGGCGGCCACATTCCCGACAGCGGGCGGATTATATTAACTTTCTGCTCAAGATAATTCGGGATGGCGGTCAAATACATCTTACGCAGATCGCCGTTATTGTCACATAATCTGACATCTATGTTCCGCCGGCCATCCGCCGACTGTACTGATTTAACCCGCCGCAAGCTTTGGATCATATCCTCGTCGAAAGGCTCCGCATAGAGAGTAGCGCTGGCCGGCGCCACGCCTCGCCAGCTTTGATCAAGGTCACGCTTGAACATCGAGGTCGCATTATCGACCATGCCGATCGCGAAGACGCCAACCATGATGGAAACCACAACCAACAAGGTCCGGATTTTGTTTGTCCAAAAGTCAGCCCAAACCTTGCACCAGCGGGGAGTCGACTCCAGTATTCTACGCATAGGCCCTCTTGTCGAGGTCAGAGGCAATGCGGCCATCGACGATTGTTATGATGCGGCTGCCCTGCCGGGTCAAATCGTCGTCATGGGTAACCAGTATCACGGTCGTCCCGGTTTCCGCCAATTGCGAAAACAATTCGATGACGACTTGTCCCGTGCGGGAATCCAAATTTCCTGTGGGCTCGTCTGCCAGCAGGATTGGCGGGTCGTTTGCCAAGGCCCTCGCGATCGCCACTCTTTGCTGCTGGCCCCCGGACAAGTTGGCGGGAAGCTTTTTCGCCTGATCGGCCACGCCGACAATTTCGAGAAGGTATCTGGCGCGGTCCGGACGTTCGCTGGCGGGAAAAGTATTACAAAAATCCATCGGCAACATTACATTCTCAAGGGTCGTCAGCGTAGGCAGAAGCTGAAAGAACTGGAAGACGATGCCGACCGCCCGCCCCCGCCAAACCGCTGCCTGGTTTTCGGTCAGCTTGTGGACAGGGATTCCCGCAACCCATACTTCACCGCTGCTTGGCCTGTCTATCCCGGCGATGATATTGACCAGCGTCGATTTTCCGCAACCGGATTTGCCCACTACCGCAACGAACTCGCCAGGGGAAATTTTTAAACTTACGCTTTTAAGGGCATCAAATTTACCTTCTCCCGAGTGATAAGACTTATTTACCGCACCAAGCTCTATCACCGCATCTTTGTCCCAAGGGGTGGGCAGATCGATCGAAGTATATCGCTTCAGCCACTTTACGAACATAAGGGACCTCCAATATGCCTCGGATTTCGTCAAACATTATCCATATTATAGCATTGTTGTATTTTATTTACAATTATAACCCGCGCGCGCTGCCTGGAGATAATAAAAAAGAGCCGCTGGACGGCTCTTTTGGTGTTTAGATGTATGGCTTTTTTACTGGCAGGTAGCTTCGTCTGAAGTACGCCCAGCGCCGGCCGGTTGTCTTACGCTCTGGTGCTTGACGCGGAAGATGCCGACGACGCTGAGGATTACGAGGGCGGCGCCGAGGATGGTCCAGGCGGTGATGGCTTCGCCGAGCAGCAGCCAGCCGAGGAGGAGGGCGAGGACGGGGTTGACGTAGGCGTAGGTCATGGCGATGTTGATGGGCAGCAGCCGCAGGGAAAAGATGTAGGACGTGAAGGCGAGGACGGAGCCGAATATCACGAGGTATATCCAGGCATACCAGGCGGCGGCGGTGGGGTGGGGCGCCGGTTCACCGAGGGCGAGGGAGATGAGCGCGAAGCCGATGAAGGCGGTGAGCTGATGGTACCCGGACATGGCCTGCGGCGAGAGGTTGACGGGATGCCTGCTTTGCCATACCGAGCCGAGCGCCCAGCAGATGGTGGAGAGCAGCAGGGCGATGACGGCGAAGGTGTCGTTGGCGAAGCCGCCGCGAAAGGTGGGGATGCAGAGGACGGCCACGCCCGCGAAGCCGACGAGCAGGGAGAGGATGAGCAGGCCGGACGGTTTCTTCTTGTAGAGGATGAGTTCAATGATCGTCGCCCAGATGGGGGCGGCGGAGACGAGCAGGCAGGTGAAGCCGGATTCGACGTATTGCTCGGCCCACAGCACGAGGCCGTTGCCGCCCAGCCACAGCAGGTTGCCGACGGTGAACAGGGCGACGAGCTCGGAGCCGGTCGGCCTGACCGACTGTTTCTGGATTTTGGCTAACGCCAAGAGGATAAGGGCGGCGACGAGCATGCGGGCCGCGCCGAAGACGAAGGGCGGGGCGCCGTTGGCCGGGTCGACGCCGACGCGCATCGCCAGATAGGTGGTGCTCCAAACGGTGTAGACGACGAATAAGTTGAGTAGGCCTTTTCGGGATAGCGGCTCGCCCATTGTTTCTCCCCTAAAGAAAGTAATAGTGCCATTTTACACCGATTTTCCTCCGGTTGCAACGGCAAAATGGGACCTGCAGGGCATCTGGTCCCAGCCGCCGGGATGTAGTATAATATAACATGCTTTTTTACATGTCTCGAGGTGAACGATGGCCTGGCAAAGAAATCTGTGGGTTCTGTGCGCCGGCGTGGCCCTGGCCGGCGCGAGCTATACGATGTCGATACCGTTTTTGCCGCTTTATCTGCTGGAGCTCGGGGTGAGCCCAAGCAGCGTCACGGTGTGGTCGGGGGCGGTTTTTTCGTCGACGTTCCTGGTGGCTGCCCTGCTGGCGCCGTACTGGGGCCGGCTGGCCGACCGGACGGGCAAGAAGCGCATGCTGCTGCGCGCCGGCTACTGCCTGGCGATAACTTATTTTTTGGGCTATCTTGTGCAGGACGAGTACCAGCTGCTGGGGATGCGCGTTCTGCAGGGCTTCGCCAACGGGTTCGTGCCGGCGGCGTTCGCGATTATTTCGTCGAGCGTCCCCCAGAATAAGATCGGCGAAAGTCTCGGCTTCATGCAGACCGGCCTGCTGGCCGGCGGCATCGTGGGGCCGCTGATCGGCGGGGCGTTGTCGCATGTGTTCGGGATGCGCCAGTCGTTCGCGGTGTCGGCGGCGGTGATCCTGCTGGCGACGCTGGCGGCCTGGCGGTTGGTGGAGGAGCCGAGAACGGCGGCGGCCGCCAAGGCGGGCAGCATTATGGAGGATATCAGGACGGCGTTTGCCAACCGGCCGCTCATTTATCTTCTGGGGCTGCTGCTGCTGGTCTGCATGACGACGATGGTGCTGCAGCCGCTGATAACGGTGTATGTGGCTGATCTGCAGGGGACGGTGAAGGGCGCCGACCTGAATTCGGGTCTGATTTTCGGCCTGGCGGGCATCGCCGGGGCGGTGGCCGCGCCGTTCTGGGGGCGGCTGGGGCAGAGGTACAGTTTTTTCCGCGTGCTGGTGGCCGCGTTGGCCTGCGCTGGGGTGGTGAACATGCTGCAGATGTTCATCGGCAGCATCGTCCAGTTCGCGGTCATCCAGTTCGTCTTCGGCCTGTTCATCGCCGGCGTGGTGCCGGCCATCAACGCCATGGTGATTGCCAATACGAGCAGCGATTTCCGCGGCCGGGCCTTCGGGCTGACGTCGAGCGCCAACCAGCTGGGGGCGATGCTTGGGCCGGTGCTGGGCGGGGTTACCGGCTCGTTCGCCGGGATAAAGGCGGTGTTCGTGCTGACCGGTGTGCTGCTACTGGCGGCGGCTATGGCGGTTTGGCGGAACACGGCGCTGCGCAGGGCTTCAGACTGTCGATAAAGGCCCATCTGCGACGTTGCTCCTCAGAGCGCTTGCTAGCGTACGTTCCGTGTACGCGTCGCGGCGCGCTCTTCCGGTGCGCCTTGCATCTGGACCTTTCTCACCAGTCTGACTTTGTCTACACTCTAAAAAGAGCCGCTTGCGCGGCTCTTTTTTTGTCTAGAAATACGGTTCGGCGGTGGGGGCGGCGGGCTGGGGGTCCCAGACGATGGCTGAGGAGAGAAGATTGAGGGTGCGCATTTCGGGCGTGTCTTTGACGATTTCGAGGACGGCGGCGCGGAATTCGGGTATCTCCATCAGCTTGAGGATGGCGGTCCGCATTTCCGGCGAGTGGATGTTTTCCGACATGGCCTTGACCATTTCCGGCGATTTGATGAGCTCGGCCATGCGGGCTTTGCCCTCGGGGGAGCGGAGGTAGATGATGACCTGCTGCTTGACCGCCGCCTGGACTTCGGGGTTGTTGAGGCCGGTCTCGATCAGGGCCGCGACCATTTTCTGGTCGGGGCTGACGCGCTGGCCGATGTGGAAGGTGTTAAAGAGTACGGCCGCCGAGAGCCAGAGTCCCGCAACGACGACGAGGCCGGTGGTGAGCCCGGCCGCTAACCAAGGCGATAGTTTCTGCAACACTGCGCCAACTCCTTTGCAGGCCGTTGATAAAGCCCCATCTGCGGCGTTGCTCCTCAGACCGCTTGCTAGCGTACGTTTTAAGTACGCGTCGCGGCGCGCTCTTCCGGTGCGTCTTGCAATGGGACTTTCTGAACGGCCTGTTGCGTAAGACCTTTGTCGGGTATGCAGATAGGTTGGCCCGGATGCAGGGGGTTTATGCGGCTAGGGTTTGAGGTTTCTTACGAGGGCGAAGCCGGCGACGAAGCCGCCGATGTGGGCCCACCAGGCGACGTTGGTGCCGGCGGCGACCAGGGAGGCGGTGCCTTGCAAAAGCTGGAGGAGGAACCAGAAGGGCAGGAAGAGCAGGGCGGGGATATGGAGGATGGGGAAGATGGGGAAGAGGGGAATGAGGGTGGCGATGCGGGCCAGCGGGAAGAGCATGAGGTAGCCGCCGAGCACGCCGGAGATGGCGCCGCTGGCGCCGATGGTGGGCACGGTGGAGCCGGGGTCGGCGTATATCTGGACGGCGTTGGCGATGAGGCCGCAGAGGAGGTAGTAGAAGATGAAGCGCGGTTTGCCGAGGCGGTCTTCGATGTTGTCGCCGAAGATCCACAGGTACCACATGTTGCCGAGGAGGTGGACCCAGCCGCCGTGGAGGAAGAGGTTGGTGACGAGGGGCAGGTAGGCGGCGGGATTGAGCGGGTCGCGGGCCACGCCGGCCAGGAAGGAGGCCGGCACGAGGCCCCAGGTGTGCATGAAGGCGGTGAGGGCCGCGTCGCTGAGGATGAGCTCCTGGTAGAAGAAGTAGAAGTTGGCGAGGATGAGGAGGACGGTGGCGACCGGCCAGGTGCGGGAGGGGATGTTGTCGCGGAGCGGGAACACGGGGGGACCTCCTCTCGGGGCAATATATTTTATTTTAATGCTCGGGGGACAGTTTTGCCAGTGGGGCTGATGGAGATTTTCCCGGCGGGGGATAATATAGCGGGGAAAACGCGGCAAGGAGTGGATGGTATGCAACGTTTCGTCCCGGCCCGCGCCTTTTTCGAGCCGGCCGCTTTCGATTACCCCCTGGGGCGCAAGCTGTACGACCGCCTGCGGGCGATGAAGGTGCCTGTCCAGATGACCGGCTCGCACAACCGGGTGACCGGCCTGCCGGGCAAGACGGCGGGCGAGGCGTACCGGGAGGCCAAGCGGACGCTGGTGGTCGGGGTGAGGAAAAGCGCCGACTTCGCGACCTGCAAGCCGTCGGCCCATTTCCAGCTGCCGCTGGCCACGAGCTGCCCGGGGATGTGCGAGTACTGCTATCTGGCGACGACGCTCGGGCGGCGGCCGTATCTGCGGGTGTACGTGAATATCGACGAGGTGCTGGCCAAGGCCGGCGCGTATATCGAGGAGCGGGCGCCGGAGATCACCGTGTTCGAGGGGGCGGCGACCTCCGACCCGCTGCCGACCGAGTATCTGACCCACCTTTTGTACAATACGATCGAGTTTTTCGGCCGCGAGCCGCTGGGGAGGTTCCGTTTCGTGACGAAGCACTGCGATGTGGAGCCGCTGCTGGACGCCGCCCACAACGGCCACACCCGCTTCCGGTTCAGCCTCAATGCCCCGTCGGTGATCGGCCGCTTCGAGCACCGTACCCCGGCCCTGGAGGAGCGGGTGGCGGCGGCGGCGCGGGTGGCGGGCGCCGACTATCCGCTGGGGTTCATAATCGCGCCGATCTTCGCCTTCCCGGGGTGGCGGGAGGAGTACGGCGGCCTGTTCCGCAGCTTGGCGGCGGCGCTGCCGGCGGCGGCGGGGAGCGACCTGACGTTCGAGTTCATCACCCACCGCTTCACGAAGAAGGCCAAGGCCAACATTACGGCCGTTTTTCCGCAGACGGCGCTGCCGATGGACGAGGAGGAGCGCACGTACAAGTTTGGCCAGTTCGGGTACGGCAAATACCTGTACGACCTGGAGACGCGGCGTGAGCTGGAGGCGTTCATGCGCGAGCAGGTGGCACGGTTTTTTCCGGCAGCCAAGGTCGAGTACTTCGTATAATGAAAAAGCCCTTGCCGGCGGCAAGGGCTTTTTCAGTGAGGGCTACTGGTTGGCGGCGGGGGGCTGCTGCTGGAAGCAGGGGCCGTTGCCGGGGCCGAAGCCGCCGCGGCCGAAGCCGGGGCCGTGACCGTGACGGGGGCCGAAGCCTCTACCCATGCCGGGGATGAAGCCGTTCTCCATACGCTGGTTCATGCGTTCCTGCATCATGGCGTTGCGCTGGTCGGCCTGCCATTGGGTGATGTAGCCGAAGTCCACGTACTTCTGGGTGATCTTCTTCTGGGTTTCGATCATCTGGTTGTAGAGGGGGGCGAGTTCCTGCTTCTGGGCGTCGGTGAGGGTCGGCGGGGTCCAGCCCTGGGGGGGGGCGGCCGGGTTCTGACCGGGGGCGGCGCTGACGACGAGCGAGGCGGCGGCGACCAGCACGAGGGCGGCGACGGTGATTGTGGCGATGAGTTTTTTCGATTTCATTTTTATTCCTCCTTCGGTTGTTTGATTTTATTATAAGTAACCATTTTGGCAAAAATATGGCGGAGTTGTGACAAAACTGTGAAACCTGACGGCGGCGGCGGGGAGGGAATTTTACCCATCGCCGGCAGGGAATGGGGCCGGGAAAACGAAGTATTAGGGAGGAAATATTGTCGGAACGGGGTGACGGGATGATTTTGGGTATCGGCACCGACATCATCGAGATCGACCGCGTCGGGAAAGCGCTGGAGCGGGCCGGGTTCGCCGAGCGTGTCTTCACCGCCGCCGAGCGCGAGTACTGCGCGGGAAGGGGCGCGCAGAGCAGGGCTTCTTTCGCCGCCCGCTTCGCCGGCAAGGAGGCGGTGCTGAAGGCGTTCGGCACCGGACTGGCGGCCGGGAGCTGGCAGGATGTGGAGATATTGCCGGACGCGGCCGGGCGGCCGTCGGTCGGGCTTAAGGGTTATTTCGCGGCCCTGGCGGCCGAGAAGGGCGTGACGGAGGTGCATGTGTCCCTCAGCCATGCCCGCGATTATGCGACGGCTCAGGCGGTTTTGTGGGGAGGCGACGCACGGTGAAGGTGACGACGGCGGCGGAGATGCGCCGCATCGACGCGCGGGCGGTCGAGGAGTACGGGCTGCCCGGCGTGGCGCTGATGGAGAACGCCGGCGGCGCGGTGGCCCGCAAGGTTATGGAGATCGTGGGCGAACCGGCCGATAAGAAGGTGTGCATTTTCGCCGGCCGAGGCAACAACGGCGGCGACGGTTTCGTGGCCGCCCGCCATCTGGCGGGCCGGGGGGCGAAGGTCAAGGTTTTCCTGCTGGGGGCGGCGGCGGTCGGCGGCGACGCCGGCGTCAACCTCGCCATCCTGCTGAAGATGGGCGCCGAGGTGTTCGAGATCGCCGGCGAGCGCGACTGCGACAAGGCGGCGGTGGCGGCGGCGGTGGCCGACTGTCTGGTGGACGCGCTGCTCGGAACGGGCTTCCGCGGCACGGTGGACGGCGATCTGGCGACGCTGGTGAGGATTGTCAACGCGGCCGGCAAGCCGGTTGTGGCCGTGGACATCCCCACGGGCATCGACGCCGATAGCGGGCAGGTGCGCGGGCTGGCGGTTTCCGCCACTCATACGGTGACGTTCGGCCTGCCCAAGCCGGGGCTGCTGTTTCAGCCCGGGGCGGCCCATGCCGGCATGTTGACGGTGGCCGATATCGGCTTGCCTGCGGCTCTGCTCGCGGACGAGACCATCAGGCAGAACGCGGTGACGGCCGGCCTTGTCCGCCGGCTGCTGCCGCCGCGCGAGCCGTGGGTCCACAAGGGGGCGAACGGCCGGGTGGCGCTGGTGGCGGGGTCGACCGGCCTGACCGGCGCGGCGGCGCTGGCGTCGATGGCGGCGGTGCGGGCCGGCGCCGGTCTGGTGACGCTGGGCGTGGCCGCCGGGCTGAACGCTATAATGGAAGTGAAGCTGACCGAGGTGATGACCAAGCCGCTGCCGGAAGGGGCGAGCGGTGTGGTCGGCCTGGCGGCGGTGACCGATATCGTGGCGCTGGCGGAGGACGCCGACGTGCTGGCCGTCGGCCCCGGCCTCGGCCGGGCGGAGGATACGTGCGCGGCGGTGCGGGAGATCGTGAGGAACGTGCGCTGCCCGCTGGTGGTCGATGCCGATGGCCTGAACGCGCTGGCCGGCCACGGCGAGGTGCTGCAGCAGGCGGCCGCCCTGGCGGTGCTGACGCCGCATCCCGGCGAACTGGCCCGTCTGACGGGCACGACGCCGGCGGCGATCAACGCCGACCGGCTGGCGGCGGCCCGCGCGGCGGCCGAGAGCCTGGGGGCGGTGATCGTGCTGAAGGGCCCGGGGACGGTCGTCGCTTTCCCGGACGGGGAGGCGTTCATCAATTCGACGGGCAATGCCGCCCTGGCGACGGGCGGGACGGGGGACGTGCTGACGGGCGTGATCGCCGCCCTTATCGCCCAGGGCCTAGCCAGCCAGGACGCGGCCGTGGCGGGCGTCTTCCTTCACGGCCTTGCGGGCGAGATCGCGGCCAGGGGTGGCATGGCGGGCATGGCGGCCGGCGATCTGCTGCCCGCGCTGCCGGCGGCGATCGCTTCGCTGCGGGACGGCTGATCTGCCAATTATTGCGCTTGGCGGCATAATTTGCGTCTTGCTAATGCATACTTAAACATGTTACAGTACAAGCGGGCAGCCAGCGATTGGCAGACCGGAAAACATACCTGCGGTATATCAATTTCATTGACATTGGTATATCGCTACTCATATAATGTTTATATATCGATGGTGCAACGCGTGCATAACCTGAGGCGGGGGTGATGGTGTGGCCGAGTTAAAGCGTATCATGATAAGTATCCCGAACAGCTTGCTGCAGGAAGTAGACGGGTTCATCGCCATGGAGAAGCTAAGCCGCAGCCAGTTCGTTCGGGAAGCCATGCGCCTTTATATCGAGGAGCGGAAGCGCAAGGCGGTAAGAGATTTGATGCGCAAAGGCTACCAGGAAATGGCCGTCATCAACCTGACGCTGGCCGAGGAAGGCCTGTCCGCCGACGCGGAAGTGTACGAGATGATGCCCACCTTGCTAGTGGAGCGTGAATAGGATGATCGTTAAGCGCGGGGATATTTACTACGCGAACCTGAGCCCGGTTGTCGGATCGGAGCAGGGGGGACACCGGCCCGTGCTGGTCATTCAGAACGATGTTGGCAATAAGTACAGTCCTACCGTTATCGTCGCCGCCATAACGTCGCAGATTTCCAAGGCCAAATTGCCAACCCACGTCGAGATCAGCGCCAAACAGTTCAACCTCGATAAGGATTCGGTCATACTGCTGGAGCAGCTCAGGACAATCGATAAACGCCGTCTGAAGGAGAAGGTTACGCATTTGAGCGAGGAAATAATGATGAAGGTGGACGAGGCCACCCGGATAAGTCTGGGGCTCATTCAACTTTGATTCGGCGATAGGCGCACGTGTGCCTATTTTTTATTTTACGCCGCCCGCGAAATACGGGGACAACTTTAGCAGGAGAAGATAAACTCAGCAACAGAGGAGGCAGAAGATGCAGCTCAGAAGCAGATGGGCGGTCGCTTTCGCGGCGCTGGCGCTCGTGCTGGCCGTCGCGGCCGGGTGCGGCACGCCGGCGACCGACCGCGCCAAGGTGGACAACCTGGTGGTCAACGTTATCGATGTCGGCCAGGGGGACGCCATCTTGATCCGCACCCCCGGCCAGGTGACGTTGGTGGACAGCGGGGATACGCCGGCCAAGGACAAGCTGGTGGCCTACCTGAAGAAACAGGGCGTGACGGCGATCGATATTTTCATCGTCACCCACCCCCACGCCGACCACATCGGCGGCGCCGTGGCCGTTCTGGACAATTTCACCGTGCGCAAGGTGTACGACAGCGGCCAGACGTCGACGAGCGCCCTTTACCGCCAGTATCTGGCGGCGGTGAAGAAGAAGAATATCCCGTTCGCCTTGCTGAACGCCGGCCAGGAGATCGACATCGGCGGCGGTGCGCTCAAGGTGCTGAACCCGCCGGCGACGCTGTTCGCGGGCGATGCGGCCGCGAACAACAATTCGATTGTGGCCAGGCTTACATACGGCAGTTTTGCGATGATGCTGGCCGGCGACGCCGAACGGGACGCGGAGGCGGCGATGGTGAATCGGTTCGGCGGCGAGCTGAAGAGCCTGGTGCTCAAGAGCGGCCACCATGGCAGCCGTACGTCGTCGTCCGCGGAGTTCCTCAAGGCGGTGAACCCCGAGGCGGTGATCATCTCGGTGGGCGCGGACAACGAGTATCATCATCCCCACCCGTCGCTGATGAAGCGCTACGCGGACAGGAAGCTCAAGGTTTACCGCACCGACACGGACGGCACGGTGACGGTGAGCAGCGACGGCAAGACGTATAAAATTTCCAAGGAGAAATGATATGCGGGTACGGGCGGTGCTGGACAGGTTCGAGGATGACAAGGCCGTGCTGCTCGTCGGCGACGACGAGCGAAGCGTGAATTGGCCGCGGCGGCTGCTGCCGGACGGGGCCAAGGAGGGCGATGTGCTGTGGCTGGCGCTGAGCGTGGACGAGGAGGCGACGCGCGCGGCCAGGGCGGAGGCGGAGGAGCTTTTGCGGGATTTGCTTGATCGCAATAAGTAGGCGGCCGATAAGTGGGCGACCGCTCGCTAATAAGAGAGGCCGTTTTGCGAAGCGGTTGTGAACGTAACATAAAAACGAACTGGGAAACTTGCAGGATTTTGGCGGCTAAAGGCGAATTATAACATAACACGTCGCAAGGGAGGTGTTGTGTTGCGCCGCGTTTTCTGTTTCGCGTTCATGATCGCTTTGCTGACCGTTTGCTCGCTGGGGTACGCGGCTAAGGCCCCGACGTCTCTCCAAGCGAAAGAGCAGGCCGGCAACCGCCTGCTGGCCCTCGTCAAGACGGCGGGGGCGTCGACGACGCCCGGCCGCGAGCAATTGACGCAGATCCGTTGGGCCAACCATATCGACGCCGTTACCGGCGCCGGGCGGTTGCGCGTTGTTATCGACGTTACCGGGCCGGTGCAGGTCAGCGGCTCGTTGTCGGCCGACGCGACGCCGCGCCTGATCGTGAACGTCAAGGGGGCCGTCCCCGGCAAGACGGACTGCGATATCGCTCTCGACGGCCGGATCGCCGACAGCGTGAGCATGAAGTCGGACGACGACAAGGATACCGTCATCGTGGTGGAGATGCCGCTGCTGGCCGACGACGACGGCTACAAGGTGTTCACGCTGCCCAGGGATGTCGCCAATAAGAAGCCGTTCCGGGTCGTCATCGATATCAACCAGCCCTTCCCGCCGATGAAGTTCAACTACACGCCCGGCCTGAAGGACAAGGTCATCGTCCTCGATCCCGGCCACGGCGGCAGCGATCCCGGGGCGATCGGCCTTTCGGGTATGAAGGAGAAGGCCGTTAACCTCGCCGTCGCCCTCAGGGTGAAGGCGCTGCTGGATAAGGCCGGCGCCAAGGTGCTGATGACCCATCAGGACGACCGCGATGTCTACGGGCCCAACGCTTCGGACGTGGATGAGCTGAAGGCGCGGACGTCGGTCGCCAATTACAACAAGGCCGACATTTTCGTCAGCATCCATTCGAACTCCGCTCTGAACCGCGATGCCGACGGCACCACTACATACTACTTCCCGAAGACCCGCTACGATTCGCTGCTGGCGAGGAATCTGCAGGCCGGCATGATTCAGGCGGCCGGGCTGAAGGACAAAGGGTATCTGACGGCTAATTTTTACGTGATCAAGCGGACGATAATGCCGGCGGCGCTCGTCGAGCTGGCTTTCCTGTCCAATGCGGCCGATGAGAGGGCGCTGGCCAATCCCCAGGTCCAGCAGAAGATGGCCGAAGGAATAGTGCAAGGCATGGAGAGGTTTTTCGCCCAGGCCAGTGGGGGTGAGAAGTGATGGCCAAACGTAGCAGATTATTCGCTGTATTGTTCGCAGTATCGCTCGTCCTCTTTGCGGCGGGCTGCACTTCCGA
>MTLD01002828.1_pt1 | contig 17462 bp, 18 predicted proteins | sample 1982471 | NCBI WGS metagenome assembly MTLD01 (sample SAMN05712604, study PRJNA340218) | biofilm metagenome | isolation source: sample SPM anode biofilm adapted to -50 mV | place: USA | collected 2012-02-03
CGAAAGCCCTGAGCCATGCTCAGGGCTTTTTGCTGTCCGGGATTCAGCGTGTAAATTATATTTATTCGATCCGGGACCAGACTCTTAGCTAAAAATTGCACTATTGCATTGAGTTGATCGCCGTAATGACTATGATCAGATGTTGATAGTTTTAATTGATAAAGATGGACTGACAGGGTTACGGAAGCATGAAGTTTGCTATTTTGATTTCAGGGTTGCTGTTAGGTTTCTCGGCTAACGCAACAATAATGCCGAAGGCAGATTTGGTTGTTGTAAAAAAGTCCCAATATAGCCTGACCTTGTATTCAAAAGGGGTACCATTAAAGCGTTATTGGGTGGCATTAGGGCCTAATCCTCGGGGGCCAAAAATTCGGGAAGGTGATAATAGAACACCTGAAGGTCGTTATTTATTAGACTACAGGAAGATGGATTCTAACTACTATAAAGCATTTCATATTTCTTATCCGAGTTTGAAGGATATGAAGCGGGCTCAGCAATTGGGCGTTGAACCCGGCGGGCAGATTTTATTACATGGCCAGCGTAAAGGTTCGGTGATGAGTGATGAAACGCTGCAGCGTTCTAACTGGACAAATGGTTGCATTGCACTGATTAATGCAGATATGGATGAACTTTGGGAGTCTGTATCACCAGGTACGCCGATAGAAATCCGTCCTTGAGTATATGACAATCGGTAAGCCAGCTATGCTGGCTTATTTTTTGTGGTCACTGTCACATTTTGTCGCAAATAAAATTATTTCAAACATAGATTTACGTGATTTCTTCGTTAGTTTATCTGTGCTCGAATAACCGGAGAAATATAAATGAAAGTGATGGGAGCTGCGTTATTGGTAACTTTTCTGTGTGTGCCTGTTTATGCTACAGAAGTTACACAGACCAAATCTGTTCCGGTACAAGCCGATATTTTATTTACCAAAGCTGATAAAGATCAGGATGGTAAGTTGGATCAGAAAGAATTTGCCACGTTTAAGCAATTGCAGGAAGAGCGCATGATCAGGCAGATTAAACAACGCATGAGTAATATGCAATTTTCTGCTTTTGATAAAGACGGGGATAGTGAAGTTACTCAGGATGAATTAAAGTCGGTACGTATTGAGGCTCGTCTGAAGATGATGCAGCAACTACGTGAACGTCAATTACAGCTTAAGCCTGTTGAATCAACAGTGGTTGATTCAGCTAAAAAATGAACATATAAAGCCCCGAAAGGGGCTTTATATCCGTATTACTTACCCTGTAACCAATAGGCAGCCTGTTTAGCAAAATAGGTCAGAATGCCATCTGCTCCGGCTCGTTTAAAGCAAAGCAGGGATTCCATGATGCATTCGCGCTCTTTTAACCAGCCATTCTGGATAGCTGCCATGTGCATGGCATATTCCCCGCTAACCTGGTACGCAAAGGTTGGTACACCGTATTGATGTTTGACTCGGTGAATTATATCGAGATAAGGCATACCTGGTTTCACCATTACCATATCGGCACCCTCCTGTATATCCAGACCGACTTCCTGCAGGGCTTCATTGCTGTTGGCAGGATCCATCTGATAGGTATTTTTATTGCCTTTACCAAGATTAGCCGAGGAACCGACGGCATCCCGGAATGGTCCATAGTAATTGGATGCGTATTTAGCTGAGTAGGCCATGATCTGTGTATTGACCAGATTATGTTGTTCCAGTGAGCTTCTGATTGCAGCAATACGGCCATCCATCATGTCGGACGGAGCAACAATATCTGCTCCGGCTTTTGCATGACAAAGGGCCTGCCGGACAAGAATATCGCTGGTGATGTCATTCAGCACATACCCATGATCGTCTATGATGCCATCCTGTCCGTGAGTGGTATAAGGATCAAGTGCCACATCAGTGATTACACCTAACTCTGGGAAACGTTCTTTCAGTGCACGAACAACGCGGGGAACCAGTCCGTCATCGTTGTAAGCTTCTTCTGCCAGCAAACTTTTTTGTTCTGCTGGTATAACCGGAAACAGGGCGATGGCTGGAATACCTAACCGGACTAACTCTTCAGCTTCCTGCAATAGCAGATCCAGTGATAAACGTTCAATTCCCGGCATGCTGGTAATCGTTTCACGACGATTCTCGCCATCTAAAACAAACATCGGATAAATCAGATCATCAACACTCAGCTGATTCTCACGTACCAGACGGCGGCTGAATTCATGTTTACGGACTCTGCGCAAACGGCGAAGCGGAAATGGTGAGGACACAAATTGCGGCATGAATGCTCCTGTAGCTGATAGGTTAACGACGGGAAATTTTCCACCAGCCGTTGAGCCAGCAAATAATACTGATAGTCAGACCGGCTGTTGCCAGTTGTTCATGCGTTGGTAGTAAAATGATGCTACCGAGCAGCAAAGTTGCTCCGGTTCCCAACAGAAAACGGGCTTGAGCATGACGGCGGTGTTGCTGATGATATTGCTGATAAAGTCCCTTCACCATATGTTGCTGGTGCTGAACTTGTGTCAGAGTATCGTAAATCAGATCGGGCATATCGGGTAATTTTTCGGCCCAAAATGGTGCTTTCTCTTTAATAGCGCGCCACGCGGCCTTGGGTCCGATCTGTTGTCGCATCCAGTGTTCCAGAAACGGCTTTGCGGTTTGCCACAGATCCAGTTGGGGATAAAGGTGTCGGCCCAGACCTTCAATATAAAGCAGTGTTTTCTGCAACAGAACCAATTGAGGTTGTACATGCATATTAAAACGGCGAGCGGTATTAAATAAATTCAGTAATACCTGTCCGAACGATATTTCCGCCAGTGGTTTGGCAAAAATAGGTTCAAGCACTGTGCGTAATGCAGATTCAAACTCTTCCACTTTGGTATCTGGTGGTACCCAGCCAGATTGCACATGCAGTTCGGCTACTTTCCTGTAATCGCGGTTAAAGAACGCCAGAAAATTTTCAGCCAGATAGCGTTTATCCTGCCGATTCAACGTACCGACGATACCGCAGTCGATGCCGATCCATTGTGGATCGTGCGGGTGTTCATAAGAGACAAAGACGTTACCGGGATGCATGTCTGCATGGAAAAAACTGTCACGAAAGACCTGAGTGAAGAAAACCTCAACTCCGCGTTCAGCCAGTAGTTTCAGGTCGGTACCATTGGCTTCGAGCGCAGCACGATCAGAAACCGGGATCCCGTAGATCCGTTCCATGACCAGTACATTTTCCCGGCAATAATCAGAATATACCTGCGGGACATACAAATGAGGCGAGTTTTCAAAGTTTCGGCGCAGCTGAATTGCATTAGCTGCTTCACTCATCAGGTTGAGTTCATCCAGCAGAGTCCGGCGATATTCTTCTATTACTTCCACAGGACGTAACCGATTGTTTGGTATGAGGAAAGTGACGATTTTGGCGCACAGCCGCATCAGCCTGATGTCATCATTAATCACCGGCTTAATATCCGGACGGATCACCTTTATGACGATTTCGGCATTATTTTCTTTCAGGCGGGCAGTATGCACCTGAGCCACAGAGGCGGATGCCAGAGGTTGCTGATCAAAGTCGGTAAAAAGAGCTTCTATTGGCTGACCTAATGCTTGTTCAATTTGTTCCCGAGCCAGTTGCCCATCAAAAGAAGGCACACGATCTTGTAACATCGCTAATTCTTCAGCAAGATCAGGAGGAAGTAAGTCGCGCCGGGTTGAGAGCATTTGTCCGAATTTAATGAAAACAGGTCCTAAATTTTCAAATGCATGACGCAATCTTGCCCCCCGTGATTGCTCCGGATAACGATTGCGTAGCCAGAACAGTGAGCGCCGGAACAGACGCACCGGCCAGGGTTGCCAGTGGCGGGGGATCAATTCGTCCAGGCCATGTCGTAATAAGACACTGCCGATTGTGTAAAAACGTCGCCATTCACGCAATATCATTGCTGGCTCCGCTTAAAAAGTTGTTCTGCCCGTTGCAACAACCGTTCGCTATCCCGTTCCAGATCTAAAACATCATCACAAAAAGCAGCAAGTTGTAAGCTACCGGGAGCAATCTGCCACTCTTCGGTAATAGCTTCGCGCAGATCTTGCTTTGCTGACCGCCATTGCACTGATGCATTCTGCCGTATTTTGTTCATACCCCGGTATATCCAGTGTGCCAATATGTCACCGGTGCAGGCCGAAAGTTGCTCTTCCCAATCTATATCTAATTCGCTGAATAAATGACTGAAAGCATGAAACAGGGCGGGATCGCCCTGCAGATCGATACGTTCTTCACGGATATAACGGCTCAGATTTTCCGGCTGTCGCAAGACCTGTAATCCCTGCCATTTCAGGCTGAGGCTGGCATGAGCCGGATGCTCATAACAAGTTAATACATCAACCTGTTGTGGCGAGAAAATTAACCAAATTGCAGGCAGGCGCTGTAATTCAAGTTTTAACACTTTTCCATACAGGGTCTTACTGCGTTCTCTTGACTGGGGATCAAGAGATAATAACTGGTTTAATCCTGTTTCCAGTAGTGCTGCCAATGCGACACTCAGGGGGGACAGAGTCATGCCGTTATTCCCGTTATTTTATGTTCAGAATTTGAAGCCACGATGCAGGGCAACGACACCCTGCGTCAGGTTATGGTAAGTCACTTGCTCAAAACCAACGGCTTCCATCATTGCTTTCAGGGTTTCCTGATCCGGATGCATGCGGATTGATTCTGCCAGATACTGGTAACTGTCACTGTCTTTTGCCACTAACTGCCCCATTTTCGGCAGCACTTTGAAAGAGTAGAAGTCATACAGTTTTGACATCACCGCATTCGTCGGTTTGGAGAACTCAAGTACCAGTAAACGTCCGCCTGGTTTGAGGGCCCGGTACATGGAGGCTAATGCCTGATCTTTATGTGTAACATTACGCAGACCAAAACCGATGGTTATCAGATCGAAATAATTATCCGGGAAGGGCAGGTTTTCAGCATTTGCCTGAACATAACGGATATTGTTAACCAGGCCTTTATTGCGTAGTTTTTCACGACCGACTTTCAGCATGGAGTCGTTGATGTCAGCCAGTACAACTTCACCGCTTTCACCGACTAAGCGTGAGAATTTAGCAGTCAGGTCACCGGTACCACCAGCAAGATCCAATATTTTCTGGCCCGGACGGACGCCGGCGCAATCAATGGTGAAACGTTTCCACAGACGATGAATACCAAACGACATCAAGTCATTCATCAGGTCATATTTATCTGCAACCGAATGAAATACATCTGCCACCAGATGCTCTTTTTCAGTTTCAGCAACGGTCTTGAAGCCGAAATGAGTGTTGTCCGCCATGTGCAACGATTCCTTATGCCAATATCATCTGCAGTGTAACGTAATTTTAACCAGACTTCAGAAGCGATTCATTATTGTGTTACGGGATTGGCTGATGGCGTGGAATGAGATGTTTACAGGAAAAAAAGAAAAAATAGCAGATATTAAAAGGGGCCCGGTGGATGGGCCCCAACAAAACGGTTTTACTTGCTAACTAACTAACTAACTAACTAACTAACTAACTAACTAACTAACTAACTAACTAACTAACAAAACACTCAAACTAGCTAATACTTAACACTGGATTACTTTTAAAAGAATTATCAGGGTGCTGCCTCCTTAGTTTAGGAAGAGCCGTCTTCACTAGTTGCGATGCTATCCGGTATTTCCCGACAGCCAACTTTGTAAAGCGCTCCCAGATGGTCCTTCTGATTATTTTTGTAGCTGCGCATGGCATCATCATGTGTCCTGATCGGGTCTGGCTATAAGCCTGCTCACCGGATCGTTTGCGACAGAACAAAAAATAATCACCCAGTCGGCCAACAAGTCGGAACGTTGTGAACGATTCACTTCGTCATCCTTCGGGTGCGAAGTGGAATCCTGACGCCCGAAAAGCTTGTTGCTCGCTTAACCTAAGCATGGTACGGCTTAGAAGGTTCTGCAAGTAAGAGCATGAGATTTTATTATTAGTTTGACGCCGAACTTGTTTCTGTCATTTTTATCGGTATAATCGCGCGCCTCGCTATGGTCATCCGCTGTTTTATGTGCAAAATGGTTGGTTGAAGTACGAGCACTCATGGGTTCCCTCACCCCATTCGTTATCCAAAAAGGAAATACTATGCTGTTTACCGAACACCAGTCACGGCAAGCGCTGTGGCGTTTATCTTTGTTTCATATTCTGATCATTGCATCCAGTAATTATCTGGTGCAGTTACCAATAGAAATTGCCGGTGTACATACCACCTGGGGCGCGTTTAGTTTCCCATTCATATTTTTGGCAACTGACTTAACGGTTCGTATTTTTGGTTCATTGCTGGCCCGCCGCATCATTCTGTGTGCCATGTTACCGGCACTTGTGATCTCGTATTTGTTATCTGTGCTGTTTAATGCCGGTGACTTTCTGGGATTGGAGCAGATAACGCAGTTTAATTTGTTTGTGGCCCGAATTGCGTGCGCCAGTTTTATGGCTTATCTGCTGGGGCAGATCCTGGATATCTCTGTATTCAGCAGGCTACGGCAATTACCGCAGTGGTGGGTTGCGCCACTGGCTTCAACCATCATTGGCAATTTACTGGATACCGTTGCGTTTTTTGGTATTGCTTTTTATCAGAGTCCGGATCCGTTTATGGCGGAACATTGGGTGGAAATCGCCGCGGTGGATTATGCGGTGAAATTGATCATTAGTATCGGGTTGTTTGTTCCTGCATATGGTGTGTTATTACGGCATTTAACCCGGAAATTGCTAGGACAGGATAACGCCAACTGGCAGACTATCTGAATCAATTGGTGCCAAAGATCAAGCATTTTTGGCATCAATTTTGTGATTTTTTTCCCAAAGCTCATCTTTTTTCCACATTGACATAAATCATGTTTCTTGTTAATTCTTCATTGTGTCTTTTTTAACTTATTGAAAATATTGAACTTTAAATTTGAGTTTGAAAGTTTTACATATTGTTTAACAGGTTCTGCCAATTTCTTCAACAAACTTATCCACAAAATAATTTAGTTATCCACAGATTCCTGTCATGGAGCTGAATAGTCAGCTGTGGCATGCTAGTACGATTCCCTTTCATAGATCGAAATACAATGACACAGACACCGCCTTTGATTCTGGTTGATGGTTCTTCTTATCTTTACCGGGCTTTTTTTGCCTCGCAGCAAGCTGATTTACGTACGTCAAACGGTGAGCCGACGGGTGCCATTCGTGTAGTAACGAATATGCTGCGCAGCCTGCTGAAACAGTATCCGGATTCCGTCGTGGCGGTGGTATTTGATGCTAAAGGAAAGAGCTTCCGTAACGACCTGTATGCAGAATATAAATCCCACCGGCCTCCGATGCCTGATGATTTGCGCAGTCAGATCGAGCCCATTCATCAGATTATTGATGCAATGGGATTGCCATTGCTGGTGATTGACGGAGTTGAGGCGGATGACGTGATTGGGACGCTGGCCCGACAAGCGACCGAATCGCAAATTGATACGTTGATCAGCACGGGTGATAAGGACATGGCACAACTGGTGTCGGAACATGTCACGTTGATGGATACGATGAAGGATCAGCTGACGGATCGTCAGGGTGTTATTGATAAGTTTGGTGTGCCGCCAGAATTGATCGTGGACTATCTGGCTCTGATGGGGGACAGCTCGGACAACATTCCGGGTATGGCTGGTGTTGGTGATAAGACCGCAGTTGCCGTTCTGCAGGGCGTTGGCAGTATTGACACTATTGCCGCCCATCCGGAACGGGTAGCGGAGCTCAGTTTCCGTGGCGCCAAAACATTTGCTGCTAAATTTAAGGAGCAGGAAGCGATGGTCCGTCTGTCGCAGCAGCTGGCGACGATCAAGACTGATGTTGAATTGCCTGTTTCTGTGGCTGAGTTGCGACGTCATGAATTGCAGAAAGATCTCTTGCTGGCACTTTATCGTCAGTTTGAATTTAAGAATCTGGTGCAGGAGCTGGAAAGCGCCAGCGAGGCTGATGCTGAAATAGTCATACCCTCGGATGTGACTGCGCATTACGATACGATCCTGACCGATGCAGATCTGACGCGCTGGATTGAGAAATTACAGCAAGCGGAATTATTTGCTTTCGATACTGAAACCAACTCCCTGGATTATATTCAGGCACAAGTGGTTGGTTTGTCGTTTGCCGTTGCGCCCGGTGAGGCGGCATATTTACCTTTGGCGCATGATTATCTGGGGGCACCAGAGCAATTGAATCGTGAGCAGACTCTGGAAAAACTAAAGCCATTACTGGAAGATCCAACCCGTCTGAAAGTCGGACAGCATCTGAAGTTTGATCGCAATGTTTTGCGCAATCATGGTATCCATCTGCAGGGCATTGCGTTTGATACCATGCTGGAATCGTATGTACTGAACTCTACCGCTTCCCGGCATAACATGGATGATCTGGCGAAGAAATATCTTAATTACACCACTCAGACGTTTGAGGATGTCGCCGGAAAAGGGGTGAAACAGCTGACTTTTAATCAGGTTGAGCTGGAAAAAGCGGCGTTCTATGCTGCAGAAGATGCGGATATTACTCTGCGGCTACATCAGACGCTCTGGCCTCAGGTAGAAAAAGAACCGGCGTTGAAAACATTACTGCTGGAGATGGAATTACCGCTGGCCGAAGTGTTGTCGGATATGGAGCGTACCGGTGCACTCATCGATCCGTTCCTGCTGCAAAATCAGAGTCAGCAAATTGAAGTGCGTCTGGCGGAACTGGAGTCACAAGCGCATGAAATTGCCGGTGGCCCATTTAATCTGGGTTCCCCGAAACAGCTCGGCGAAGTGTTATTCGAAAAACTGCAGTTGCCGGTGATCAAAAAGACACCGAAAGGTGCACCATCAACAGCCGAGGAAGTATTGCAGGAACTGGCTTATGACTACCCTCTGCCAAAGTTATTGCTGGAACATCGTAGCTTATCCAAGCTGAAATCGACGTATACCGATAAATTGCCGCTGATGATTGCGCCATCGACCGGACGGGTGCATACCTCTTACCATCAGGCGGTTACGGCCACAGGGCGTTTATCTTCATCTGATCCTAACCTGCAGAATATTCCGGTCAGAACCGAAGAGGGGCGTCGGATCCGGCAAGCCTTTGTTGCTGATCATGGTTATAAAATCGTAGCGGCTGACTACTCGCAAATTGAGTTGCGGATCATGGCTCACCTGTCAGAGGATGAGGGCTTGTTGCAGGCCTTTGCGCATGGTCAGGATATTCACCGGGCAACAGCGGCCGAGATCATGAATATTGCGCCGGAAGCCGTGACCAGCGAGCAGCGCCGTAATGCCAAAGCGATCAATTTTGGTTTGATCTACGGAATGAGTGCGTTCGGTCTGGCGAAGCAGTTAGGCATTCCCCGCGGTGAAGCGCAACGTTATATGGATCGCTATTTTGAGCGTTATCCTGGTGTACTGACCTATATGGAAAGAACCCGTGAGCAAGCAGAACAGACTGGTTATGTAGAAACGCTGTTCGGTCGCCGGCTCTATCTGCCTGATATTAAAGCGAAAAATATGGGTTTGCGTAAGGCGGCTGAGCGTGCGGCGATCAATGCGCCGATGCAGGGAACGGCTGCCGATATCATCAAGCGCGCCATGATCAAGCTCGCGGATTGGATCAAAACCTGTGATAACGAAACGATCCGTATGGTTATGCAGGTACACGATGAATTGGTGTTTGAAGTTCGCGAGGATAAGCTTGACGCTTATGTACCGATGATCCGGCAATATATGATGGATGCTGCCAGCCTGAAAGTGCCGCTGGACGTTGGGATTGGTGTGGGTGATAACTGGGATCAGGCGCACTGACCGTAAACAAAAACGCCGATAGCGAGAGCCATCGGCGTTTGATTATTCTGCTTCGTTTATCTCACCCGGCGTACCTTCGGATTGATACCAATCGGAAAGAATACGGGTGACTTCATCAACACCGATACCTTTCAGCGAAGAGAAAGCTTCAACACGGACTGAGTCGCCAAACACCATCGTAGCTTTGCGCACTTGCTGGACGATAGTTTTCCGTGGTCCCGGGTTCAGCTTGTCTGCTTTGGTCAACAGCACCAGTATCTTCAGATCGCTGTTGGATGCCCATTCCAGCATCTGCAGATCAAGATCCTTGAGTGGATGACGGATATCCATCAGCAACACTAATGCCCGCAATGATTCGCGTCTTTGCAGGTATTCAGATAAAGATGCCTGCCATTTCAGCTTCATCTCGATCGGTACTTGTGCATAGCCGTAACCCGGTAAGTCAACCAGACGTTTACCCGGTTCCAGTTCAAACAGGTTGATTAACTGAGTCCGCCCAGGAGTTTTACTGGTGCGGGCCAGCTGTCGCTGTTGTGTCAGTGCATTCAGTGCAGACGATTTACCTGCGTTGGAACGACCGGCAAAGGCGATCTCAATGCCACCGTCATTGGGCAGATGACGAATGTCCGGTGCACTGGTAACAAAATGCACCTTACGAAAATTCAGCAGCGGTGTATCCAAAGTCGCAGTCCTGACTAAAAAATGATTTATAGGCTATGTTATCACAGACTGCTGCATAGCCCCAACGTTGGGACCGCTGTGGCATGGTGATCCGGTACTTTTCCTGTCCGATTTCAGGCTGTCTAGTTAACGGTGCTGATACAGGGGGACAAATCCCTCATTGCTGTGCTTTTTTCACTTCCTGTATCTTGCGCATCACTGCCATTAATAACATCACCTGATAGGGTACCATCATGAAGAAACCAACCATCATCAGCAGCAATTCGTAGTAAGGGTAGTGCCACGTTTCCGGCCACCAGTGCAGCCAGCCAAAATACTCCAGCCCTCCCCACATGACCAATAGAATCCCGAGCATGTCCAGTGTTAACCAAGGTAAAGGAACTAGTAGTTTTGTCTTATTCATCGGAAACTCCTGATCTGGCGTGGTGTGTCAATATAGTCAGTGGATCAATAAGATTGGATTCTATACATTTGCCGCGGCTTTTCTCTGAGCCTGGATAATTTAACAGGGAAATAACGATGAAAAAAATAATTGTTGCTGGGTCTTTGTTGGTTATGGCTGGTGTGGCAAATGCGGGATTGCTGGATGCCGTGGCTGAAACAGCTACTGCTGTGGCCTCATCTAAAGAAACGGGTGTAGCTGCTGACCAGGCGGTTACAGCATTGCTGAAAACCAAGTTTCAGGAAAATGTGACGACGAAAGCACAAGTAAAAGAGAATCTGGGTGAGCCCAAATCTACTGCTACTGCTGATTCGCTGGATGTCTGGACCTACGACATGGACAGTGTAAATAATAAATTAAGCACAATCACTGGTATTGCTAAAGCTTTCGGGAATGATACATCTAAAGTTGAAAAAGTAGTTGAGTTGAAGTTTGATGGCGATGTAATGAAGAGCTATGCGATTGTTGATGCCGCATCCGTTGCATCTGCCGGTTAATATTGCTTTGTGATTCCCCAAGCGAGCTTATGTCGCTCGCTTTTTATTTTCGTCTCGTCACCATGAGAATGGTTCAGGCGCTCCTCTACTGCGCGCTGTTTATTCTGATGCTGGCTCCTTGCATCTGAATGCCTTCGTTGTTAATCAGAATACAACTGCCTCCGGCATCGAAACTCATCGCGGAACTGGCTTCAAGAACAATCATTTGCCCGGCTTTTACATGCAGAGCCTGATCGATTTTTGTCAGCCATTTACTGTCGATATGCAGATGTTTATTTTGCAAAACATGCAAATCCTGATTGCCGGATATCTCAGTCAGGCGGTTTTTATTTACGGTCAGATGCACTTCTCCGGAAATATGTTGTGTATCTTTGCCGCCAATCCACAGATGCTCATTGCTGCCAATTTCGGTACGACTGGTGTGTTGTACTTTGCGATACCAGTTGCGCTGGGCATGCAGCACAATTTGTTCTTTGCCTTTTTTATCTTCAAAACACAGTTCGTTGAAACCACTGCCACCCGGGCTGGAAAGAGTCCGTATACCACTCTGTGAATGATTTACCGGATATTTCACCGGAGAGGTATTTGCTGCGTTATAGATGCAGCCGGTAACATAAGGCCGATCAATGTCGTGTTCCAGGAATGCCACCATGACCTCTTGTCCGACCCGTGGCAGAAAGTGCTGTCCGTAAGCGGCTCCGGCCCAACCCTGGGCTACCCGCAGCCAGCAGCTGGAGTTTGTATCCCCGGTAGCGTCTTTATCCCAGTGAAACTGTACTTTTATCCGGCCATATTCATCGGTGTAGATTTCCTGCCCACCGGGTCCGGTTACTAATGCCGTCTGGTAGCCGCTGATTTGTGGTTTGGCATGAATCCGTGGCGGACTGAAAGGTATATCTTTATGATGCAACACCAGATTATTCTGATATTTACTACTACCACTGGCTAACTCTCTTAATACCTGCGGTTGTTCTCCCGAATGCTGAATACTAACCACCAGCCAGTCGGTATTGAGTGTTGCCAGAGGGTGTTCTGTCACAGCTACAAAGTAACCGGGAGCGATGTTCCGTACATTGCCGGTTGCATAAGCACGCTGGTATTCATTTTGTCGTTGATTCAGGAATAATTCTGCCCGTTTTCCAGCCTGATGCTGAGAGTCTTGCCGGGTACCATATTCATACCATTCACACCGTGCTGTTTGTGATTTTCCGGTCAGGCGAAAAGAGGGGCGGGTAAAGTCATATTCTCTTATTTCTGTGGATCCCTCCGTTGTCTGAAATTGCCAGTCCAGCTGACTGAAAACTGGCTTATCCGGATTCTGGCCTGAGTCAGGCTGATAACTGACCGCTCCGGTTTTCGGGCAGTTTTCTTTACCGTCGACAAAAATCATGGTGTGCTGGTTGATCGTGTGTTCGAAGTAGTAGAACAGGCCATGAAATTCACACAGTCGCTGGATAAAATTCAGGTCGGTTTCTCTATATTGCACACAATAGGTAAGCGAGGAGTGCTGCTGTGTTGTTTGAAAACGGATGGCTGTGGGATTGAGCCCGGCTTGTTGCCAGACGGCCAGAATAATCTCGGTAACTGATTTGTTCTGGAAGATACGCTGATCTGTTCTGTACTGAAGCAGTCCGGCCTGTGGCACGATATGAAAGCGGTAGTGATGATGACGGGAGTCTGTTTTGATATGCCCGGCACAAAGCACGATGCCATGAATATAACGTGGGATTGGATTATTCTGCAGGATAAGACACGCAGTTTTATGCTGTAACGACAGGATATCCAGCGAGTCTGAATCGCAAACGACATCAATTTCAAACAGGTAGTCAGAGCCGAGGGCTTCCTGCCCGGAAAAGCGGAATACGCCTAACTCTTCATTACAGCCATCAACGGTAAAAAGAAACTGCGCTTCATTGGCGGAAAAGAACCACATTCACCATACCCTCCGGAAAAAACAAACCGCACATCCTGTCAGAGATATGCGGTATGAAAGCGGGCGACTTGTGTCACCCGATAGATCTATCAGGCTGTAGTTGGCGAGCGCCAGTCATCAGAACCAGAAGTGCCGGAAACTTCATGCGTCCATTTAATGGCCCGGTAAGTCATGAATACGTCTTCCAGGTGAGTGAAATGAGCCTGCGATGGATCCTGACAGTTTGGCATGCTGGCCTGAACGTCAACCACGATGGCATCAGTCAGTTCAGTCGTGAAGTAATGCTCCTGAGTACCGGCAGCTGAAGTCCGGTACCATTTGATTTTCACGCTGGGCAGGCGTTCACCGGAGGTCAGTGAGTTGTAAATCAACGGGGAACATTTATCGAAAACTTTGGTGATTTTTACTGGTTTATGAACGCGTTGACCTGATGGCTGGCCTGATTGCGGGTCACGGGGCAGAACAACCTGATGTTCAAAGCCCTGAACCATCACTTCATCTTCATGACCTTCCTGATAGATGTTACCGACGGAGGCTTCGGTAAAAGTACCGGCAGTGATCAGACCTTGTTTTTCGCCATTGATAGTCATATACGCGGGAGTTGGCATGTTTGTGCTCCTAATCTGGTTATTGTGGTATGCCGGCATTGGCATACGGCATATATAACGCAGCGATCGTGCCAACCCTTTGTAATTACATAGTCAATTGAAATATAAGGATATTTCTTTTGTTGCAGACAGGGGTAAATATAAAGCACAGAGGAGATTGGTCCGAGAAAAGGAATGTTTTTACTATAATACATTGTTATTTAAATGATTTTTTCATGCGCAGCTTTTCTGGCAGGGTGCAGCATTTTGCGCGAATAACAGGGGAGATGACATGCTTCTCTCTTCCCCTGTCAGTTCTGTCGGGGGTTATTCGGATTTGTTCTTGTAGCCACTCAGCATGGTATGTACCAGATTCTCACCCATCAGGTGGCTGATGATCACAACGGCAGTCATGTGTATTCCGGCTCCCAGCATGGTCAGGTTAGCAAAGAACTCGTGCATTTCCCCCCAGTCGATAAAGTCGGTTGCGGCTGCAACACCAGCCTGCCAGCCATTAAATACATCCGCAAGGCTTGCCAGCCAGCCTGTCAGACCGGTGAGTAACAGACCACTGAGCAGACAGACAATCATTACTGCCCCGGCAGGGTTGTGCCCTTCGTAGTTGGTATGTTCGCCGCGCAACATGGCGCGCATGTAAGCCATAAAATCTGCAGGTTTCGGAATGAAGTTCTTAAAGCGGGCATGGTGTGAACCGATGACACCCCAGATCAGACGGGCCAGTACAAAACCAATAACAATGTAACCGGCGTAGATATGCAGTGTGCCGCCGCGTTCAAACGGCATGCCTTTACCGGACAACAAATAGTTGCAGAAAAACAGGATGACGACGGTCCAGTGAAAAACTCGTATGAAGGGATCCCATACTTTCACTTTTTCTGAAGATACTTTCACTGTTAAATCCTTAAACAATGCCAGAGTTTATTAACTCTTTGGGGCGATGTTGTTTACGGTAACAGGCGAGGATTAAATTTCCCTTAATCAGAAGAAGTAAATATATGGTTGCTGTAAAAACATCGGTGATTACCGGCCCCAATAAAAAAGGGCTGTCTATGCAGATAGCCCTTCTCCTTTATCTGAAGCAGCCAGTGTTATGCGATATCAGTATCTTCCTGCAGAACACCTTCAGTCAGTGAATCGTTGTTTGCCATACAGGCTGCAGCGGTAAACAGTACATCCGTTGAGCTGTTCAGCGCAGTTTCTGCAGAATCCTGCAATACACCGATGATGAAACCAACAGCAACTACCTGCATTGCCACATCATTGCTGATGCCAAACAGGCTGCATGCCAGAGGAATCAGCAGCAGAGAACCACCGGCGACACCTGAGGCGCCACAGGCACTGATAGTGGCAACCAGACTCAGCAATACTGCTGTTGCGATATCAATCTCTACTCCCAGCGTATGTACAGCCGCCATGCTCAGTACGGTAATAGTGATCGCGGCACCCGCCATGTTGATGGTGGCTCCCAGAGGGATCGATACTGCATAGGTTTCTTCCGGCAGACGCAGTTTTTCGCACAGTGCCATGTTTACCGGAATATTCGCTGCAGAGCTGCGGGTGAAGAACGCTGTAACACCGCTTTCTTTCAGGCACATTAATACCAGTGGATAAGGGTTACGTTTGATTCTCCAGAAGACAATCAGTGGGTTCACCACAAAGGCAACGAACAGCATACAGCCGATCAGTACCACCAGCAGATGTGCATAACTCAGCAATGCACTGAAGCCGGTTTCGGCAAAGGTAGATGCGACCAGTCCCAGAATGCCGAGTGGCGCACAACGGATCACACCTTTCACAATACCGGATACGGCATGTGACAGATCATGAATCACCGATTTAGTGGTTTCACTGGCTTTCCGCAGCGACAGACCAAGTGCAATTGCCCAGGCCAGAATACCGATGTAGTTGCCTTCCAGCAGCGCTTTGACCGGATTTGCCACCACATTGAATAACAGTGTATTCAACACTTCAGCGATACCACCGGGAGGAACAATATCAGCGTTCTGGGCACTCAGATGTAACATCGAAGGGAAAGTAAAACTAGCGACTACAGCAACTATCGCGGCACAGAAAGTGCCGAAAAAATAGAGTACCAACAAAGGACGGATACTGGTTTTCTGCCCTTGTTTATGTCCGGCGATGGAATCGGTAACCAGTAGCAGTACCAATACAGGTGCTACCGCTTTCAGTGCACCAACAAATAGTGTACCCAACAGGCCGGCACTCTGGGCCGCAGATGGCATCAGGATAGCGAGTAAAATACCGCCAACCATACCGATCAGGATCTGGCTGACCAGACTGGTATTATTGAGTAGTCGAATAAAAGATGGGGGTGTTTGGCTCATATAAAGTCCCTGACACTTGGTGTGTATTGATCATTAACTCCTGTGTCCAGTGATAGCAGAATAAATTGTCGGTAAAACAACAGATACGATGACATCTGCCTCGAATCTGGTGAAAAACGAGTTTTTTCTGCACGGATCACTGAACGGCGGAGAAATATCCCATTCATTGCGTTGTTTTGCTACTAAAAAGCGCAAAAAATAACGATTTCATTCAACTTTCAGGCTTTTTAGTAGTGATATACACTTTATTTAAGATACGAACGCAACACTTTTACTAACTCTTCCGTTGCCTCGGGTTCATCCTGTTCCAGCAATGGCTGCATGTGTTCGCGGATATGTCCTTCAATCACTGTTGCCATCAGGCCATTGATTGCCCCCCGGATCGCGCTGATCTGTTGCAGGATCGGATAACAGCCGGTTTCTTCATCCAGAGCCCGTTCCAGTGCCTCTAATTGTCCTTTCAGACGCCGTACCCGGTTCAGTAATGGTTTCTTATGCTTCAGCGTATGGCTCATTAAAGATCCTTGTTTATACTGGGGGGGAGTATATACTTAATAATAACTCTCAATTTCATCTTTGCTTAAACAGCACCAATTTCATTCAGTGAGGATTGTATGTCAAGCGTACGGGAAATGATGCAATGTTGTCAGGCTGCCGCTTTCCAGCGTCCGGTTCAGGGAGCTGAACAGCGTATCCGCTGGGTAGTTATCCTGACTGTTATCATGATGGTCGTTGAAATTTTCGCCGGCTGGCTGTTTCATTCTATGGCTCTGCTGGCTGATGGCTGGCATATGAGTACGCATGCACTGGCTTTGGGGATCTCACTGCTGGCGTATGCATTGTCACGGCGTTGGGCCGGTGATCAGCGGCTGGCATTTGGTACCTGGAAAATTGAAGTATTAGGTGCTTATACCAGTGCGCTCATTCTGGCGGCGGTAGCCTTTTCGATGATAGCAGAATCAGTATCCCGCTTAGCGGATCCGGGTGAGATCAACTATGTGGAGTCCATGCTGGTTGCCGTATTAGGGTTAGCGGTAAATCTGTTCAGTGCCTGGTTACTGGGTGATCAGCATCATCATGGGCTTGGACATAATCATTCGCATGATCATCATGCTGACGACCACGACCACGACCACGACCACGACCAC
>MTLD01001035.1_pt2 | contig 17445 bp, 18 predicted proteins | sample 1982471 | NCBI WGS metagenome assembly MTLD01 (sample SAMN05712604, study PRJNA340218) | biofilm metagenome | isolation source: sample SPM anode biofilm adapted to -50 mV | place: USA | collected 2012-02-03
CCGCCAGCCATCAGCCGTCGGCGGGGCCCCTGGACCCCGCCGTTTTTTGCTGACAGCCGGTCGCCGACAGCTGATAGCGTCTAGACCCATGGAACTCATCATCGTCACGGGCCTTTCCGGGGCCGGCCGGCACTCGGTGCTGGGGGCCCTCGAGGACAGCGGCTGTACCGCGCTCGACAACGTGCCTGCGCGCCTCCTTGAGCCCCTGCTCGAGCTCGAGGCCAAACTGCGCCCAGGCCGGGATCGCCTGGCCGTGGGCATGGACAGCCGCCAGGAGGACTTCGTCCAGGACTTCGAGCCGCTCATGACGCGCCTCCAGGATGGGAGCATCCCCGTCCAGGTGGTCTTCGTGGAAGCCGAGGACAGCGTGTTGCTGCGCCGCTACTCGGAGACCCGGCGACCCCACCACCTGGCCTTGCTGGGCTCAGCGGAGGAGGGCATCCGCCGGGAGCGGGAGCTGCTGGCCCCCATCCGGGCCCAGGCCAGCATCATCCTCGATACGAGCCAGCTGAGCCTTTCGGAGCTGCGCCAGCGGCTGGCCTCCCTCCTGCCCGACCTGCCGGTGCGGGAGACGGCCATCCGCCTGCTCAGTTTCGGCTTCAAGCGGGGCGTGCCCCCGGATGCGGATGTGGTGCTGGACGCCCGGTTCCTGCCGAACCCCTTCTACGTGGAGGCCCTGAAGCCCCTCAACGGTAAGGACTCGCCGGTGAAGGAATACCTGCTCGAGTATCCCGAGTTCCGCGAGTTCCTGGATCGCACCGAGTCCTGGCTGCGCTGGTCCCTCCCGCTGGTGCGCCAGGAGGGCCGGGCCTACCACACCCTGGCCATCGGCTGCACCGGCGGCCAGCACCGCTCCGTGGCGCTGGTGGAGCTCCTCGCGCAGCGGTTGAGGCCGGACGTGGCCGCCCTGGTGGTCCGTCACCGGGAGCTGAAGGGCTGATCAGGCCTCCCGGAACACCACGTTCCGCTTCGCCAGCTCGGCCCGGATGAACTCCCACCCCCCGGGGGTGCCGCCGATCGCCTCCGGCGGGCTGATCCCCTTCCGCGTGAACCCGCCGCCGGCGACCAGGCGCACGGCGGCCGTGGCCGTGTAGCCGGTGGTCCGGGCCATGGAGGTCGTCCGCGTGGCGGGATCGTAGCGGTCCAGGAGGTTCAGTTCGGTGCGCACGGGCCGTCCGCCCTGCTCGCCTTCCACGGTGACCCGCATGATGGTGAAGTCCTCGTCCCCTTCCTGCATGAACCACATGGGGAAGAGCAGGGCGGTGGAGAGGTCCAGGGGGCTCACCTCCACGTCGCCGACTCTGATCCGGTCCTTGCGGAAGAACCCGCTCTCGCGGAGCATCCGCATCTTCTCGATGTGGCCCGGGTAGCGGAGGGTCTTCTCCTTCATGTCCGGTACGCCGGGGAAGGACTGGATGAGGCTGCGCAGCCCGTCCGTGTTGAAGGATTCAAGCGTGCCGAGGCCCGCGAAATCCAGCAGCTCGGGCTCGGAAAGGGCGGGCATCGTCACTGTGCGCCCCTCCTTCACGTAGCGGGCGGGCCGGGTGTACTCCTCGATGACGTCGATGGGGCTGAAGCCGGCCTTGTATTCATAGGGCCAGGTGCGGACCACGGGCAGGCCGCCCACGAGGCACTCGAAGCGCGTCACTTTGTCCCAGCGCCGCGCCGCGTCGCCCAGGATGATGTTGCCGCAGCCCGGCGCGATGCCGCAGTCCACCACGGCCGTGACGTTCCGGGCCCTCGCCAGCTCGTCCAGCTGGAAGCAGTCCTCGTCGAAGAAGGAGATGTCCACGAGGGTCCTGCCGGCCTCCAGCACGGCCTTCGCCGTGGCGAAGCCCATGAACCCCGGCACGGCGCCCACCACCAGGTCCGCGTCCGCCACCGCGGCCTGCACTCCCGCGGGCGTGGCCAGGTCCGCCTTGCGCACGGCCAGACCCGAGGCCGCCATGCGGGCCAGAGCCGCCTCGGAGCGATCCGCGACCGTCACCTTGAAATCCGGGGCGAGATCCAAGGCCATGGCGCCGCCGACGCGGCCGGCCCCCAGAACGACGATGTGGGACATGGAGGACTCCTGGCTCAGGCGGGGACGGCGCGGGGCCGCACGGCGAGGTAGACGGGCCAGCCCGCGGCCACCAGGGCGAGGCCGGGCCACGAGAAGCTGGGGCGGTAGAGGAAGAGGGCCCCCACGATGGCGACGGCGCCCAGGAGGTAGAGGGCCGGCACGAAGGGATAGCCCCAGACGCGCACCGGTCTCGGGAGATCGGGTTCCCGCCAGCGGAGGAGGAAGACCCCGCCCACGGTGATGACATAGAAGAGGATCGTGGGCAGCATCACGAAGTCGAGGAGCTGGCCGTAGGTGCCCGTGAGGGTCAGGGCGCAGGTCCACAGGGCCTGGATCCAGAGGCCGAAGCCCGGGACACCATGCTGGTTCAGGCGGGCCGCGCTGGGGTAGAACAGGCCGTCCTCGGCCATGCGCTGGTAGACCCGCGCCCCCGAGAGGATCAGGCCGTTGAGGCAGCCGAACATGGAGACGAGGATGGAGCCGGCCATGATGAGCCCGCCCCCGGAGCCCAGCAGGGCCTCCAGGGCCGCGCTGCCCACCCGGTCCTGGGGGGCGTTGGCGATGCCCGTGGGCCCCAGCACCCGCAGGTAGGCGCCATTGGCCAGGATGTAGAGGCCGCAGACCATCGTGGTGCCGATGAGCAGGGAGAGGGGGATGGTCCGCTCCGGGTGCTTCACCTCGCCGGCGATGAAGGTGACGGAGTTCCAGGCGTCCGCCGAGAACATGCTGCCGGTCTGCACCACCAGGAGGGCGGTGAGGAAGGGCAGGGCGGGATCGTGCGCCGCGGGGACGTAGGCGCCCGCGACGGGGGCCGAGGCGGGGTGCAGCCAGAGGCCCAGGACCACCAGGGCCGCCAGGCCGCCGATCTTGGCCACGGTGAAGAGATCCTGGATGCGGGCCCCCAGCTTCACGCCATAGAGGTTCACGGCGCTGAGCAGGGCTACGACGGCGATGGCGGAGAGCCGCGCCGGCGTGAGGCCCAGGTGGTACGGGCCCACGGCGATGGTGCGGGTGAGATGCACCATGGGCAGATCCAGGTGGGGCCCGATCCACACGGCATCGCTCACCGCGGGGAAGAAGCTGCCGAGGTACTTGCCGAAACCCACCGCCACGGCCGCGATGGTGCCGCACTCGATGACCACGAAGAAGGTCCAGCCGTAGAGGAAGCCTGTGCCCGGGCCATAGATCTCCCGCAGGTAGGTGTACTGCCCGCCTGCCTTCGGGAAGAGCCCTGCCAGCTCACCGTAGCTGAGGGCGGCGAACAGCGTCAGGACCGCTGTCAGGCCCCAGGCCGCCAGAAGGAAACTCCCGGAATGTCCCGTGCGGACCATGTCCGCCGCGACGATAAACACCCCGGATCCGATCATGGAGCCGGCGATGAGCATGGTGCTGGAGAACAGGCCCAGGTGGCGGCGATAGCCGGGTGCGTCCATGGTTCCTCGGAGTGGATCGGACAACGCTATCACGGCATGCTGGAGGGATGGCGCGGTCCCACGTCTCCCTCCGGTTCCTGGTGGCCACGGCCATCCTGGCCCTGATTCCGCTGGCGGGGGGCTGGTGGGCCTGGAAGGGGCAGGGCCCCCTCCAGCAGCCGGGCACGGTACTCGTCCGCAAGGGGATGACCATCAGCCAGGTGGCGGACCAGATGGAGCGGGACGGCGTCATCCGCTCCGCCTCGCTGTTCAAGCTCTGGGCCCGGGCCCGCAAGCTCCAGCTCATCCGCGGCGAATACACCATCAACCCCCGGGCGAGTCTCTCGGATGTGGCCGGCAAGCTGCGCCGCGGGGAGATCCACTACACGAATGTGGTCATCCCCGACGGCCTCCAGGCCTGGTCCCTCCAGAAGCGCCTCAAGGACTTCGTCCCCGAGGAGGTGTTCTGGAAGCTGTGGCGCAGTCCCCGCCTGGCCCGGGCGGCCGGGTTCCCCGAGGCGGAGGATCTGGAGGGGCTGGTGGCCCCCGCCACCTACCGCGTGCACCATGCCATGGAGCCCGAGGAAATCATGCTCATGCTGGTGGAGGCCTTCCGGAACCAGGTGCGGCCACGACTGGAAGGTGGCCCGCTGCCGCCCTACCAGACCCTCATCCTCGCCAGCCTGGTGGAGAAGGAGACGAGGCTCCCCGAGGAGCAGCCGAAGGTGGCCGGGGTGTACCTCAAACGCCTGCGGATGGGCATGCGCCTCCAGTGCGACCCCACCAGCCTGTATGCCCGCTGGGCCTCCGGCGATCTGCGCTTCACGGCCCCGACCCCCGAGGACATCCGGCGGCCCAGCCGCTTCAACACCTACACGGTGGCCGGCCTGCCGCCCACGCCCATCGCCATCCCCGGTCCCTCCGCCCTCGAGGCAGCCAGGGCCCCGGAGGTGGGGAAGAACCTCTACTTCGTGGCCACCGGCCTGGGGGGCCATGCCTTCGCGCCGTCGCTCTCCCTGCACAACCGGAACGTGAACGCCTACCGGAAGGAACTGGCCCGGCAGCGGCGGAGGGCCCATGGCTAGGTCGCGCCTCGACCTGCTGCTGGTGCAGCGGGGGCTCTGCGAGAGCCGGGCCCAGGCCCAGGCCCGCATCCTGGCCGGCGATGCCCTGGTGGACGGCCACCCCGTCACCAAGGCCGGCACCGCCGTGGATGAGGAGGCCGACCTCCGGCTTCGGGGCGGCGCGCCGCCCTTCGTCAGCCGCGGCGGCCTGAAGCTGGCCGGGGCCTTGGACCGCTGGGCCATCCGGCCGGAGGGCCTGGTCTGCTTCGATGCGGGGGCCAGCACCGGCGGCTTCACGGACTGCCTGCTCCAGCGCGGCGCGGCACGCGTCTATGCCGTGGATGTGGGCACCAACCAGCTCCACTGGAAGCTGCGCTCCGATCCCCGGGTGGTGTCGATGGAGCAGGTGAACCTCCGGACCTGGGATCCCGCGGCCATCCCCGAGCGGTGCGCGCTCCTGGTGGCAGACCTGAGCTTCATCTCCCTGCGCCTGGCCATCCCCCCCGTGCTGCCCAGCCTCGCGGCGGGCGCCCAGGCTGTGCTCCTGGTGAAGCCGCAGTTCGAGGCGGGTCGGGAGGATGTGGGCGCCGGCGGCATCGTCCGCGATCCGGCGGTCCACCGGCGCGTGCTGGAGGAGGTCTGGGCCTACTTCGCGGCCACCGATCTGAGGCCCCTGGCCCTGGCCGAAAGCCCCATCAAGGGCGGGGAGGGCAATACCGAGTTCCTGATGCGCCTGGCCTTGGGCGGGGAGGTCGGCGACCTGGGCCGCGAGCTGGCGGCCCTGGGACTCAGATAGCCGGATCCAGCCAGGGCAGGACGGCGCTGGGCCGGCCGGGGACGTTGCCCACCCGCACGGCCACCACCACGATCCAGCCCGCGGGGCGCTGGAGGGAACGGAGGTTCAGGGTGAGCTTCTCGCCTGGCCCGGGCAGATCCGGCCGACTGCGCTCCAGCACCACCTCGCCCCGGCTGAAGACCTGCTCCGGCGTGGGGCGGGCAAGGCCCAGGGGCAGGTAGAGCACCCGCACCTGCTCCACGCCCACCAGGGGTTCGCCCCGAACGTCGAGGGTGGGCAGGGTCACGGCCAGGACCCGCAGGGCGTCCATCTGCACCTCCGCCGCCTGGGCCGCAGCCCGGGGGCGGGGGATGGGGTCGCCCTTCCGCCCGCAGTGGACTGCCAGGATGCCGAGGATGAAGGCGAACAGGGGCTTTGCTAGGCTGGAGGGACGCATCGTGCCTCCATCATGCCCGATCCCGCAAAGGAACCCGCCATGCCCGTCACCAAAGTGCTGATTGCGAACCGGGGCGAGATCGCGTGCCGCGTCATCCGGACCTGCCGGGAGATGCGAGGTCGCCTCCGCGAGCCCGCGGAGCGGGGAGCGGGAGCGGAGCGATCGGGGACCGGCATCTCGCCCCAGGCGTGACCGGAACGAAGGCCCAGGCAGTCTTGGACGAAGGATGGTGATATGGCCGTAACCAAAGTGCTGATTGCGAACCGGGGCGAAATCGCGTGCCGCGTCATCCGGACCTGCCGGGAGATGGGAATCCGGACAGTGGCGGTGTTCTCCGAGGCTGACCGGGCCGCCCTCCACGTGCGCATGGCGGACGAGGCCTACCTCATCGGCCCCGCGCCGGCCCGGGAGAGCTACCTGGTGGTGGAGAAGCTGCTGGAGGTCTGCCGCCGCAGCGGCGCCGACGCCGTACATCCGGGCTACGGCTTCCTCTCCGAGAACGCCGAGGCGGCCAGGGCCTTCGAGGCCGCCGGGGTCACCTTCATCGGGCCTCCGCCCGAGGCCATCGTGAGCATGGGCTCCAAGACGGCGGCCCGCGAGGTGGCCATCGCGGCGGGCTGCCCCGTGGTGCCGGGCATCCAGGAGACCATGAGCGATGAGGACCTGCTCGTGGCGGCCACGAAGATCGGGTTCCCGGTGATGCTCAAGGCCGCCATGGGCGGCGGCGGCAAGGGCATGCGCCTGGTGACCAGGCCCGAGGACTTCGCCTCCTCCCTGGCCCGGGCCCGCGGCGAGGCGCTGTCCTCCTTCGGCGACGACAGCGTGTATGTGGAGAAGGCCATCGTCCAGCCCCGGCACATCGAGATCCAGATCTTCTCGGACGCCCATGGCAACCACGTCTACCTGCATGAGCGCGAGTGCTCGGTGCAGCGCCGGCACCAGAAGGTCATTGAGGAGGCCCCCAGCCCCCATGTGACTCCGGAGATGCGCCAGGCCATGGGTGAGGCGGCCCTGAAGGTGGCCCGGGCCGTGAACTACCGCGGCGCGGGTACCATCGAGTTCCTGGCGGACGCGGACCGGAACTTCTACTTCCTGGAGATGAACACCCGCCTCCAGGTGGAGCATCCCGTCACCGAGTGGATCACGGGGCTGGACCTGGTGAAGTGGCAGATCCTGGTGGCCCGGGGGGAGCAACTGCCCCTCACCCAGGAGGAGATCCCCCTCCACGGCTGGGCCATGGAGTGCCGCGTCTATGCCGAGGATCCGGACAAGAACTTCATGCCCAGCCCGGGTCGGATCACCTTCCTGAAGGCCCCCGGCGGCCGGAATGTGCGGGACGACAGCGGTGTCTACGAGGGCGCCGAGGTGCCCATGTTCTACGACCCCATGATCAGCAAGCTGAGCACCTGGGGACCCACGCGCCTGGAGGCCATCGACCGGATGCGGGCGGCCCTGGGCGAGTACCGCATCGGCGGCATCCGGCACAACATCGCCTTCCACGAGGTGCTCATGGAGCACGAGCCCTTCCGCAGGGGCGAATTGCACACCGGCATGCTCGATAAGCCCTTCTGGAAGAAGAAGGGGCCGGGCCCCGACCTCCAGTTCGCCGTGGCCGCGGCCCTGCTTCACGAACTGGAGACCGAGGAACGCCGGGCCGCCCAGCCCTGCGGCGGCGGGGAGGGCAAGCCCGACGCCTGGAAGCACTGGGGCCGGTTCAACCGGCTCTAGGTCCGAGATCCGACACGCACACCCTGCAGGAACGAGGCCCCGAATGAAGCGAACCCTGACCTTCGGCAAGGAACAGCGCGAGGTTGAACTGACCCGCCAGGACGGCACCCTCACCCTCACCTGGGAGGGAGAGGCCCATCCCATCGATATCCGTGAAGTGGAGCCGGGCTGCTACTCCATCCTCATGGATGGCCGCTCCGTGGAGGTGCTCCTGGACCCCGCCAAGTCCGCGGATCCCGATGCCCACGCCTTCCGGGTGATGGTCTACGACGGCGTCTACGAGTTCGCCCTGGCCGATCCCCGCCGCGCCCTCCTGGCCGGCGGCGGGGTTGGCGCGGGCGCGGGCGGCACCCTGACCTCCCCCATGCCCGGCAAGGTGGTCAAGCTCCTCGTGGCCGCCGGTGAGGCCGTACAGGAGGGCCAGACCCTCCTCATCCTCGAGGCCATGAAGATGCAGAACGAGTACAAGAGCCCTTCGGCGGGGACCGTGGCCAAGCTGTACGTCCAGGAGGGCAGCACGGTGGAGACCGCCTCGCCCATGGTGGAACTCACGGCTTCGGACGCCAACTAGCGGGAGGTCTCGCGTATCCGCGAAGCAGATGCCGAGAGGATGAGCATTGGATCTGCCAATGCGCATTAGCAGGAGGTCTCGCGTATCCGCGAAGCGGATACCGAGAGGATGCAGAACGAGTACAAGAGCCCTTCGGCGGGGACCGTGGCCAAGCTGCACGTCCAGGAGGGCAGCACGGTGGAGATCGCGTCGCCCATGGTGGAACTCACGGCGCCGGACGCAGGCTGATAGAAATTTTCCACGCCCTCCCGTCGGTCCGAAGCCCAGTCCCGACGGGTAGAACCGGAGTCATGGTAACTGGGAGGCAGGCGAAACCTCGTCTTGCGATGGTTGAAAATCGACTCCTGGCGGTGGGAAGCTAGGCTTCTCATCACCACCCCCCACGGAGGCGTTATGAAACGCACCTTCTTCATCCTGCTTGCCGGGTCCGCGCTGGCCCTGCAGGCCCAGCAGGGCCAGGCCTGGGTGGCTGGCCATGTGGGCCAGACGATGTTCGACAAGGACAAGAACTTCGGGGCGCCATTCGACCTGAAGGACCAGATTCACTACGGCATCGGCGTGGGCCACTGGTACACCGACCGCTGGGGCATCGATCTGCGGGCCCTGCACAGCGACCTGGAAGCCGACAAGATCCCGGGCGCCCCCACGGGCAGCGAGACCCACCTGCTGCTGTCGGGCCTGTTCAACTTCCGCCCCGGTGCCGACAACTGGTACCCCTACCTGGCCGCCGGCGTGGGTGGGACGAACATCGACAAGAAGTACTCCCCCAGCGGCAATGAGACCACCCGCTTCAACTACCACGGCGGTGTGGGCCTCATGGGCCGACTTGCGGAGAATTTCCTACTCGACCTGAACGCCAAGGCCGTGAGCGTGGAACTGCCCAAGTCCCGCATGGAGTACTTGTTCACCGTGGGCCTGGGCTACACCTGGGGTGGGCACAAGGCCGCGCCGGCCCCGCCGCCGCCCCCGCCGCCGCCGGCTCCCGAACCCAAGCCCGAGCCCGTGGCCCCGCCCCCGCCGCCGCCTCCGCCGCCGGCCCCCGAGCCGCCCAAGGAGGAAGCGAAGCCTGTGCCTCCGCCGCCGGCGAAGATCGTCCTCGATGAGGCTCTGCTGCACTTCGCCAATGGCAAGGCCGACGTGGATGCCGCCGGCACCGCCGCCATCCAGAAGGTGGCCGAGAGCCTGAAGGCCTACCAGGGCGAGTACAACCTGGTGGTCACCGGCTACACCTCCTCTGTCGGCGGCAAGGCCTTCAACAAGGTCCTGAGCAAGCGCCGGGCCGATGCCGTGGCGAAGGTCCTTGAGGAGGCGGGCATTTCCAAGGAGCGCGTCTCCACCGTGGGCGCCGGGCCCGAGAACCCCGTGGCCGACAACAAGACGAAGGAGGGTCAGGCCAAGAACCGCCGCGTCGAGATCGATGTGAAGGTGAAGGACGCCAACGCCGAGGTCCGCAAGACCGTGACGGACGTGGTGGATACCCCGGCCAAGAAGTAGGCGGCAGCGAACCCCGGCAGGCGGCCTGCCGGACCCTGAACGGGCGGAAGGTCTCCGGATCTTCCGCCCCCTTCACAGGAGGAGTCCCGTGTCCCTGAAAGACGAGTTCAAGGCCTTCATCATGAAGGGCAACGTGATCGACCTGGCCGTGGCCGTGGTCGTGGGCGGCGCCTTCGGCAAGATCGTCACCGCCTTCGTGGACGGCATCGTGATGCCCCTGGTGACCTATGTCCTCCCGGCCAACATCAAGTGGGAGGAGTGGGTCCTCGGGAAGTTCCGCATCGGCGCCGTGTTGGGAGCCACGGTGAACTTCCTCATCATCGCCCTGGTCATCTTCCTGGTGCTGGTGAAGCTGCTGGAGAAGGTCGCCAGGAAGAAGGAGGAGGCCCCCGCGGCGCCCACCACCAAGGAGTGTCCGGCCTGTCTGGAGCAGGTGCCCCTCAAGGCCACCCGGTGCAAGCACTGCACCAGCCAGCTGACCTGAACTCGGTGTGCCGAATGGGCACACCGCCTCCGCCGGAAGGGCCCGTTCGCGGGCCCTTTCCCTTGTGGGATCAGCCCTTTCCGTGATGAACTGATCCTTCAACCTCAGGGGCGCTCGGGTGCGTCCCTCCGACGCACGAGGGCGCCGATGAGCGATCAGGCCCAGGCTAAGAAATACCCCGTCTTCCTGCCGAAGACCGAGTTCCCCATGAAGGCGGACCTGCCCCAGCGGGAGCCCAAGCGGCTGGAGCGCTGGAAGGCGGACCGGCTGTACGAGCGCATCCAGGCCCGCCGCGCCCGGGAGGGGAAGGGCCGGGAGATCCTCCACGATGGCCCGCCCTATGCCAACGGCGCCATCCACATGGGCCACGCCCTGAACAAGATCCTGAAGGACGTGGTGGTGAAGTCCCGGTCCATGGAGGGCTTCGAGTCGCCCTACGTGCCCGGCTGGGACTGCCATGGCCTGCCCATCGAGCACGCCGTGGAGAAGGATCTCGGCCCCAAGCGGCGGGAGCTGAGCCGGGCCGATTTCCTGCAGAAGTGCCGGGCCTACGCCCAGAAGTGGATCGATACCCAGCGCACGGCCTTCCAGCGCCTCGGCGTGCTGGGCGCCTGGGAGACGCCCTACCTGACCATGGAACCCCGCTACGAGGCGGAGGTGGTGCGCCAGCTGGCCAAGCTCTTCGAACGCGGGGCGGTCACCCGCAAGCTCAAGGTGGTGCACTGGAGCTATGGCGCCCGCACGGCCCTGGCCGAGGCCGAGGTGGAGTACGCCGACAGGACCAGCCCCGCCATCACGGTGGCCTTCCCCGTGCCTGACGCCGAGGCGAAGCGCCTGGAGCTGCCCACGCCCCTCTTCGCGCCCATCTGGACGACCACGCCCTGGACGCTCCCCAGCAACAAGGCCGTGGCCATGCACCCTGACCTGGAGTACGCCGTGGTGCGGGCGGACGGAAAGCACTACATCGTGGCCGTGACGCTGCGCGAGGACTTCGGGAAGAAGCTGGGCCTGGAGGTCCACACCGTCGAGATCCGCAAGGGCCGGGAGTTCCAGACCCTCGTGCCGAGGCACCCCTGGATCGACCGCGAGAGCCCCGTGCTGCTGGGCGACCACGTCACCGCCGACACGGGCACGGGCCTCGTTCACACGGCGCCGGACCACGGCGTGGACGACTTCAACCTGGCCCACCATCTGGGCCTCTTCCAGCTCGTGGGCCCCGACGGCAAGTTCCTGGCGGCCGTGGCGGACCCCGAGCTGGAGGGGAAGAACATCTTCGACGCCAACCCCCTGGTGGTGGACCGCCTGCGGCGCGAGGGGCGCCTCCTCCACGAGGAGAGCCTGACCCACAGCTATCCCCACTGCTGGCGCACCAAGACGCCCATCCTCTTCCGGGCCACGGAGCAGTGGTTCATCACCATGGACTCCGAGCTGAACGGCCGGGGCCGCAGCCTGCGGGAGCTGGGCCTCCAGGGCGTGGAGGCCACCCAGTGGGTGCCCCCGCAGGGGCAGAACCGCATCTACGCCATGATCGACGGTCGGCCCGACTGGTGCATCAGCCGCCAGCGCGCCTGGGGCACGCCCATCACCGTGCTCCGTTGCGAGGCCTGCGGCGAGCCCCTGGTGCATCCCTCCATCTTCGAGCAGGCCGCCGCCGCCATCGAGCGGGGTGGGATCGAAGCCTGGGCCGACCTGCCCGTGGCGGGCCTGGTGCCCCCGGGGGGCCGCTGCGGCTGCGGGTCCACCGCCTTCCAGAAGGAGACGGACATCCTGGATGTGTGGATCGACTCGGGCGTCAGCGCCTCCGTGGTCTGCGCCTCCCACCCGGAGCTGAAGCCGGAGGACTACGGGACGTTCATCTACCTGGAGGGCTCGGACCAGCATCGGGGCTGGTTCCACAGCTCCCTGCTCTTCAACCTGGCCGCCAGCGGCGACAAGCCCTACACGCAGGTCGTCACCCACGGCTTCGTGCTGGACGGCAAGGGACAGAAGATGTCCAAGAGCCTGGGCAACGTCATCACGCCGGAGGAGATCCTCAAGACCCTGGGCGCCGACATCCTGCGCTGGTGGGCCGCCAGCTGCGACTACAGCGAGGACATGCGTATCTCGAAGGAGATCCTCGACCGCAACGCCGACGCCTACCGGAAGATCCGCAACACCCTGCGTTTCCTCCTGGGCGCCCTCGACGGCTTCGATCCGGCGAAGGACGCCGTGGCCGGGAAGGACCTGGCGCCCCTGGACCGCTGGGTGCTGGATGCCTTCGGACGTCTGGCGAAGGAGGTCCGCGAGGCCTACCGCACCTTCGAGTTCCACCGCGCCACCCAGGCCCTCCACGGCTTCTGCCAGCTGGAGCTCTCCGGCCGCTACTTCGAGATCGTCAAGGACCGCCTCTACTGCGACGCCCTGGACTCCCCCCGCCGCCGCAGCTGCCGCCACACATGCCGCGAGCTGGCCATGGGCCTCTGCCAGCTCCTGGCCCCCGTCATGAGCTTCACCGCTGACGAGGCCTGGGAGTCGATCCCCGGCGTCGAGGGCAGCGTGCACGAGCAGGTGTTCCCGGAGACTCCCGGCACATCGGAACCGGAGGCCTGGACGAAGCTCTGGCAGGTGCGTGAAATTGTCCAGATTGCCGCAGAGCCCAAGCGCGCAGAGCGGATCATCGGCACCAGCCTCGACGCCAAGGTAGAGGTCATCCTGAGGGATGCGAAGGATGCGGATCTGCTAGCTTCGCTTGGCGAATCCCTGGACGATCTTCTCGTGGCTTCCGAGGTGACGGTCCGGATCGATCCATCCATGAACGCCTCCATCGGCGCCCTGGCCGACGTGAATCCTGATCCGCGCACCAAGTGCCCCCGCTGCTGGAACCACAAGGGCGGCCACGGTAAGGGCGAGGACGCGGCCCTCTGCGCCCGCTGCGCGACCGTGGTGGGGGCCTGATGCGCCGGCTGCTCTGGCTGCTCCTTCCCGCGGGCGTGCTGGCCCTCGACCTTGGCTCCAAGGCCTGGGTCCTCTCCTTCCTGCGGGAGGGGGAGACCCACCGGGTCATCGACGGCTTCTTCAACCTGAGCGTGGGCTTCAACCGCGGCGCCATCTTCGGCAGCCTCATCTGGCTGCCCGAGGGCATCCGGTTCGCCCTCTTCACCCTGGCGGGCCTGGCGGCCCTGGCCTACTTCGGCCGGATCTTCCTGGCCGCGGAGACCCGCGCCTACGACCGCGTGGCCCTGGGCATGATCCTGGGGGGCGCCCTGGGGAACGGCCTGGATCGCTGGTTCCACGGCCACGTGGTGGACTTCCTGGATTTCGTCTTCGGCACCTGGCACTACTGGACCTTCAACCTGGCCGACAGCTTCATCCTGGTGGGAGCCATCCTCTACGGCATCGGCCTGCTCCGCCACCCCAGCCCCTCCGGGGCCGAGGCCGCGCCGAAGCCCTGAGTCAGGCTCCGCGCAGCCCGCGGTGGATCCGGCCCACGAGGCCCGGCCCCTCGAAGATGAGCGCGCTGTAGACCTGGGCCAGGGCCGCGCCGTCGTCCAGGGCGTCCTGCACGTCCGCTGCGCTCCCCAGGCCACCGCAGGCCACCAGGGGCAGGCGGCCGCGCAGGGCGGCGAGGATCCGCAGGCGCACCTCGCGGGCCTTGGCCTTGAGTGGGACGCCGCTGAGGCCGCCGGCGCCCTTGGATTCCACCTCCGCGCGCAGGGGTTCGGCCACCACGCCACGATCCAGGGTGGTGTTGGTGGCGATGAGGCCGGAGATGCCCGAGGCCACGGCCACCTCGACGATGGCGTCGAGGTCCTCCGGCGCCAGGTCCGGCGCCAGCTTCAGCAGCAGCGGCTGGCGCTCCAGGCCCATCTCCTTCCTCAGCGCGAGCATGCCCTCCAGCAGGGGGCTGAGGGCCTCGGGGGCCTGCAGGTTGCGCAGGCCCGGCGTGTTCGGGCTGCTTACGTTCAGGGCGATGTAGTCCACCTGGGGCGCGATGAGGCGGTAGGCGTCCCGGTAGTCGTCCAGGGCCGAGGCCTCGGGCGTCTCCTTGTTCTTGCCCAGGTTGCCGCCCACGATCAGGCCCTGGGGACGGTGCCGCAGCCGCGCGGCCACGACCTGGGCGCCCTCGCTGTTGAAGCCCATGCGGTTGAGGATCAATCCCGCCTCGGGAAAGCGGAACAGGCGGGGCCTGGGGTTTCCGGGCTGGGGCCGGGGCGTGACCGTGCCGATCTCCACATGGCCGAAGCCCATGGCTTTCCAGAGGGGGAGCAGGGTGGCGCCCTTGTCGAGCCCCGCGGCAAGCCCCAGGGGCGAAGGAAAATCCAGGCCGAAAGCGGAGCGTCGGAGAGCCGGAGGATGCGTCGGTTCCGGCAGGCGGGGCCAGGCGCAGACGCGCTCCCCCAGCCAGAAGGCCAGGTTGTGGGCGGTTTCGGGATCGAGGCGGAAGACCAGCGGGCGCAGGGCGCCGTACAGATCCATCAGTTCACCGTCACCCTGGCCGTGGCCGTCAGCTCCGGGAAGTCCTCGCGCGTCACCCGCACATGGAAGGTGCCGGCCGTGGCGGGAGCGGTGTAGTGGCCCGCCGCCGTGATGGTGCCGCCTTCGGGTTCCACCACCGTCCAAGCCACGGGTTGCCGGAGGGGGCGCTGGCCTTCGGGATAGTTGACCTCCGCCTGGAAGATCTGGGTGGCTCCCTTGGCGAGGCTGATGGCGACGGGGCGCAGGCTGATGGAAGGCTTGAAGGGCTCGGCGGGCACAGTGGTTCCCGGGGTGTTGCAGGCGAAGGCCAGCAGGAGGGAGAGGACGGGGAGGGCGCGGATCAGCATGGGGACCTCAGAGGCCAGTCATTTCGGTGACGCGGTCCATCACCAGCGGAGGCTCCGTCCGGGCCTGGACTTCCTCGCGGGTGACGCCGGGGGCCGTCTCCACCAGCCGCAGCCCCTCGCGGCCGGGCACCACATCGATGACGGCCAGATCGGTGATGATGCGGTGCACGCAGCGCTGCCCGGTGAGGGGCAGGTTGCACTTGCGGAGGATCTTGAACTCGCCGTCCTTGTTGGTGTGCTCCATGACCACGACCACGCGCTTCGCGGCGGCGACGAGGTCCATGGCGCCCCCCATGCCCTTCACCATCTTTCCCGGGATCATCCAGTTGGCGAGGTTGCCCTCCATGTCCACCTGCATGGCGCCCAGGATGCTGAGGTCGATCTTGCCGCCCCGGATCATGGCGAAGCTGTCGGCGCTGCTGAAGAAGCTGGCGCCCGGCGCGGCCGTCACCGTCTGCTTGCCGGCATTGATGAGATCCGCATCAACCTCGTCGGGAACCGGGAAGGGGCCGATGCCCAGGAGGCCGTTCTCGCTCTGGAGGACGACCTCCATGCCCTGGGGGATCACGCTGGCGATGAGGGTGGGGATGCCGATGCCCAGGTTCACATAGTAGCCATCAAGGAGTTCCTGCGCCGCGCGGCGGACGAGTTGATCGCGGGACAACGCCATTCGGACCTCGAGGTGGAGCCTTCAGGATACCGCAGCCCGGAGCAGGTCTCAGAAGACCCGGAACGACTGGAAGACGCTGAAGGCCCAGCCCCAGCGGGGCGAGGCTCCGGCGACGAACTGGAGATTGCGGTCCCGCTCGGAGGAGAGGGAGGCCCCCACGCGGCCGTTGGGCGTGCGCCACTGCGCATCCGCCTGCAGGAACCAGAAGCGGTCCAACTCGGGTGTTTGGCCAGGATGGGCGGCCGTCCAGAGGGCCAGGTTGTCCCGGAAGGCCCGGATCCCGCTCACGACCTTGAGGCGGCCCTTGCCCTCCCAGATCATCGGAAAGCCCAGATCCACGGTGCGGGTGATGGCATCGCCGCCGAAGGGCAGGCCGAGGGAGTCCCCGTACCGGGAATAACCGGCCCGGTAGGTGGTGTGCGAATAGACCCTATAGCCAGTTCCTTCAGCAGGAATGTTCACGGTGTCGGCGTATTCGAGGCCCAGGTCCCAGTGTTCCCAGACGAGCTGAAGGCCCAGCATGTCGTTGGCGTGTTCGAGGGTGGGCACCGCCTCGCGGGTGCCCCGTCCCCAGATGCTGTCCATGTAGTCACCGCCCCGGATCCGGCCGCGCTTGATGAGCTCCCAGTCCTTGCTGAGGTCCCGGCGGATGGCCGCGCCCGGGTGCCGCAGGAAGTCCTTCCACTGCCAGTTGACATTCTTCGACCCGCGGCTCAGGTAGACGGAGGCGCCCTTGGCTCCCACATAGTCCGCCAGCGCGGGAATCCGCACCCGGGCCTCGGCCATGGCGTGCCCCATGGAAATTTGTTTTGAATTGCTTTGATCGAAATGGCCTTGGCTGCCACTGGCTTCGGTTCGGCCAATGTTCTCTGCACCGAAGAAACCAAGAGCATAATCTTCCCAGGTGTAGCCCCGCTGACGATTGCGACCCGAGGGATCCACGCCGCCCCACATGGAAGTCCCGGCGAGATTCAGCTCCACATGGGGGCCGAAGCGCCCGGTGAACCTCGCGCCGGACAAGTCCGGCCGGCGGATGTCACCGGAGGACGCCTTGGCGGAAAGCTGAGTCTGCCGGTTGCTCATCCACTCCGGGATGTCACGGTTCCATTCCAGGCGCCCGTAGAAGAATTCCGCTGACCAGCGGCCCAGGGGAACGCTCCACAGGTGCAGGGCTGCTTCGGGCGTGGATACGGAGGCGCGCGGGAAGGGGCGGGCCGAGTCGCCCATGAGATAGCCCCCATTGAGCCCGAAACCCCACTGGAAGGGATTCTGCTCCAGGGCGAAGCGCCAGCCGCCCTGGGTCTGGTAGGCGAGGGTGCCGCGCTGCAGGATGCCCCGGGTGATCGTGCCATCGCGGAAGGTGACGGCGGTGGCGGAGAGGGACCAGCAGCCCCGGAAATACTTTCCCTGGAGGCCGGCGCCCCAACCCTGCATGCCGTGACCAAACCCCTCGCCGCCGATGAGCGGCGCGTAGAGGCCTTCGGACCCGGCCGCGCCCAGGCCCACTTCCAGGGAGGGTACGCGGAATGGAGGGGGCACCGGCTCGCCCACCGTCCAGCCGAGCCGGGCCTGGCGGAGGTCCTCGGCGCCATCCTGGAGCAGGGGCGCCTGGGCCAGGATGGGCGAGGCGACGAGGCCCAGAAGGGCGGCGGTGCGGAAGGTGGTGCGGGACTGAAACAGGATGGACTCCAGAGGGGGAAAGGGCGTCAAGGCGGGACTCACGGCTCGAGGACGGTGATGGACAGGATCTTCGCGCCCAGCTCCATATCATCGAGGATCTTCAGGGCCCGGTCGGGATCCTCCACCTCGCCGAGGCGCGTGTACCGGCCCGTGAGGTGTGGCGTGGCATTGGTGGTGATGAAGAACTGGCTGCCACCGGTATCCTTCCCGGACAGGGCCATGCCCACGCTGCCGGGGCCGTACCAG
>MTLD01002106.1_pt1 | contig 17375 bp, 14 predicted proteins | sample 1982471 | NCBI WGS metagenome assembly MTLD01 (sample SAMN05712604, study PRJNA340218) | biofilm metagenome | isolation source: sample SPM anode biofilm adapted to -50 mV | place: USA | collected 2012-02-03
TCCGGAGCTGGCTTTATTGTTCCCATTACGGGCGAAATTATGCGTATGCCAGGTTTGCCAGAAACCCCCGCGTCCGAAAGGATTGATATTGATAATAATGGTAATATTGTTGGGCTATTCTGATTATTAAAGAGGTCGATTAGAGAGACAAAAAATATCCTAATTTATTATTATTTCAAGGGGAGTTTGAATTTCTCCCCTTGAAATGTATGTTGTACATGCCACTGTATTTTGCATGATTACATGCCAGTATGTAATGGTTATTTTCTACAAAAGATGTTGTATTTGAGAATGCAATACAATGCTCTAAAACCATCCTTCCAGTTTATTTTTTTTCCGTCCTCGTATGTTCTTCCATAGTAAGAGATACCAACCTCATATATTCTTATATTAGGGATACGACTGATTTTTGCGGTAATTTCAGGTTCAAAGCCAAATCTATTTTCTTTTAAATTTATTTTTTGAATAATGTCGGTTCGGAAAAGTTTGTAGCATGTTTCCATGTCGCTGATATTTAGATTTGTAAACAAATTTGACAGGAATGTTAAAAATCTATTACCAATAGTATGGAAGAAGAACAGGATGCGATGAGGCTTTCCTCCTTGAAAGCGGGAACCATAAACTATGTCTGCATGTCCATTGACAACGGGTTTTAGCAGTATATTGTACTCATTTGGGTCATATTCAAGATCCGCATCTTGAATAATAAGATATTCACCTGTTGCTTTTTTTATACCAGTATGCAACGCGGCACCTTTGCCCATGTTTATCTCATGCTTGTAGTATTGAATATTGAGATTTTGGTTTTGGTCTTTGTATCTTAATATGGACTCTTCAGTATCGTCAGTAGAGCAGTCGTTTACAATAATTACTTCCTTATGGATATTATTGATAAGTTCTACTTCCATTATTTTGTTCAAAATGTGATGTATTGTTTTTCCTTCATTATATGCAGGAATAACAATTGAGAGTTTTTTTTGGGTCATACTGTTTTGTTCGAGTTTGTTTTATTTCTTTACAAAATGATTTTAACGTTTGACTAGTAAGCATGGACGGCAAAGTTAGGGAAAAAGATATCGTATCTAAACTGTTTGGTTTTATTTTTTACTACAAGACAATTTGGACAATTGGGGGGATAGGAGTACTTGTTTTTCTCGCAAGTTTGTGGAATCGATACATCTATATTGACGATGCTTTTTTCGGTGAGCAAGCCTATTATTTAGCAAAGGAAGGGGTTGTGAAAACAGCCAGTCTTGTGAATTTTTTAGGGTGCGATGTTCAACTTTTTTCATACCATAAACTTAATATTTTTGTAGGTGCAGGATTAATAAAACTCTTTGGTTGGCATATAACTCCATTGAGGGTTGTTAGCATTGTATTTATTCTATTGTTAGTTTTTGCCGTCAAAAAATATTTTCTAAATAATCGCTCACGGTTAACAAAAGAGCACTTTCTTTTGGCCGTTTTTTTCTTACTGTTTAACCCTTTAATATTATTGTACGCATTTACATATAGACCCGAGATTTGGGTTACGTTCTTTGGCTTTTATTCATTTGTTTTACTTGATAATAATATACGAATTGCATCAAGTAAAATAATAACAGTTGTTTTTGCTGGTCTTTTTGCAGGATTAGCGTTTTTGACACATTTAAATGGTTTGATATTTCTCGGAGCCGGTTTTTGGCTACTTATTATTTGCCAAAAATACCGCGAAGCTATTATCTTCTCCATTGTGGCAGTGCTTGTTTCCTCTTTGTATTTTTGGGATTTGTGGCAACCAGGTCATATGGACCAGTGGCTATTTCAAATGAAACATTGGCCTGATAATAATGCAACAAATTATTTATCAACCAGTATCGTTGACCTATTTAGGAATGTTTTAGTTAAACTATCGCACGAACATCAGCGCTTTTTTTGGAGTTATAAATCTTGGGGAATGTCATTATTCTTTTTCCTATCCATTATTTCTAATTTTAAATATTTAATTAAAGAATATCGAGTATTACTTATATACACTTTATTGTTAGTACTGATACTTAATGTTGCAGGAAGTCAAATTGCTGAACGATACGTAATTTATTATTATCCTTTTATGGCAATTATTATTTCTATTGGAATTGTACGTTTGCTTGAGAAGAATAGTTTTTTATTAAAGGTTATGTATGTTACAGTTTTTGTAGCGCAAATAGTTTTCTACACTATTATGACCGTTGATATTTTTAAGAGAAATGCAGACTATGTATCAATACATAAAGAACTTGAGTCTAGAATACTCGATAAGACTCAATCGATTTTGGTTCCGTACCAGTTTGTTTTTAATATGATTGAAGACTGCCATCTTGTGACATTCAAAGGGTTTGAGTATTATGAAAAGAAAATTGGTAGGGATATGTCTCAACAGGAAGTATTTGCAAGAGCCGATAGTATGAGAATTCATTATATCATTATACCTAATAAAGGATTATCTTATGAAAACACATCTTTAAATGCTTTCGACGGAAAGAGGCTTGAACCCTCTAGTATTTATAAGGTGCTATATGTTGATAATTATGCTACCATTTTAGAACGTGTAAAGTGAAAGTTCTCTCTGCATAAAGTTGAGATATCGAGAATATTAACAGATTGGTAACGCCCAATAGGGTGAAAATGTAATTTAGCGTTAAGCCTAAGAGTGTAAGATTGCAAAATAACGATTGCACGTAGCATTGGTACAGTTCTCACTTTTCTTCTTTTGAGTTAACAATTTGGCTGATGGTTATGGTATGCTTTACCTTAATTTTAGTCTAGTTTTAGCGAATTGTCGTTGTGGAAAAAATATTATCATCATTGGATGGCTCGATTGTAAGGAAGGGCATATAAGTTTAGGAAAAGGTAAGTTGCTTGTTTCGACTGATATATGGTAGATGAATACGGTTCTAGTTGGTTATTAGCTTACTGCCTATTCCTGCTTACTTTAAAGACGGCATTATACCTGTTGAGTTAAAGGTTGAACCGGCGCCTAAACAAAACAGAGAAGCTGCCCTAAGAGGTGATGCTTCCTGTGGATAATATGTTTTGTTGATGGTCGCGAATGGCGTCGAGGTGAAGTTTTCCTTCGTAGGGTTTTACATACATTGCGTATTCTTCAGGTAATATCATGGCGTTGAAGCGGAGTAGAATGTCTTCGTATACTTCCGCTTTGATACGCAAGTCGTGGCAAAGGTAATGATTGCATTCTGCACATGTTTCAAATCCTTTTGACGTGGCACATGCTCTTACTGGGCAATGCTCGTCTACAATCGTACTCCCATGTCCTTTTTGCTGACAACCGTCACATCTCAATAGCTCTGGAGCCACCTGTCTACCTAGGAAAAGATGCCAAGCTCTGCTTGCTGCGATTCTATCGGTATCCGACCGCAGGTTGGTTTTAAAAGCAGGGCAATCACTGCAACAGTAACCACATTTGCCAATCTCTTTATCCATGGTGAGCGGTATGATTACCAAATTTACCTCGGAATTGATCCCTTTTCAGAATAGGTGAGCTTAACTTATTGTTAACTTTGAGGAAGGATTATCCAGTGATGAACTTATCATACTGTTAATCAGTCTGTTTTTGTTGTGTGTAACGTATTGCCTAATTTGGAACTCAATCCTAGTAACTTTAGCTATAAACTTTACCACCATGCTTGATGCGATAAAAGCTGGCACTTCAGTGCTTAATGAGTCCTCAACATTTATTGACCAACTCCTCAACAAGATTGAGAAATACAAAGCTATTAAGCAGGATACGACTACCTTTTTACGGGTTCTTTACCTTGAGGTGGTTGGGAATCTTGAGGTTCTTCAAACCATTAACTTCAGTGAGTTCGATTCGGTGAAAGTTAACCACCCTAAGCTACAAAGCCTGCTCAGGATGCTGCAAACTGACGTAGCGGAAGGAGTTTTTTACAAGGAGCAAGCGGCTCCCAATGCACAACTTTACGAGAAATTACGGAAGCAAGGACAGGTGAAGAATCGTAATCAATCACTTCTGGCGATGGTGAATGGTGTTGAGAAAAGTTCCGATAAGCGGTTTATATATGAGAACATACTTCAGGCAATTTCCTTTGTTGTACTTAAGGTCAACCTGCTGAGAAAGCTTAGCAGCCTAACCGAAGATGAGCTGTCTATTGTAAAATCGATGAAGGTAAAGGTGAGGCTCATAAATATTAATCAGCGACTATTGATGATAAAGTCGGTGATGGACAAGATGGAGGAAATAAAGGAGATGGCTCGCTAAAGGGTGTGTGCTTGCAGACTATTTTGTGGCAGGAAGAGTCTGAAAATAGAGGTCGAAGTCAATCGTTATTTTATTCTCTACCTGAATGAGCCCCAGCATGGTGGTTGGCGGTTTTATTCCAAAGTCGGACATGTGGAGCTGGGTGGATCCACATACGTGGTATTCTCCCGTTTTATTTTGGTAGCCCAATAGATCCAACTCTACATCTTTGCTTACCTTGTTAAGGGTAATGGTAACTGTTGAACGGAATTTATTCCACTTCCCCGATGCAGCTTCATCTGTTGTCTCAATTTGCTGCAGTTCAATGCGAATAGTTGGGTTGGTGTCTGCGTTAAGGGTGCGGTAAAAGTCGCGATTAAGCAGGTTATTCTTACAGTCGAATGATTTTATTCTTAGGTCGATGGAGGCGTTTGAAAATTGTAGTGAGCGACCATCCTCGTGGGTGACTACTGTAACGGAACCATCTTTGAAGCCCGAAGAGGAGGTGCATTCAAAGTTATTGATGTTGCTACTTCCAGCAATAGTAAGCCTACTGGGCTCTACAATATGGTATTGAAGTTTTGCCCCAGAGGTGCCATTTATGTTAAATAGCCAAAATACCGCTGCTAGTAAGTTAATGAACATTGTTGTGAAAAAAATCCTCACAGAAGAGATATCTTCTGTGAGGAGTTATGAAAATAAATTAGAATGCTACTGCAGCCTCAAATACTACGCCGTGGAATTTGCCACCTGAGCGAATATCTGTGGTTGGGAAATCGCTGTAGTTTTGAACTACATACTCACCCTTCATCATGATATTCTTGGTCATGAACCAACCTGCGCTGAAAGCAGTCCTGTCAACGGATACCTTGTTTGCAATTCCGGCCAATTCTCCTTTAACCTTATTGTAACGGGCACCTACGTAAAAGTTTTCTGTGCTACCAAAGCGATACACAACGTCACCAGCAAATTGGTTAACAGTACGCAGTGAGGTTTCGGTTCTGGCTCTTCCTGTTGCAGTCTCATAGGTTCCAAAGAACTCTAAACCATTATACTTCATGAAGATGTTGCCCATGAAGGAGGTTACCTTGTCAGAAAATCCTGGGTCGAAACGGCCAGAAGCACGGGTTCCGGTGGTGCTGTTATTGTTTTCCATTACGAGGAAGTAGTGAGAACCTGCACGGTCGCCGCTATAAAGGGTGTTGCTTGCTGAGCTAGCAGTGGTGTAAACTGATCCGGAAACACGAAGACGGAATTGGTCAGTTAGCTGCTTGTCATAACCCAACTTTCCAATGAAGGATGGGCTTCTTTTAGCCTTGTCGTCAGTAGGAGTTACAGCTGGTTTGGTAACGTCACCCTTGATTTCACCACCTGTTACGCCAAATAAGCCAAACATGCCATTGTTTCTTACCATAATGTCGCCACCAATTTCAGTGGTGAAGGCATCCATGATATAGCTTTCAATGAATGGGTTGTAGATAGTGTTACCGTTGTCGCTGCGGCGGAAGTGAGCATCACCGTAGTTAATCTCCATGTGACCAGCCCTAATGGTTGTGAACTTCATAATGTTGTCGATGAAGTCGCTGTGAAGGAAGGGCAGCTTGTCAAACTGGAGGTATCCACCCTTTACCCAGGTTTCGTTGTGGTGTCTGGAAGAGAGGTAGGAAACGAGGTTTAACCGAACACCATCGGCCAGCTGAACGTCGAAGTTGAGGTTGGCTGTTGCTGTGTTAAAACCATCGGTAATGGGTGTCAATGCGTTAAGGTCAACACCACCCACTACATTAGGAGTAGCGCTGTTGCTGTGTTTTAAAGCCTGATATGACTGGCTGAAATTGCCACCAACTCGAACCTTCATCCCTTCAAACTTGGCGGTGTCCTGTTTTGTAGTTTCAAAAACATTGATACCGGTTTGGTCGTTGTTGCGCATATTGGCAATGTGTGGCTGCTGCGCAAAAAGTGAAAAGGAGATGGCTGTCATGAAAAGGCCAAATCCAGCTTTTAAAAGAGCATTTTTCATAATAATACTTGGTTAGGTGTTAGCGTTATGAGGCTATTATACCTCTGTTATTAAACTTTGTGAAGAACAATGCTGTAGGTTACTACAACTTCATCACCTGTTTTCAGCGCTCCAAACATGGCTGTAGGAGGTTCGAGCTTAAAGGCGGTCATCCGTATTTTTTGAGTGCCTTTAATTTCGATTTCACCGTTTGGCAAAATCGCTGTTTTGAAAACAAGGGTAACAGGCAGAGTTGTGCCGCCAATGGTTAAATTTCCTGATACAGATACTGATGTTTCCTCTGATGTTGGTAAAACGGTTATTGGTTTTGTCGTTTGGAAAGTTATCCGAGGGAATTTTTCTGCCTTTAGGGCGTCCCTGATTTTTCCATCCATGATACTTCCTTCTGAACCTTCAATGGCATTAGCATCCACAACCACCGTAGCACTGCTGATACCAGCAAACTTGTTGCTGGAGATGTCTAGGTTGCTCGAGATTTGCATCTTGGTGACGTCGGCTGTCCAATCGTGAAGGTTGGAGGTGCCGCTTATCACTGCCTTGAAACTTTTCAGGTTGTAAGCAACCTGCCCCACACTTTGTATAGATAGGAGCATAAGGGATGCTACAAGTAGGTAAGCAAATTTTTTAATCATGATCTCAAATTTTAAAGTATATAAAATCTATAGACTATACCGATTGGGTGGCAAAATAGTTCGTTTTTTATTTCATTTCCAACACATTTTTGACAAAAGGAGGCTAAAGTGTGAGAAGGATCAATCGAACTATGCTAATTAATTAACACAAGCGTCACGTAATCAGCATGTAGTGAAAATGAGGCTCAAGCGTGTGTTTTGTGGCCCATTGGGGACGTAAAAATTTGACCAATGGAAGCCTTTTATTCCCACGAATTATTTTTTAGAGTTACATTTGATATATGTAAAATGTATAATTTAAAGTTTGTAAGCCATGGAAAATTCCTGTCCCAAGACCGCTACCTGTAAACTTTTCAACAATAATTTGCTCAGCAAGCCTGAGTATGCCGAGACCTATAGAAGCCTATTCTGCAATGCTGGTGAGAAAAAATGGTCTCAGTGTAAGCGCTATGTCGTTTCCGGTAAGCTTGGGAAGTGTCCCGATTATGTGCTGCCAAATTCATCTTTAACGGTAGATGAGATTGAGGCTAGAATGAAAAAGGAGAAAGTTCTATAGCAAAAGTTTTCTGTTGCTGCCTAGCGAGGATTACTGCCATAGTGGTTAATCCTATTAAAATGGTTTGGGTTCCCAAACCATTTTTGTTTGATGGGAGATTGATGTTTCTGTTCCTATTAATGCTATTGTGTTCTAAAAGTTGAAAAAAAACATAATCTTTGTTCCCTTCGAAAGATTGTTAATTTGTTTTGTCATGAAGATAAATAAGAGTGGTGCCCGTTTATCGGCAATAGTAAGCATTGGTGAGAAGCTACGCCAGCTAAGCAAGGAAACAGGCAAGCAGCATTTGCTCCTTAATAGAGGTGTACCTTCCGTGGTGAATATTGACCTCAGGGAGGTGGTTAAATCCATTGACTTTAACAGCAGCGAGCTACAAACCTATCCGCCTGCTCAGGGTCGTTTAGACCTTCGCATGGCAATCAACGAAGAGTTTTTCGGGGGGAAGAGTAATCCCGGCAAAATCTTCATTACAGGTGGAGGCATGAGCGCTCTTGACCTTGCTTTTCAAACCGTTGATGTTGAAAAAATTGTACTTCCAGTTTATTACTGGGGTGCCTATTTCCACATCATGACCATTCGGCATAAGCAGGTAGGTGAATACGCCAGCTTTGACGAACTGGATCGAATGTTACCTGAGCTAAAGAATAGCGCTGTGGTGATTGGCGATCCGGGAAATCCACTGGGGGAAAAGTATGATGACGAAAAGCTTTTTACCCTTGTAAAAAAGCTCAATGACAACGGCACAATTGTGTTTTTCGACAGCCCATACCGTAGAATATTCTACGACTCCACGGACGATTTCTACCAAAGACTTCTTCCACTTGAGAACGTCATTATTGTTGAAAGCTTTAGCAAAAGCGTGGGACTAAGTGGCCAGCGCATCGGCTTTTTGCACAGCAACAATGAGGATTTTAACGCTGAGTTGGCCGTTCGGTTAATGTATGCCACCAATGGCATCAACGCGTTTAGCCAAATTTTGGTGTTAAAGTTGCTCACTACCGAGGAGGGAAAGCTTGCCGTTAAAGCTTTTAGGCAAGCTACAATTACTGATGTGGCGAAGAATGTGGAGTATCTCCGTAAAAGGGGATTCTTAGCAGAAGAGTTTTACAAGTCAAGTGCACCTGTTGGAATCTTCGCCGTAGTAAATATGAGCGAAGAGGAGTTACTTCCCTACTTTATTGGTTCGGTATCGCTAAGCTTCTTTACCAAGTCACGGAAGGAGGAGGCTGCAAAGTACGCCCGAATATGTATTTCGGTGCCTCACGGCGAGTTGGTCTCCTATTTTGATGCCATTCCCTCTAAAAATTAACTAAGATACAGTATAGTCAAGGCCCTGCTTTAGCCCATTGGGGATAGGGCAGGGTTCTCTTTTTTTGATCGTTGTGATTATGTAAGGGTGTGAATAGATTGCGCTTAATGGGCAATATCATCACTAAAGAGTAATAAGTAGTTGCTGGCTTTTTGTTAACTTGCACCATTTAATTTTAATCTATTCCGAGGGAAAAACAATTTGTAATTGTTTCGTGTTTGGGATTTAATTGCGGGGGATTCATGTTAAAAAAAATTTCACTTACACTGCTTGCAGTGGCCATTGTTGGAGGGCTGGTAAGCTTAATGGTTGGCTTTGAAAATTGTGGAACAAACCGTTCTGGGAATACAGTTGCAACAAAAGCCTTTCAAGATATAGAGTTGGTAACGTTACCCGATACGCTTTACTTTGCCGACGAGCGAGTTCCTCTTGAAAACTTTGACACAAGAGAGAGCCTTGACCGGGAGATGCTCGTTAATTCCTATTGGCACTCACAAACCATATATCTGCTGAAGCTCTCTGGTCGGTTTTTTCCGGTAATTGAACCCATATTAAAGCAAGAGGGCATTCCTGACGATTTTAAGTATTTGGCCTTGGCGGAGAGTGGTTTGCAACAAATTGTTTCCCCGTCGAAAGCGGTGGGTATGTGGCAGCTACTCGAATCTACAGCCAAGGAGGAGGGGCTGGAGGTTACTCCTGAGGTGGATGAACGTTACGACATTCAGAAGGCAACTTTGGCTGCTTGTTCTTACTTAAAGAAGTCGAAGAATTTACTGGGGAGTTGGACGCTTGCTGCTGCGGCGTATAATTTTGGTAGAACTGGAATGATGAAGCAGATAGAAAGACAGGGAACCAAATACTACTACGACATGACCCTTGGTGAGGAAACCGGTCGCTATGTGTTTAGAATCTTGGCGCTCAAGCTTATCTTTGAGAATCCAACTGCTTATGGGTTTGCGCTGGATAGCACAGATTTGTATCCCCCATTGAGGTATACCGAGGTAACCGTGGATACCAGCATTACTCGCATAGCCGATTTTGCTGCCAAGGAAGGTACTAACTATAAGATGCTAAAATACTTCAATCCTTGGCTCAGGGATAGCTTTCTCCCAAATCCAAGGCATAAGAGCTATACTATTAAGATTCCGGTGAAGGGTTACCGTACCAATCCTTACAACAAGTAGAATTTGGAGCATAACACAGTGGCACTGAAAAAGAAAGATTCAAACGACATAATTTTTGCGGAGGAGGATTGGATCAACGTTTATGGGGCAAGGGAGCATAACCTTCGTAACGTAGACGTATCCATTCCACGCCATAAGTTAACGGTTATTACCGGACTGAGCGGTAGCGGTAAATCATCGTTGGCTTTTGATACCATTTATGCTGAGGGACAGCGACGCTACTTTGAGACCTTCTCGGCATACGCTCGCCAGTTTTTGGGCAGCATGGAGAGGCCCGATGTGGATAAAATTACAGGGTTGAGTCCCGTAATCTCCATAGAACAAAAGACAACCAATAAGAATCCACGCTCTACGGTTGGCACCATCACCGAGATATATGACTTTCTTCGCTTGCTCTATGCCCGAGCATCGATAGCATACTCCTATGAAACAGGGGAGGCGATGGTGAAGTATACCGATGACCAAATACTTGGCCTCATTGAGGAGAAGTTTGATGGGAAGCGCGTTGGAATCCTGGCGCCGCTGGTAAAGGGACGTAAAGGTCATTACAAGGAGCTCTTTGAGCATCTTCGTCGCAAAGGATTTATTTACGTTCGGGTTGATGGGGAGATTCTGGAGCTAAAAGCGGGTATGAAGCTCGACCGCTATAAGGTGCACTTTATTGAATTGGTGGTGGATAAGCTCCCAGTTTCAAACTTGGATGTTAAGCGGTTGAGGGAATCGGTTCAGGCGGCAATGCGTCAAGGGGAGGGCACCATTGTGGTACTCGATATGGACTCCAACGAGCAGCGCTACTTTAGCCGGCATTTAATGTGTCCAACCACAGGTATATCCTACAATGAGCCTGCCCCTCATAGCTTTTCGTTCAACAGCCCTCAAGGGGCTTGTCCTCGTTGTAACGGGCTGGGAACCGTTACGGAGGCACACGTGGAGGCACTCATACCCGATACATCTATAAGCATTAAGAAGGGTGGAATAAAGCCGCTGGGAACATATAAGAGCACCCTCATATTTTGGCAGCTGGAGGCCATTGCTAGCAAGTTTGGCTTCAGCCTTGAAGACCCTATAGAGGCAATACCGGAGGAGGCCATTAACATTATTCTTTACGGGTCCGAAGAACCATTTCGCGTTAAGTCGCCAGTTCAAGGGGTAAACACTACCTATCAGATGAGCTTCAGTGGTATTCTCGACTACCTCGGGGCCGATGACGAGGAGCCTGCTTCAAAGGCAAAAAATGGGGCGGAGCAATACCTCCGGTTTACGGTGTGCCCTGAGTGTAGGGGAGCGCGCTTGCGCAAGGAGGCGATGTTCTTTATGGTTGCCGACAAGAATATTGCTGAGCTGAGCAGCATGGATCTAGATACCTTGCTGCATTGGTTTCAGGATGTGGAAGGAAAGTTGAGTACCAAGCAGAGGGCGATTGCTAAGGAAATAATAAAGGAGATTCGGGAGCGCTTACGTTTTTTAAATGATGTTGGGTTGAGCTACCTAGCCTTAAACCGCAGTGCACAGAGTCTTTCGGGAGGAGAGAGCCAGCGTATTCGGTTGGCTACTCAAATTGGAAGCAAGCTGGTAAACGTGCTTTACATACTGGATGAGCCTAGTATTGGGCTTCACCAGCGCGATAATCATCGGTTAATTGAGTCACTCAAGCAGCTGAGAGATGCAGGCAATTCCGTAATTGTAGTTGAGCACGATGAGGATATGATTCGCTCAGCCGACTTTGTGGTTGACCTTGGACCACATGCAGGACGACGAGGCGGAAACATAGTGGCTCAGGGAACACCGGAAGATATTCTTAAATCGGACTCCCTAACGGCAAAATATCTCAACAGAACACTTCAAATTGCTGTTCCCTCCGAAAGAAGAGCAGGAAATGGTAAGTCCATAACGCTGAAGGGCGCAACGGGCCATAACCTAAAGAATGTAACGGTTGAAATTCCGCTGGGGAAGCTTATTTGTATCACTGGGGTTTCGGGAAGCGGAAAGTCATCGCTGATAAACGAAACGTTGCAACCCATTCTGAGCAAGTTCTTTTACCGCTCACTAAAGGAGCCGCTACCCTACGAATCGATAGAAGGCATAAAAAATATTGATAAGGTAATTGAGGTAAATCAATCGCCTCTGGGTAGGACTCCTCGCTCCAACCCGGCAACCTACACTGGTGTTTTTTCTGACATCCGCAAGCTATTTGAGATGACACCCGAGGCTAAAATTCGTGGATACAAGGCTGGTCGGTTTAGCTTCAACGTAAAGGGTGGACGATGTGAGGAGTGCGGAGGAGCAGGAGTTCAAACTATTGAAATGAATTTTCTCCCCGACGTGTATGTGGAGTGTAAGATTTGCCGAGGTAAGCGCTATAACCGGGAGACTTTGGAGGTGAAGTACCGGGGAAAGTCCATTGCCGACGTGCTGGATATGACGATAAATGCTGCCGTGGAGTTTTTTGAACCCATGCCAACCATTTACCATAAGCTGAAGACCATTCAGGAGGTTGGGCTGGGCTATATAACCTTAGGGCAGGCCTCAACAACACTCTCGGGAGGGGAGTCGCAGCGGGTGAAGCTGGCGGCTGAGCTGGCTCGTAAGGATACAGGCAAAACGCTCTACATTCTCGACGAGCCAACTACCGGTCTCCACTTTGAGGATGTTCGTGTGCTGATGGATGTGCTTAGCCGATTGGTAAATAAGGGTAACACGGTCATTGTAATTGAACACAACCTCGATGTTGTCAAAATGGCCGATTATATTATCGATATGGGGTTAGAAGGCGGTGCTGGTGGAGGTGAGATTTTGTTTACCGGAACGCCTGAGGAGCTGTTGAATAACCCGAAAAGCTATACGGCCAAATTTTTGAAGAGCTACCTACCTCATTAGGTATCCACATGCAAATTCTCATTCTCCATAAATTATTTGTAGTAGGTATTTAATTTTTGTGGTCAAAAAAAAGAAAACTCTATGGTTAAGATGGTTGAAGTTATTTGTGAGAATAACCATTCGAAAAAGTTTTATACTCCAGGTGTTACGCTGATGGAGATTGCTGCCGACCAAAACATTGTTTTGCAGAACCCAATTTTGGGTGCCATGGTAAACAATCAGGTTCATGAGCTCGATTATCAAGTTTTCAACCCCAAAACGGTTTTCTTTTTTGACATTTCACACCCTGCTGGGATGCGGATGTACCAGCGTTCGCTATTCTTTGTGCTCGAAAAGGCTGTACGCGACGTACTGCCGGGGAAACGACTTTCGGTGGAGCATTCCGTTTCCAAGGGATTTTACTGTGAGATTGAAGGTTTTCAGGGAAGTATTCCCCTTTCGCTGGCATTTACCATTGGCGATAGAATGAGGGAGCTCATCAACCGAGATATTCCTTTTACCAGCGAGAAAAAGCTCACCACCGAAGTTCAGGACTACTACAAAAATCAGGGTTACACCGAAAAGGTGATGCTTCTGGAAACGAGGCCACGCTTATACACCACCGTTTACTACCTCGACGACCGCATGGATTACTTCTACGGGTGTATGGTTCCATCGACGGGGTATCTTAAAAAGTTCGACCTAGTAAAGTACTACGATGGTATGCTGCTCATGGTGCCCAAGAGAAGCAACCCCGAGGAGATGGAGGATCTAATCCTGCAGGACAAGATGTTCGAAATTTTTAGGGAGTATCGTAGATGGATTGATATTCTGGGCGTGAGTTCGATAGGCTCCATAAATAAAATGGTGTTGTCGGGGCAAGGTGATGAGCTAATTAAGGTGGGTGAGGCGCTACACGAGAAAAAGGTGGCGCACATTGCCGATGAAATATTCAAGCGGAAGGACAATGTGAAGATGGTGCTTATTTCTGGTCCATCATCGTCGGGGAAAACAACCTTTGCCAAGCGGCTTGCCGTGCAGCTGCTGGTTTCGGGACTTAAGCCAGTGACCATCTCCCTTGATAACTATTTTGTAGACAGGGAACATACGCCACGTGATGAAAATGGCGATTACGATTTTGAGTCGGTTAACGCACTGGATATTGAGTACTTCAACAACGATTTGATAAATCTCCTTTCGGGAAAGGAGATAGAGGTGCCCAAGTTTTCCTTTGAGCAAGGCAAGCGCTTCTTCGACGGCACTAAGCTGAAGATTGATGAAAAAACGGTTCTCCTTATTGAGGGAATTCATGCGCTGAATCCTGCGCTAACTCATTTGGTGCCCGACGAGCGCAAGTTTAAGGTTTACGTTTCGGCGTTAACCAGCCTTTCTGTTGACGGACATAACCGTATTCCTACAACCGACAACCGGCTGATTCGACGAATCATTCGAGATTTTAGATATCGGAGCTACTCCGCTTTGGATACCATTAGCCGCTGGGAAAGTGTTCGTAGGGGTGAGGACAAGAATATTTTTCCATTTCAGGAGGAGGCCGACATCATGTTCAACTCCTCTCTCATATTTGAGCTTGGAGTGCTTAAGCGTTATGCAGAACCACTGCTTCGAGAAGTTCCTACTACCGTGAAGGAGTTTGCTGAAGCCAACCGTATGCTAACATTCTTGGAAAACTTTGTACCCATCGATGACAAGGAGATACCCCCTACCTCTATTATTCGGGAATTTTTAGGGGGGAGCAGCTTCTCCTATAAGTAGCGCATTGCCTTCATTGTAAACGGGTGGCGATGGAAATTTTGGTTGTAGAGGCTGCTTAACATTTCCATTTTCTGCTGTTCCAATTATTTCAGGGGTAGAAAATGCTCTGAAATGGAGGGAATAGGATAGTTTGTGCCTTACAATCGCTACATTTTCCATTTACGTTAACTTTCAGACAAACAGCTTAATAGCCGTTTGTCTGATTTTTTTTCACATTTTTAATCTCTGCATTTATTAATTTTATCAGGCATTGTATATTTTTCTGCTACATTTTTCATTAATTTGCTATAAGTTACAAATTCGCATATTGCATCTCTATGGTTAAGTCGCTTGTGCTTCTTTTTAACATGCTAGGGCTGTTTCTTATCAACCTGCTTTTTTCAGGAAGCGTTAGCCTTAACATGGTTGCCCCCAAAGAGGTTAATGCAGGGAAGGAGTTTGAAGTTGAGGTTACCCTAGACAAGGGCGACGTAAACAGTTTTGCTCGATTCCAACAAGATCTTCCTGCAGGTCTTTCAGCGCAAGTGGTAGATGCTTCTAATGCCGATTTTTCATTTAAGGACCAAAAGGTTCGTTTTGTTTGGCTACGCTTGCCAAGCGAGTCATCGGTTACCATTCGCTATAAGGTTAAGGTTAACGATAGGCTTACGGGAAACTTTAAGCTCAATGGGAAGTTCTCCTACATAGAGGATAACGAACGGAAAGAGGTTCTCGTCACCGACCAGCTACTGGCCATTGTTCCTGACCCAACCATTGATCCCTCCTTACTTGTCAACATTAACGATTACCAGCAAATGGCAACGTCAAAGCTGCTTGCTGCAGGAAGCGCCAATGTGGCTGCAATCCGTCAAGCGCCCTATCTTGAAGGGCAAAGCAACGACTATGTTGTTAACATTCTTGTAAGCAAAGGGGCCACCGATAAGTTTGCTAAAATAGAGGAAGATGTGCCTGAGGGATTTAAGGCCGAAGCCATTGACAGCAAAGATGGTATATTTACCTTCAAGGATCAGAAGGTGAAGTTCTTGTGGATGACATTACCACCAGAACAATCCTTTGTGGTTAGCTATCGGTTGATTCCAGAAGATGGTGTTGGACCGAAAGAATTGGCACTGAAAGGAACATTCTCATTCATACAAAACGATGCTACTCAAGTAATCGACATCGTGCAGAAATCCACCGATTTGCGCACGTTAACCGCGCAGCAGCTGGAGTCATTAGCCCAAACAACTTCCGGTACTACCGAGAACCAGAGTAATGTGAGCAGCAGCTACACACCTGATGCATCAGGTGGGGTTGAGATTCCGATAAAGTATGTTGGAGCAGAAAAGATGGCCGAGCAAGATCGCAAGCAGCATCGCTCTGCAGCGGCATCATCACCATCAGAGTCAAATATGTCCTATACTCTCGAGCCTGAGAAGGGTGTTTACTACCGTGTTCAGATTGCTGCGGGGCATAAGTTGGTGAATATTAAGCGTTACTTTAAGAAGTTTAAGCTCAACGCTGAGGTTAGGACTGAGCAGCATGAGGGATGGTACAAGTATTCCGTTGGTTCATTCTACGTTTATAAGGATGCACGTGACTATAGAAGCAAGCTGTGGGCAACCACACCTATCGATGACGCTTTTGTGGCCGCCTACAATAATGGCAAGCGTATCACCGTTCAGGAAGCATTGATGATTACTAACCATAAATGGTACAAATAAAGGAATCCCCAATGAAATCACTTAGGAAGGGACTTATTTTTGCACTCTTTGCACTGGTAGTAATTCCATCGCTAAAGGCTCAGGACGATGAGCTCATCAATTGGGAATCGTACCTAACTACCGAAGTGGAGGTAATCGACCCAGTTTACCGCCCAATTGTAGGGTTTGGAGTCGGCGTAATTAATTTTTACGGCGATGTAAATAAGGGTAATGGAAATTTGTTAATTGGAACCCCTGGATATAAAGTTAACGTTAGCGCGTTGCTTGGTAAGAGACAGGACTTTAAGTTTAACTTTTTCATCCTAACAGGAGATTTGCAAGGGTTCGACCAGAAGATGTCCTACCAGCTCCAACACGATAACCCTGGCTTTACTGGAAACACAAGCTTTAACTCCAACTTCTTCCAATTTGGAGCCAATATTGAGTATAACTTTGGATCCCTTTTCCACTGGAAGGGGGTAAAGGTAAAGAAGGGTACTAAGCTTAAGGTGCTTGACCGTACGTTCCGCCCTTTTATCTCCATAGGTATTGCACCTATTCAGTACACCGCCAAGGGCGACCTTACCTACTATGACGCTGAAACGGGGACGCAGCAACCTTACTACTTCTGGAGTGATGGTACAATTCGTAATGTGGCTCAAACATCGCCACTGGCTCCTACCTCCAAGTTAGTAAAGATGGATGGAACCTACGAGACCGATTTGCGAAAGGCCGATCTGTATGGGACTAAAAGTACCGAGCAAACAGCTCTCTCCATTCCCATCGACTTTGGCTTTGACTTTTTCTTAAATTACCGTGTTAACCTAAGGGTTGGCACCTCGCTTTCCTACACCTTTAGCGATTTGCTCGACAATGTGGATGCTAAATCGGCCAAATCGATGGTTGGGCTGAAGAGCAACGGGCGCAATGATATGTTTACCTTTACCTACGTGTCGCTGCACCTCGACCTGTTTTCCGACCCGGAAACCAAAAAGGTTACCGACCTCTTTAAAATGGTTGATGATTTCGACTACGATGCAATATCAGACGCTGATGTAGATGGTGTTCTTGACCTGTTTGACCAATGTCCCGACACACCGTTACGTGTGGCCGTTGACTCTGTAGG
>MTLD01004957.1_pt1 | contig 17358 bp, 17 predicted proteins | sample 1982471 | NCBI WGS metagenome assembly MTLD01 (sample SAMN05712604, study PRJNA340218) | biofilm metagenome | isolation source: sample SPM anode biofilm adapted to -50 mV | place: USA | collected 2012-02-03
CTTTTTTGTAACACCCGCCATATTTAAGTTTCCTGAAATTATAACACTTGCCGACGAACCATTAATTGTTGGCGTAAAGGGCTCTGTAAGTTGAAATGTTATAAGGGGAAATTTTTCTGAATTAAAGGCTTTCAAAACAAGATTTTCCATTTGTCTCCTTTCAAATTTACTATCGAGGATACTCTTAAGAGATTCAACCTGTACTTTAACTGTGAGGGCTGTTACTTGATTGGTTCCGGTTAGTGTAAATGTAGCAGGTACATTGTCCGATTTTACTGTCCAATCATGTGTATTTGATGTTCCGTCTACACTTATATCTGCTTTTAGTGTATAACTTTTTTGAGCAGATGCATTAAATGTCGTTAACAACACAACTGCCAGTATTAAAATAATGTTTTTTAAAATCTTCATTTTCGTATGATTCTAATTAAAATTTTCGTATGCTTCTTCTTCAATAATTTGTGTTAAACTTCTGCTTGTTAGTAGCTTTTCATAATCTTTTTTAAAATTCACCCAATAGTTTCTTGCCTTACATTTGGCCGATTTTTCACATAAGCTGGGATTATTCACACATGGAACTACAGAAACTGGCTCAAATGCAGTGTAGATATCATAAAGCGTAATCTTATCCTTTGGCATTGCTAGTACATAACCGCTTCTTTTTCCACCTATGTTTGCTATTAATCCCTTTACTTTTAATGATGATATTATACTATCTAAATATTTATTTGAAATCTTTTGGCTGAATGCAATATCCTTTTGGTATATCCCATCGGGGTTTTCAGCTAATGCAATTTCAATTAAGGTTCTCAAACCATAACGTATTTTTGTATTCATCATCATAGCAGTAAGTTTTGTGCAAATATAAAAAATAAAATACATATCCTATAATATTGGTAGGATAAACTTTATTTTATGAATATTGTTATTATTGTCAAATAGATTAAAAACATAAGTAGAATAAGAGAAATCTCATATAATAACAGTAATGAAAAAAATTAAAATTTTAATAACAATGATGTTTTCTGCCTTAACGGCAACTTCATATTCTCAGAATTCCAACGTTAAACCTCCGGTAGATTTTTACACATTATCTTTTACAACCATCGACGGTGGTAAATTTAGTTTTGATCAACTCAGAGGAAAATATGTGCTTATAGTTAATACTGCCTCCAAATGCGGATTTACTCCTCAGTTTGATGATTTGGAAAAATTGTATGAAAAATACAAGGACAAGTTAGTCGTTCTTGGATTTCCTTCAAATGATTTTCTTGGACAAGATCCTGGATCTAATAAAGAGATTAAAGAATTTTGCCAATTGAATTATGGAGTCACTTTTCAAATGATGGAAAAATCGCATGTAAAAGGTTCGGATATAAACGAAGTATTCCAATGGTTGACCGATAAATCAAAAAACGGATGGAATAAAAATGAACCTTCTTGGAATTTTTGTAAATATTTAATTGATGACAAAGGGGTGCTTTTGGGATTTTTCCCTTCAAAAGTAAAACCTGAAAGTGAGGAAATTACAAAATTCTTATAACTAATAAATTATTTACTATCGGGTATCTCACTAAAGAACTTTTGACTTACAGATACCTGATAGCTTTTTGAAACCGGCAGTTCTGGAATATTTTCTGCATCTAGTTCTAATACTAATCCCTCTTTTGTACGTCTTACAATCTTAACACGCGAAAAATTTACAAGATAAGATCTGTGGCATCTGAGTATTGAACTTTTTTTAAGAGAGTTTTCAATATTCTTAAGTGTATTTCTAAGTAGATATTTCTTATGTTTTCCTAAATTTTCATAATGAATTATGACATAATTATCGGAAGACTCTATATATAAAATATTCTCCGAAGAGATAGAAAGTCTTAATATCCCTTTTTCGTCCTTAAAAGAGATAGTATTTGATTTATTGTTTTCAATAATCTCACCATTTTCAAGTTTTTCTAATCTTTTTTTAGAATCTGCCCAAGCAAAATATAGTGTAAGAACACCGTATGGTAATAAGATTACAAGAGCTGTGTTTATAATACTGCCTTTGAAAACATCTACAGGGTCTAATCCCTTTTTTACAATAATGGTATACATTGTATAAAACAGAGACATAAATAATATCTCTCCAAGTACCCAGATTCCATAGCTTACATAAGATATTCCCTTTTTTTTAGTGGTAAAGTACATTATTATTCTGCTTATAATTACCACTAATACTCCGGTCAATATAATTATACTGGAATAAACAAAAAACATAAATTTTGAAATAGGATACCAACTGGCAGATTCAAATGGCTTATATATGTTAATGAATATAAGCGCAAACAGAGCAGTGAACCCAACAAGTCTCACTATGTTTCCCTTTTGATTTATGTATTTTGGTATTTTCATTATGCTATACAAAAATAGATTATTTCGCCACATATATTCATATTTTACCCACTATTTTGAAATTTCATCCCATAAACATCGGTTAAACACCATTTTTTTTGAGGTGATCTCTTTTAAAGATTCTTTTGCATAAAAAAGATGAAAATACATAATGTCCATTTTGAAGAGAGTTTTAAGAGTGACGAAATTCTTGAACAACGAAAGATATCTCCCATACCGTTCTTTTTGGAAAAAAATGATGATGAGTTTTCACTAAATAAAAATTTCGATTATATAATTGCAGAACCCGATAAATGTATAAGAGGAGAGGGAGAGAAAATTAATTCGTTTATTTTTTTATTTCACGGATTAAATGAGAGAAGCTGGGATAAATATTTTCCTTGGGCAGATGCTCTTGCCGAGAGAACAGGAAGAGCTGTAATTATGTTTCCATTAGCATTTCATATAAACAGATCTCCACAGGAGTGGAGTAATCCTAGGCTTATGAATACATTTGTAAATGAGTCAATTAAAAAGAAAAAGAAGCTGTTTAATCTTTCATTTGTGAATTTCGCCCTTAGTACAAGGATTAAAGCAGACCCTTTTAGATTTTATTTATCTGGAAAACAGACTGTTTATAACATTTGTCAGTTATTGTTACAAATCGATAATGGAGAACATCCATTAATTGAAAAAAATGCAAAATTCGACATTTTTGCATACTCAATAGGTGCTTTTATGTCTCAAATTATGTTGCAGGCAAATCCACTTAATAGATTCGGGAATTCAAAATTGTTTATGTTTTGCGGAGGTTCAGTCTTAAATATGATGAACAGCAATTCCAAAATGATCATGGACAAGGAGTCTTATATAGTTTTAAAAAAATTTTATAAAAGAAAATTTATTGGACTATTTAAAAAAATTGACAAAATTGATGCTATTGATGCAGCATTTATCTCAATGATAGGAAAGGGAACATTTAAAAAGGAGAGGAAGAGTTTTTATTTAATATCTAAAGATAGAGTAAAAGTAATTGCATTAAAACAAGATAAGGTAATCCCTGTAAAAGGAATAAAGAAGGCATTGGGATCCGTTTGGGAAACTTGTTTAGAAGAGACGGATTTTACATACAAATACTCCCACGAAACACCTTTTCCGTTAAACGTAAAAGAAAAGGAGTCGAGGGAGTATTGGTTCAATGAAGTCTTCGGCAGAGCTTCTACCTTTCTATCCTAACATAGAGTTGGGATCAAGATTTTTCTTTTCGATATCTTTAAAATATTTAACAGTACCCACTTTTAATTCGTCAATTGCATCTTCGTCGCACACGATAATTCCTCTCGGGTGCATCTGCAATACGCTTATTGTCCACATATGGTTTATTCCCTCTTCTACGGCATGATACAGAGCTCTGGCTTTATGATGTCCATTTACAAGAATCATTACCTCTTTAGAGTCCATAATTGTACCAATACCAACAGTAAGGGCAGTCTTTGGAACCTTATCAATATCGTTTTCAAAAAACCGCGAATTTGCAATTCTTGTATCTGTTGTTAGATTTTTTAATCTTGTTCTGGATGCTAAAGATGAACCAGGTTCGTTAAAGGCGATATGACCGTCGGGACCTATACCTCCCATAAATAATCTTACTCCACCGTAAGAAGCCATCTTTTTTTCGAAATTTTCACATTCTACTTCAAAGTCAGGAGCATTTCCATCTAGCATATTAACATTTTCAGGAAGTATATCAATATGACGGAAAAAATTGTCCCACATAAAAGTATGGTATGTTTGAGGATGTTCTTTAGGTAAACCTATATATTCATCCATATTGAAGGTTACTACATGTTTGAAAGAAATTATATTTTCCTTATAGAGTCTAATAAGTTCTTTGTAGGTACCACGAGGTGTTGAGCCGGTTGGCAGACCCAGTACGAAAGGATTCTCTTCTGTGGGAGCAAAGTCTTTAATTCGTTTAACTATAAAAGCAGCAGCCCATTTAGAGATTTTTTCGTAGGAATCTTGGATTATAAGTCTCATATTTAAGTATTTAGTTAAATTAATTTACTTTTTAAGTAACTCTTTGGCATTATCAAATGCTGCTTGAGTCAGTTCTGAACCACTTAACATTCTGGCTATTTCTCGCTCCCTCTCAAAATCTTTAATCTCTTTTATAAGCGTATTCGTCATATTATTTGAGTCAATCTCCTTAAATACAAGCAGATGAGTGTCTCCTTTGCTTGCAATCTGAGGTAGATGTGTGATTGCAAATATCTGTAAGTTTTTTGACAAATCATCAAGTAAGTTTCCCATTTTGTCGGCAATACTTCCTGACACTCCTGTATCTATTTCATCAAATATCATTGAAGGAGTCCCTATATTCTTGGCATTCACTGCTTTTAAACATAACATGATTCGGGAAATTTCCCCCCCTGATGCTACTTTACTAAGTTCTCTTACTGCAATATTTTTATTAGCCGAGAACATAAATACAACAGAATCCCTTCCGAATGGCCCATAATTATTGTTATCTTTTATTTCTGTAATAAATTCGGCATGCGGCATTTCAAGGTCTCTGATATTTGATTGCAAAAGTGCGGCAAAAGATGGAGCATTCAATTCTCTTTTTGTGTGAAGCTCATTAGCGAGATTTGCTCTTCTTTCCTCACATTCAGTAAATTCAGCAATAGTAATTTCAAGTTCCTCTTTAAGCTTATCAATATTATTGCATTTGTTTACTAAGCTTTCTTTTATTGAAATTAAAGTTTTAACGTCTTCACATTTGTGTCTCTTAAACAGAGAGTAAATTAAAGAAATTCTCTCCTCAAGTTCATTCTGCCTCTCAGGAGATAATGAAATTGTTTCACTTTTGTTAATAATTTCATTCTCAATATCTTTTAATTCTATGCGACATGATTCCAAACGGTTGGCAATCTCTTGAACCGGATGATATTTTAGTTCAATTTTTGTGAGAAGATTTATAGACTCTTTAATATTTTGAACTAAAGAAATATCGGCCGGGTTAAGCAAACTTATTGCTCCTTCCAGTGTATTTCTAATCTCCCCGGCATTACTTAGTATGTTAAATTCCTCTTCAATTAGTTCAAGTTCACCCTCTTTCAACTTAGCCTCTTCCAGCTGATTTAACAAATAGTTGTCGTAATCCGATTCTGCGCTGGCAGTTGCAATACTCTCTTTAAGGATTCTTACTTTAGTCGAAAGATTATTATATTCGTTATGAGCAGATTGATATTGTTCTATTAATGCAGAATTATTACACCACGCATCTAATACCGATAATTGAAAATTACTGTCGGCAAGTAGTAAGTGTTGATGCTGAGCATGAATATCAATAATAAATCCCGATAGTTCTTTCAGGAATTGGACCGATACAGGATTGTCGTTTACAAACGAACGAGATTTGCCGCCAAGAGAGATAACTCGGCGTAAAATAATTTTATTGTCGAAATCAATATCCTCTTTTACAAATATTTCAAGTATATCGTTTGACTCTATTAATTCAAATTCGGCTTCAACAATACAATTTTTGTCACTTCTTTTTAGTACTCCGCTATCTGCTTTTGAACCAAGTAAAAGTGAAATTGCTCCAAGTAAAATAGATTTTCCAGCTCCTGTCTCTCCGGTTATTATGATAAGTCCGTCCGGAAAATTGATTTCCAGACTCTCTATAAGTGCATAATTTGATATAGAGAGAGACTTTAACATCAGTTCAATAATTTATGAATATTATCTGCTATATCGGAAGCAACACTTTTTTTTGATTTAAGAGGGAAGTCATAACGATTCCCGTTTTTATTGAAAATTGTAATTTTATTTGTATCTGAATTGAATCCGGCACCTTCGTCTTTAAGAGAATTGAGAATTATTAAATCTAAATTTTTATTACGAAGTTTTTCTATCGCATTTTCTACTTCATTATCAGTCTCCAAAGCAAATCCAACACGAATAGTGTTTTTGTTCATTGTTGATGAGACATGTGAAGATATATCCTTAGTAGGTTTTAACTCGATTGAATAATTTGTTTTTCCTCGTTTAACTTTTTTATCGGGAGTCTCAACAGGAGTAAAATCTGCAACAGCTGCGGCAAAAATACAAACATCAATTAAGAAATTATTACAAATTTCAACACATTTATTATACATTTCATCGGCCGAAGTGACAGAAATTCTTTCAATAGCAGGATTTGTTACTGGAATTGAAACTGGTCCGCTTACGAGAATTACGGTTGCTCCTCTAGATGCAAATTCATGGGCTATTGCATATCCCATTTTCCCTGTCGAATGATTAGATATGTACCTGACTGGATCTATTGCTTCCCTCGTTGGCCCGGCAGTAATTAATACAGTTTTATTTTTATAGGATTCTTTTTTTTTGAACAAATCATTAATTGCAGATACAATTTTTTCAGGCTCTTCCATTCTCCCTTTACCGTCAAGACCACTCGCAAGCTCTCCTGACTTGGGTTCTACAATTAATACTCCTGTTTCTGCCAGAATTTTAAGGTTTTTTTGAGTTGAAGGGTGCATAAACATATCGACGTCCATCGCCGGAGCTATAATTGTCATGCATCTGGCCGAAAGGAATGAAGTGAGTAAAAGATTATCTGCAATACCATAAGCCATTTTAGCAATGGTATTAGCGGTTGCCGGTGCAATAAGATATGCATCTGCCCATAACCCAAGATTTACGTGACTGTTCCAATCTCCGTTTTCAGGATTAAAAAATTCGACTAATACAGGATTTTTTGAAAGAGTGGCTAATGTAAGTGGGGTAATAAACTCTTTGGCTTTTTCGGTCATAATAACTTTAACCTCTGCTCCCTCTTTGATTAAGAATCGTATAAGAAGGGCAGATTTGTAAGCAGCGATACTGCCTGTTACACCTAAAAGAATATGTTTCCCCTTTAACATTATATGCCTTTAAACAACTTTCCTCGAGTAGATCTTCCCCTCTTCGAATTCGTTGATTGCAAGCAATGTGGCTTTTGGGAGTTTTTCGTAATGACGAGAAATCTCGATTTGTTCACGATTTTCAAATGTCTCTTCAAGCGTGTCGGCACTTTTAGAAAATTCGCTTAGTTTGTTTTCAAGCTCCTGCTTTAGTTCGGCAGATATCTGATTTGCCCTTTTTGAAATAATCACCATTGATTCGTAAATATTGCCTGTAGGAGCTGCTAGCTTTGCCACATCTCTGGTAATTGTGTTGCTTGGAACGCCTTTTTTAATTTCCATATTTAATTTATGTTTGTTACTTGTTGTGCTTTTTCGAACATTTTTTCCACTTCGGTTCTATATTTAGAATCAGGAAACTCACTTACAAAATTATAGTAATTATCTATAAGTGTCATAAAACGTTCTTTTTGTTTTGAAGGGTAACTGTTTATTGCATATTTATAGTTTGCTGCAACTATATAATACATAATATCTTCCCTGAAAAAATTATCAGGATTCTCTTTTAATGCATTCTTAAGTGCATATAATGCGGCTTTGTAATCTTCAATTTTATAATAAAGTTTTGCTGATTCAAAACTTTTTTTGTCAATCCTGCCTTGAAGATCCTTCATTATGTCTTTGCACTCAGGTAAATAATGACTTTCCGGGAACTGGTATATAAATTCATTAATAACAGAGAGAGCTTTATAGGATGGAAGTTGGTCTAATTCATAACGATACGTACTCCAGTAAAGACATTTTATTCTATAATAGAGGGCATCTTCAGAAAAAGGACTCCTTGGAAATACTTGGCCGAATTGCTCGAAATTGGCCTCCGCAGTTATATAATCGCCTAATTTGTAGTTACTTAGCCCAAGATAGTATTGAACTGTATCTTCCTGTTCAGTATCTTTAACCGTAAGTAGAATCGATTCAAAGAGTTCTGCCGATTTTGAATACTTCTTTGCCTTGAAATATTTAAAAGCACCATCATACTTATCCTGAACGACAGGACTGTTAAATATCTTGTCGTACTCCATTGAACATGAAGTTAGGAGTGCTCCGCTTAGGAGAATCAGTGTCAAATACCTGAAATTCATTTTCTATCTGTTTTCTGTTAAAAATCTCTCTGCATCCATTGCGGCCATACATCCAGAACCTGCAGCCGTAACAGCTTGTCTATAGTTCGGGTCTTGTACATCTCCGGCGGCAAAGACTCCCGGAACATTTGTCAGGCTGCTTTTACCTTCGGTTAAGATATACCCCTCTTCATTTGTTTTTACCCACTCTTTAAAAAGTTCAGAGTTAGGATGGTGTCCTATTGCGAGGAAAAAACCGTGAATATCAATTTTCTTTTCACTACCGTTCTTATGAGTCAGTAATGCTCCGGTAACTCCTCCCATAGGGGAACCTAATATTTCTTTGGTGTTATATTGCCATAGAATCTCAATGTTAGGAGTCTTTTTTACTCTCTCCTGCATTGCTTTTGAAGCTCTAAGTTCATCTCTTCTTACAATCAAATAGACTTTGTTGCAAAGTCCGGCTAGATAAGAAGCCTCCTCACAGGCAGTATCACCTCCGCCTACTACTGCAACATCCTTGCCGCGGTAAAAAAATCCGTCGCAAGTAGCACATGCCGAAACACCTTGTCCACGATATTTCTCCTCGCTTTCAATTCCTAAGTATTTGGCAGTGGCTCCGGTAGCAATAATTAATGAATCTGCATAAATTTCTTTTTCGTTATCAATAATAACTTTAAAAGGGCGTTGTGAAAGATCAACTTCAGATACAACACCAAATCTGACTTGTGTCCCGAATCTCTCTGCTTGCGCTTTAAGATCGTCCATCATAGCCTGCCCGGTTATTCCTTGAGGATATCCCGGAAAATTATCAATCTCGGTAGTGGTAGTTAACTGACCACCCGGTTGAATTCCTTCGTAAATTATGGGAAAAAGGTTTGCCCTAGCAGCATAAATTGCAGCAGTGTATCCGGCAGGTCCACTTCCAATGATTAAACATTTTATATTTTCAGAACTCATATATTATTAAATAATTAATTGGGGCGCAAAGGTACGAATTTTTTTCTAATAGTCATTTCCAGTCGAAGCTCCCAAACAAGAATAAATGACATTATCCATCTCGAAAACAACATCCACAGTACCATCGCACCCATTGATCCCATAAGTAGTACATCTTCAAGATTGCTGTGTGAAATTCCTATATGGTGGTTCAAAAGATCTGCATCGCTTTTGGATATTTTACCAGACTCAGTTTCTTCCATCATTATTGCACTTCCATATGCCAATCCCAGAGTATTAGCTACAATCCATAAAAATGATGTTTTAGCAGGTAACCCGAAAAATTTCATAAGGGGCCTCAAAAAATTGGATAGCCATCTTATTACTCCAAATTCAGAAAGTAGTACTTGTAAAAATGATAAGCTCATTATTAAAATAATCATTTTTAATACCAACCTCCCTGTAGTGACAACCCATTCTGTAATCATTGCCATAAAAGAGACCTCTTCATTTTTCTGAGTTATTAAAGCAGATGTAATTTCTCCCGGTAAAATTAGATTAAGAATAAATCCTATTACAAATGCAGAACCTGTGCGAATTATCAGAATTCTCAATACAGAGGAGCCCGTTTTATTCTGTACCGCAGTTTCTGTAATCATATTATGAGCACATAATATCATAATTGCAAGAATTGTAAGAGAACGGGTGTCTAAATTTAATGTGCCTATTACAGCTATGGCTGAATAAACATTTACAAAATATCCGGTAACAAATGCAAGAGAAGCTTCTCCGGGAAGTCCTACATAATTGAAAACAGGACTTATCATTTTGGAAAACCAAGGTAATATATTAAAATATCTCAGCAGCAATATTGCCGCTGAGATAGATACTGTAATTTTTATCAGCCAGATTGATGTTTTAACCGATTTAGGGAAAACTTCTCTGATAGCATTGATTGCTCTATCCTTTACGCTTTTATTCATATAAATCTATAAAACGCAAAGGTATCCAAAAAAATTCTTAATAATTATTTTTCTTTGGTTCAAAATAGGACTGTGGATGTCCACAAGCAGGACAATTCTGAAGAGCTTTTTTCCCTTTGTGTACATAACCGCATTTTCGACATTGCCACTCTGTTTCCTCCTCTCTTTCGAATACTTTACCATCTATAACTCTTTCAAGAAGTGTTTTGTAGCGAGCTTCGTGTTCAGCTTCTACTTTAGCAACCATTTTGAATGCAACAGCAACTTTTGGAAACCCTTCAGCTTCGGCAACAGCAGCAAAATGTGGATAAAGTTCCGACCACTCTTCGTATTCGCCTTCAGCAGCAGCCTTAAGGTTTTCAGCTGTAGTTGTATTAATACCGGCGGGGTAAGAAGCTGTTATTTCTACCATACCACCTTCCAGAAACTTAAAAAATGTTTTTGCGTGTTGTTTTTCCTGATCGGCAGTCTCTTCAAATACTGCTGCTATTTGTTCGTAGCCTTGCTTTCTTGCTGTTTTTGCAAAAAATGTATATCTGTTTCTTGCTTGCGATTCACCTGCAAAAGCCTTTAACAGATTTTGTTCTGTTTGTGTACCTTTAATACTTTTTTCCATACTTAATTTATATTGAGTTGTATATATTATTTGCTTGAATTGCATTCGAATCTTAACAAAATTAGTCAAATTGTATTAATTTTATGCAATTATTCCCATAAATAAAATTTACTAACTCATAGAAATAATTGATATGATTTCCCAAAGAATAGATTTGCTTCGTAAATATTTAAAAAAGAATGGAATATATGCCATTATTGTACCATCAAATGATCCCCATTTTGGAGAATATATTCAGGATTACTATAAATGCAGAGAGTGGATTTCGGGATTTGACGGCTCTGCCGGCACTGTCGTGATTACATTGGACGAGGCAGTATTATGGACAGATTCTCGTTATTTTATACAAGCCGAAAATCAACTTAAGGGAAGTGAATTTATATTAAAAAAAATTAAAGTTCCAGGAAATGAAACAATTGAAGAGTGGCTTTTGAGCAGATATGCAAATGATTACAAAATAGGAATAGATTCGGCTCTCTTTTCTTTCAATGATTATAATTCTCTTAAAGAATCATTATCTCCATATAAAGTTGAACTAATTGACGACCCCTTTGTCGAAATATGGGATGATAGACCCAAGAAGATAAGCAAGAAAATATCAATTTATGATATTAAATATGCGGGTGAAGATACCACCTCCAAACATAAAAGATTAATTTCCCTTATAAATACCGAAGGGGAGTTTGCCTACATTGTTACTTCCTGCGAGGAGAGCGCATGGTTGTGCAATATCCGTGGTGCAGATGTAGATTATAATCCTCTTCCAATGGTTTTTTCGATTGTCGAGAAAGATAAAATTTCATTGTTCTGTAACTTGGATTCAGTAACTGATTCAGATAAATCAACTCTTGAATCAATGAATATTTATTTATTTGAATATGATTTATTTAAACAAGCGTTAGCAGATATTCCTGCCCATTATTTGAGGATTGCATCCGGGGACAAGATTTCTGCGGGTAATTATTTCGAACTTACCAAAGATGGGTCTAAGTTTTCTTTCGATAAAAGTAGGGGAGGCTATATTACAAATCTTAAAGCCGTAAAGAATGGAATTGAGTGTGACGGTTTCCGCCGCTCACATATACTGGATGGAGTTGCTTGGGTAAAATATTTGAAGTTTATAGAAGATAGCACATCCTCGGGTAAGATAATTAAAGAAACAGAACTGGCTCATAAACTTATTGAATTCCGCAAAGAATCGGAATATTATATAGATGAGAGTTTTGAACCAATCGTTGCATTTGGAGCAAATGGCGCTATGCCTCATTATTCCCCTTCTGAAAGATTCTCGGTTATAATCAAAGATGGAATTTTGCTTACAGATATGGGAGCACATTATATTTTTGGGACAACCGATACAACCAGAACTCTTTGCATAGGTGAGCCTACTGATGAACAAAGAAATGACTATACAGCAGTACTGCGTGGTATGATTAATTTGAGTATGGCTCAATTCCCAAAAGGGACAAGAGGTTCTTCTCTTGATTTTTTGGCTAGAGGAGAAATTTGTTCGAATGAGAAGATTTATATGCACGGAACCGGCCACGGAGTAGGTCATTATCTGCCGGTACATGAAGGTCCTCAAAGTATAAGAATGGAGGAGAATCCAGTGGTTTTAGTACCTGGAATGGTTCAATCGAACGAACCTGCTGTTTATGTACAGGGCAAGTATGGTATAAGAATAGAAAATCTAATTTTATGCAAAGAGCATATCGTAAATGAATATGGTACTTTTTATAATTTTGAGACTCTTACATTTGTACCTATCGATACTCAACTTATTGACAAATCATTACTTGAGGAGAAACACAAGAGATGGTTGAATGATTATCACAAAAACGTTTATCTTCACTTATCTCCGTATTTGAATTTTGAAGAACAAGAGTGGTTAATGGCTAAAACTGCTGCAATTGATTAAATAATCGGGCAGATACTCAATTTTTCTCGTTGCACTGTTAATAAAACCTTCTCCTTTTTTGACAAATTTTATGTCTGATTGAAGTAAATTACCGTAAATGTTAGTTATATTATCGGTATTAGTTCCATAATTTGCCCAATAAGAGAGAAAAAAATTCGTTATATCGTATGCTTGAAAAGCATAAGCAGAGGGTTCATTTTGAAAAAGAGCTCTGTACTGAAAAAGAAAATCCTTAACTCGTTGATCCGAATAATCAACGTAATAACTCAGCGAAAGTGTTAAATTCATTGAGTGCAGATATGATAAATCTACAAGGTCAAAATTTCTCCATCTGGAAGTACCGTAAATTTTAATCTTAAAATTATCCATTGAGCTCATAAGATTGAGATTCCTAAGGACATCATAAACAAATGCTTCTGAACCGGAAGGAATTATTACGTTATTGAGCTCTTCTCTGCTTAATTTTGAAACAAATTGATTATAAGGCAGCTTGTCTTTTTCAAGAGAGTAAGAAAGTGTATTATATTTAAGATTATTTTCTTCCAATATACCAAAAGTAATATCAGATAATTCTTTATCTGATGTTCCGCTTTCATGAATTACAGTTATATGATCGGAACGCTTTAAATCAGACAATAGATTTCTCTGTTGCACTTCAATGGGGGTCGTGGCCTGAAAAAGATATGGATTATCATTCGTTAAATATTCAGATTTAGAGTCCAGAGGAGAAACTACAGGAATCTTGTGCTCATTGGCAAATGGGAGAATTTTTTCAATATCTTTTGCAAATACCGGTCCGATTATTAGGTCAGAATTATCTAGTTTGCCGGAGATTATCAGATGCATAATATCGCTGTAATCATCGGAGTCAAAAACATTTATCTCAATATTATTTCCGTTCTTCTTAGCATTTTGAGCAGCAAGCAGTACTCCTTCATAAAAATCAATAAAATTATTATGATCGGTACTTTCAACATTTTTACTGTTTAGAGGTAAAATAAGTGAAATCCTAAAGCTACTCTTTAATCCAGACTCTATACGTTCCTTAATATTATTCTGTGCGTTTAAAGAAGATGTAAAAGCTGAGATTAATATGAAAAAAGAAAGGACCTGCCATCTCAATGTTTTCATAACCTTGCCAACATATTGTTGATGTTAGTTTCAATTCTTTCATAAACAGAACTGTCATATGGAGATTTATCAAATTTTCCGCCTGTGATATTCTCAAATAATTCAATATATCTGTCCGATATGTTATTAACTATCTCCTCTGTCATTTCTGGAACAACTTGTCCTTTTTGTCCTGAAAAATTATTCTCCATCAACCATTCTCTAACAAACTCTTTGGAAAGTTGACGTTGAGGAAGTCCTTTTTCAAATAACTCTTCGTAAGTATTTGCGTAAAAATATCTGGAAGAATCCGGTGTGTGAATCTCATCAATGAGATATATCTTTCCATCTTTCATCCCAAATTCATATTTGGTATCCACCAGAATAAGTCCCCTTTCTGCTGCAATTTCACTCCCTTTTTTGAACAATGCCAATGCATACTCTTCTAGTTGATTGTATATTTCGGCAGATACAATTCCTTTTGAAAGAATATCCTCTTTTGAAATATCTTCGTCATGAGTTCCAATTTCTGCTTTAGTAGTAGGAGTAACTATAGGTTTGTCGAATCGCTGATGCTCTTTCATCCCTTCGGGAATTTTTACACCACATATTTCTCTTGCACCTGATTTGTATGTTCTCCATGAACTTCCTGTCAAATATGCTCTAACAATCATTTCCAACGGAAGAGGATTACATTTGTGACCTACTGTAACCATTGGGTCCGGCGATGCAATTTTCCAATTAGGTACAATTTCTGAAGTTATATCCAAGAATTTAGCTGCTATTTGATTAAGTACTTGCCCTTTATAAGGGATTCCCTTTGGAAGTACTACATCGAATGCCGATATCCTGTCGGTAGCAACCATGACAAGATATTCATCTTTGATTGTGTAAACGTCTCTCACTTTACCGACATATTTGGCGGTTTGTCCTGAAAAATTGAACTCTGTTCCTGTAACTGCAAACATATTATTTAAGCGTTATAAAGTGTTATGAAAATCGATTAGTTTATTACAAAAATTACTCCAAGAAAGCTTGTCGTTTTCTATTGTTATATTTTTTGAGAGTTTATCTCTCATATTGTCTTCAAAATATCTTTTAATGGCAGATGCAATCTCTGCCGGCTCTGTTTTATCAACTACAATTCCTGTCCCGGGACCTTCAATTGTCTCTTTTAATCCACCAACATTTGTTGTAATTAGTGGGAGCAAAAAATGTGACGAAATTGCGCTTATGCCACTTTGAGTGGCTGTACGGTAGGGTAAAACACAAACATCTGCCGCAGAAAAAAAGATTGGAACTTCTTTATCTGCAATGTATCTGGTAAAAAGGGAAATATTGCATTTATTTGATGACTTATCAATTTGTTCTGAATATTGTTCAAAACTTCCATAAGGTTCTCCTGCAATTATAAGTTGGTAAGAATTGTCGAGAAGTGAAAAAGCTTCGATTAATATGTCAAGACCTTTGTATTCTCTTATTAATCCAAAAAAAAGAATAGTTTTCTTTTCCGGATTAGTTCCTAAAGCTTTATGGGCCTCATTTCGATTTGTTTTTTCTCCGAAATGGTTATAAACGGGGTGAGGGGTACTTATAAATTTTGCATCGGGTTTAAGGGTAAGAAGTTGATCTCTTACAGCGTCCGACAAAACCACAAATCCATCATTTGAATTGAGGTAATATTTTGTAAAAGGTTTATCAAAAAATCTTTTCTCATGAGGAATTACATTGTCCAGAATTGATATAACCTTCGTTCCCTTGTTTTGATGTCTTCCGACAAATCCCTGAGAGGGAGCAAACCATGACATCCAGTATCGCATTAAAAGCAAATCGGGATTCCAATCTTTTATTACAGTTGAAGTTTTAACAAATGAAAATGGATTGATTGTATCCAAAAGAGAGAGGCTCTCAATTCTGACAGCCTCATCACCCTCTTCCACGAACTGAGTTTTACCGGGGAAAAGAAAATCCGGGTATTGTCTTATGAAATTGTAAGCCTTCACCCGATGATTCTTACTCAGTTCATTGAATATATTTGCATTAAATTGAGCAATCCCTCCTCTGTAGGGGTAAAAGCAAGATAGTATTGCTATTTTCACGCCCTTTTATTTCTTATTTTTCTCTTTTACGTATTCGTCGTTAAGACCTTTTACAACTTCATTTGTAATATTAAGAACTGAGTCGCCCTGCATGATTGAACCGGGAGTTCCGGATGTAGTAAGAATAAGTGAGTATTTTTTCTCAACATTATATACTTTCAAATATTTATCCAATCTGTCAACCACGTTTCTTAAAAGCACCGATTCCTCTTCCTGAACTTCCATTTGCTTTTGCTGACTCAAAGATTGTAGCTCTTGCTGACGAGCAGCTAACTGAGATTGGAGACTCTCTGCTTGAGCTCTTGTTATAAGACCTTTATTAATTTTTTCATTATAGTCATTATAGTCTCTTTCGAAAGCCTTACCTTTTTTTGTCAAATCATCTTGAATTGATTGTGCTTTAGTCTCCAATTCTGATTTAAGGTCGTTGAAAAGATCATATTTGTGCATTAGAGTATCAAGTTGTATATATACTATACTGCCGGCAGGCGCCAATGATGCCTCTGAACCCGAAGCTGAAGAAGTTTTGCCGGATTTAGAAGTAAAGTGTAGTACGAATAAAACAATGACTGCAACAGTAAGCACTGCATTGTAAATAAGTGAAGCTTTTTTCATTTGATTTTTTATGATTTATTTTTACAAATATAATTAATAATTTTTTAACTCTCTCAAATAAGCTTGAATGGTATTTTCCAGCCCAAGATAAATTGCATCACATATAAGAGCGTGCCCTATTGATACTTCCAAAAGACCTGGTATATTATTATAGAAATATCTTAAATTTAACAGACTAAGATCGTGACCAGCATTTATTCCTAATCCCAATTTTTGTGCCACTTCTGCTGCAGATATAAATGGTTTTATTGCCTTCTCTTTATTGAAGGCATATTCTTTTGCATAACTCTCTGTATATAGCTCAATTCTGTCACATCCGGTCTTTGCGGCATATTCAACCATTTCTTCAACCGGATCCACAAAAATTGATGTTCTTATACCTTGGGATTTAAAAAGAGAGCAAGTTTCCGAAAGGAAAGAGAGATGTTTTTTTGTATTCCAGCCACTATTGGAAGTGATTACATCATGAGAATCCGGAACAAGTGTGACTTGCGCCGGTTTTACTTTTAAAACCAGATTTATAAAACTCTCAATTGGATTTCCCTCAATGTTAAACTCCGTAGTTATAATATCTTTCAGATCCAATGCATCTTTGTATCTGATGTGTCGTTCGTCGGGTCTGGGGTGAACTGTAATTCCCTGAGCACCGAATCTCTCACAGTCCAAAGCAGATT
>MTLD01002861.1_pt2 | contig 17357 bp, 18 predicted proteins | sample 1982471 | NCBI WGS metagenome assembly MTLD01 (sample SAMN05712604, study PRJNA340218) | biofilm metagenome | isolation source: sample SPM anode biofilm adapted to -50 mV | place: USA | collected 2012-02-03
AAACAGCCGACAGAGCGCTCTGTCGGCTGTTTTTTTTGCTTCTTCTATTTCGCCTGTCTCTTGTCCTGGATATAGGCGTGGATGCTGGCGGCCGCTTTTTTGCCGGCGCCCATCGCCAGGATGACGGTGGCCGCGCCGGTGACGATGTCGCCGCCCGCGAATACGCCGGGCTTGGAGGTGGCGCAGGTGTCGTCGGCGACGATGTTGCCGCGCTTGTCGGTCGCCAGGCCGGGGGTGGTATTCTGCACGAGGGGGTTGGGGCCTTGACCGATGGCCATGACCACCGTGTCGACCGCCAGCTCGTAGTTCGAGCCCTCGATAGGTACCGGCCGGCGGCGCCCGGACTGGTCGGGTTCGCCGAGCGCCATCTTCATGCACTCGAGCCCCGTCACCCAGCCTTTCTCGTCGCCGAGGATGCACACCGGGGCGGTGAGCAGACGGAATTCCACGCCCTCTTCCTTGGCGTGCTCCAGCTCTTCCGCCCGAGCGGGCATCTCCTCCTCTGAGCGACGGTAGACGATGTATACTTTCTCCGCGCCCAGCCTGAGCGCGGTGCGGGCCGAGTCCATAGCCACATTGCCGGCGCCGACGACGGCGACCGCCTTGCCCACGCGCACGGGGGTAGCCGTATCCGGGAACCGGTAGGCTTTCATCAGGTTGACGCGGGTGAGGAACTCGTTGGCGGAGTAGACGCCGTTGAAGTTTTCGCCCGGTATGTCCATGAAGTGGGGCAGGCCGGCGCCGGTGCCGATGTAGACGGCGTCGTAGCCTTCCTCGACCAGCAGTTCGTCGATGGTGAACGTTTTGCCGATGACGGCGTTGACGACGATTTCCACGCCGAGCTTCTTCAGGGCGGCGATCTCTTTGCGCACGATGGCCTTGGGGAGGCGGAATTCGGGGATGCCGTACATAAGGACGCCGCCCGGGGCATGCAGGGCTTCGAAGATGGTCACCTTGTAACCCAGGCGTGCGAGATCACCGGCTACCGTCAGGCCGGACGGACCGCCGCCGACGACGGCGACTCTGCCCGGTGAAGACGAGGGCGCGGAGCCGGTGGCCTCGCTCCCCTGCCATATGGCGTAGTCGGCGGCGAAACGCTCCAGGCGGCCGATGCCGACCGGCTGGCCCTTTTTGCCGCGCACGCAGTATTTCTCGCACTGGTCTTCCTGCGGACAGACCCGTCCGCAGACGGCGGGCAAGCTGTTCTTGGTCTTTATCACGCCGATCGCGGCGGCGAATTCGCCGTCACGGACGCGGCTGATGAACGAGGGGATGTCTACTTCCACCGGGCACCCCTGACGGCAGGGCGCGGTCTTGCACTGCAGGCAGCGCTGCGCTTCCGCCTTGGCGGTGTCGGCGTCGTAGCCCAGGGCCACTTCGTCGAAGTTGCGGCGGCGCACTTCCGGCGGCTGCTCGGGCATTATGTTCTTCAGCGATGACATGTGCAGCCACCTCCGCACTTGTGCTCCAGTTTCTCCTGCTCGTGGTACATCTTCTGCCGGACCATCAGGCCGGCGAAGTCGACCTGGTGGGCGTCGAACTCCGGCCCGTCCACGCAGGCGAATTTATTTTTGTTGCCGACGTTGACTCGGCAGCCGCCACACATGCCTGTGCCGTCGACCATGATCGGGTTGAGGCTGACGACGGTGGGGATGGCGTGCGGCCGCGTTACCTCTGCCACGCCGCGCATCATGACCACCGGACCGATGGCCATGACGAGGTCGATTCTGTCGCCGGCGGCAATCATTTCTTTCAGCGGGTCGACGACAAGACCCTTAAGGCCTTTCGAGCCGTCGTCCGTGGTGATGAACAGCTCGTCGCTCACCGCCGTCATCTCATTTTCGAGGATGAGCAGGTCGGCGTTGCGGGCGCCGACGATCGAAATAACCTTGTTGCCGGCCTGCTTGTAGGCCCGGGCGATCGGATACACCGGCGCCACGCCGATGCCGCCGCCGATGCAGACGACCGTGCCGAATTGCTCGATATGGGTCGGCTTGCCCAGCGGGCCGGCCAGGTCAAGCAGCGCATCGCCCTCGGCGAGCTGGCCGAGCTGGCGGGTCGAACGCCCGACCTCTTGGAAAATCAGCGTGACGATGCCGGCGGTGCGGTCGAAATCGGCGATGGTCAGCGGGATGCGTTCGCCGTCTTCGTCGATCCGCAGGATGACGAACTGGCCGGGCTGGCATTTGCGGGCGACAAGCGGCGCCTCAACTGCGTAAAGCTTGACCCCCGGCGAAAGTTCCTGCTTCTTTACGATGGTGTACACATATATCTCCTTCTCCCTCTTGGTTCTGGCCTCCTTCGCCGACTGCCGGCAGGACGCTTTTGGCGAAGAAATCGCGCACCGTCGCCCCGGACACGCTTTGGACTTCGTTGTCGTCGACCTTGACCGACACCGCCTCGGCGCACTGCCCGAGACAGAACGAAGCGTTGATTTCGACCTTGTCCGCCACCCCATATTCTTCAACCAACTGCTGGAGAGAATGGATGACGTTGTAGGAGCCCTTGAGATGGCAGGCGCTGCCTATGCAAACACTGATTTTCAATGCCGTTCACGCCTTTCCGTTATAGTGTACATGGAGAAGCTTGTGCACTTTGCCTTTTAACAATCCGCCGTACAGCGACATAACCACCGGGTTTTCTTCCGAACGCTTGATGGTGCTCATCCGGTCGGTGTCGTAGAGGCCGGCGCCGCGGCGCTTTTTCCCGTCGCTGTTCGTGACCGGCTGCCCGGCGCCGGCGACGCAGCCGCCGGGGCAGGCCATGACTTCGATCAGGTCATACTGCTTTTCGCCGCTCTTCAGCTTTTTGATGAGGTCGTCGGCGTTTTTCAGCCCGCTGACGACGGCGATCTTGACCTCGCGGCCGGCGTAGTCGAGGCTGGCTTCCTTCACGCCCTGCATGCCCCGCACGCCGGTGAAGGCGATCGCCCGCAGGGCGGCGACCGATTTATCGTCCGCTATGCGGCGGATCACCGCTTCGGTGACGCCGCCCGTCACGCCGAAGATGACGCCGGCGCCGCTAGCCGCTCCAAACGGCATGTCGACCGCTTCCGGCTCGATCTCGGAAAAGACGATGCCGGCTTCTTTTATCATCTTGACGAGTTCCTGGGTGGTTATGACGTAATCGACGTAGGGGACGCCGTTTTCCTTGAATTCGTCGCGGGCCGCCTCGAACTTCTTCGCGGTGCATGGCATGACGGCCACGACGACGACCCGCCGGTTGGAGTGGCTGTAATGCTCTTTGAGCACTGAGGCGAACATCTGCATCGGCGAGCGGCAGGTGGAGATATTCGCGACCAGTTCGGGATAGTTCTTCTCGGCGTACTGCACCCAGGCCGGGCAGCAGGAGGTGAACAGCGGTAGCTTTTCGCCTTTTTGCACGCGCCCGATGAACTCCCCTGCTTCTTCGAGGACGGTCAGGTCGGCGCCGGTCGTAGTGTCGAACACTTCGTCGAAGCCCATCCGGCGCAGGGCGGCGACCATCTTGCCCATGGCGTTTTCGCCCTCGGCGAGGCCGAATTCCTTGCCGATGCCCACCCTGACGGCCGGGGCGATCTGCACGATGACTTTCGCGTCTTGGTCGCTAATGTCTTGCCACAATCTGGCCGTGTCGTTTTTGACGGTGATCGCCCCGGTCGGGCAGACGGCGGCGCACTGGCCGCAGCCGACGCAGTTCGTGTTGGCGATCGGTTCGTCGAACGCCGGGCCGACGCGCATCTTCGAGCCGCGGAACGCGAAATCGATGGCGCCGACGTTCTGCACTTCCTCGCACATCCGCACGCAGTCGCCGCAGAGGATGCATTTGCTCTTGTCGCGGGTGATGCATACCGACGAGGTGTCGAGGTCGGATTCGGCCGAGGTGTTATTGAAGCGGACCTGATGGATGCCGAAGCGCTGCGCCAGCTCCTGCAGCTTGCATTTGCCGTTCTTCTCGCACGTCGTGCAGTCGCGGCAATGGTTGGCGAGGAAGAGCTCGAGGATCATCTTGCGGTGCTTGCGCAGCCGCGGCGTGTTGGTGCGGATCTCCATTCCGGCCTTGGGCGGCGTGGAGCAGGCGGCGTGGATGTCGCCCCGCTTGTCCTCCACGACGCACATCCGGCAGGCGCCGTATACCGACAGCTCGGAATAGTAACAGAATGTGGGCAGCTCAATGCCCGCCTTCCTTATGACATCGAGGATGTTTTTCTCGCCGGCGATCTCCACCGGCACGTTGTCGATCAGCATTATCTCCGCGCTCACGACGTCAGTCCTCCTTTACCGCTTTGAACGCGCACGCTTCGAGGCACGCGCCGCATTTGATACATTTGCCGGAGTCGATCGTGAAGGGTTCCTTGATCGTGCCGGATATCGCCCCGACCGGGCACTGGCGCGCGCACTTCGAACAGCCGCGGCACAGTTCCTTGTCGATATAGATCTTTTTCAGCTTCTGGCAGATTTTCGACGGGCACCGCTTATCCACGACGTGGGCCTCATATTCGTCGCGGAAGTTCTTGATCGTGCTAACGACGGGGGAGGGCGCCGTCTTGCCGAGGCCGCACAGCGCCGTAGACGAGATGGTGTCGGCGAGCTCAAGAAGCATGTCGATGTCTTCCGGCTCGCCCTGGCCGGCGACGATGCGTTCGAGGATCTGCAGCATGCGTTTCGTGCCTTCGCGGCACGGCAGGCATTTGCCGCAGGATTCGTTCTGGGTGAAGTTCATGAAGAACCTGGCGACTTCGACCATGCAGGTGTGTTCGTCCATGACCACGAGGCCGCCGGAACCAATCATGGCGCCGGCCTTCTTCAGCGAGTCGAAGTCGAGCGGCAGGTCGAGGTGTTTCTTGGTCAGGCAGCCGCCGGACGGGCCGCCGATCTGCACGGCCTTGAAGTCGGCGCCGCCGCGGATGCCGCCGCCGATGTCGAAGATGACTTCGCGTAGCGTCGTTCCCATCGGCACTTCGATGAGGCCGGTGTTTTCGATATTGCCGGTTAGCGCGAACGCCTTGGTGCCGGGGCTGTTCTCCGGACCGACCGACCGGTACCATTTTGCGCCTTTATTGATGATAAGCGGGACGTTGGCGAACGTCTCGACGTTGTTGAGGACGGTGGGTTTGGCGAACAGACCCTGTTCGACCGTGCGCGGCGGCTTGACTCGCGGCATGCCGCGCTTGCCTTCGATCGAGGCGGTGAGGGCGCTGCCTTCGCCGCACACGAACGCGCCGGCGCCCCTGGTGATCTTGAGGTCGAAGTCGCACCCGGAGCCGAGGATGTTCGTGCCGAGCAGCCCGTACTCCCGCGCCTGGTCGATCGCCGTCTCAAGGCGGCTGACCGCCAGGGGGTATTCGGCCCGCACGTAGATATAGCCGGCCGTGGCGCCGCAGGCGATGCCGGCGATCATCATGCCCTCGATCATCCGGTGGGGGTCGCCTTCCATGACGCTTCTGTCCATGAACGCGCCCGGGTCACCTTCGTCGCCGTTGCAGACGATGTACTTGATGTCCGCTTTCTGCCGCCTGACCTGCGACCATTTGCGGCCGGCCGGATAGCCGCCGCCGCCGCGGCCCCGCAGGTTGGACTCGTCGATCTCCTGGATGATCTCGTCCGGGGTCATATCGAACAGCGCTTTTTCGAAGGCTTGATAGCCGCCGTAGGCGAGGTACTCTCTGATCGAAGTGGCGTCGATGTGGCCGCAGTGCTCGAGCACCAGCCGCGTCTGTTTCTTGTAGAAGGGGATTTCTTCCTGGGTCGGGTAGGTCTGGCCGTTCTTCTTGTAGGCGAGCCGCTCCAGGAACCGCCCGCCGACGATCGTTTCCGCGACGATCTCGGCGCAGTCCTCAGGCTTAACCTTGATATAAAGCCAGCCCTGCGGCTCAATGCGCACCAGCGGCCCCATTTCGCAGAAGCCGTGGCAGCCGCTCTTTTTCACGCCGACCGAGTCGTCGTGCGGCTCTTTCTCGAGTTTGACCTCGCAGCGGATTCCTTTTTTGCCCAGCAGCCTGATGAGTTCGGCATGTATGTCGAGCGAGCCCCCGGCCACGCAGCCCGTACCGGCGCAGACGAGGATCTTCTTCTTTTCGGCGGCCAGCGACTGCTTGTAAGCTGCTCGGGCGTTCTTCAAGTCTTCGCGATTTACCAGCATGTCAGTTTTCCTCCTTGAGCTTCGCAAGAAGTTCGCTCGCCTTGTCCGGCGTCATGGCGGGATGTACCTTGTCGTTGACGGTGAGCACGGGGGCAAGCCCGCAGGCGCCAAGACACGAAACGGTCTCGATCGTGAACATGAGGTCATCGGTTGTCATCTTTTTCTCCGAAAGGCCGAGTTCTTTCCGCAACCGTTCGAGGATGGGTATGGATTTCCGCACATGACAGGCCGTGCCGTCGCACACCTTGATCACATAGCGGCCTTTGGGTTCGAGGGAAAAGTTCTCGTAGAACGTAGCTACGCTGTAAATCTTCGCCGTGCTGATGCCCAGTTTTTCCGACAAGTACGCGAACGCCTCGCGCGGGAGGTAGCGGTACTTCGCCTGCGTATCCTGCAGAATCGGGATGATGCTGCTCGGCTCGTACCCGTATTTCGTTAGGATCTCATCCATTTCGCGAGTGTCGATCATAAAAAAACCTCCTGCCGTACTTTGTGAAAAATTTAACTTACTTCGGCGTGTATATTGTGAAAATTATAACTTACTTAAAGTGTATACCTTTCACCGGCAACTTGCAACCATGTTCGTGAAAAATTTCTCAAAAAAGAGGATTATTTTTTTTCCCGTGACCGGCGTCCCCGGTTTCAGGCATGATATTTTCGAGATTTTGCCGTTTCGGGCCGTTGACTGGTACAAGGGTATGGCCAAGGGCAAATAAATCAACGCGGAGTCGTACGAGCGCGATGCCTGCGGAAAGCCTCCGTCCTTCAATCACTTTTTATTGTTTTTTATGCATAAAAGTTATATAATGTAAATAAAACTGATAAAATATTGCAAAGAAGGGTAAATCGATGACGATGATAGATAGAAAGGAGGTAGAAATTGCCGACACAGTTGGCAGCAGATTGAGGGATTTGCGGCGAAAGCGCAACCTGACTCAGGAAGACGTGGCCAAAGCTATCCCCATGTCGCAATCTGCTTACAACAGGTACGAGAAAAACCAGATTCACCGGTTCAGCAACAAGACCATAGAAAGATTGGCTGAGATACTGCAAACTACACCGGAATACATTCTCAGCGCAAACCAGATTGCCGGGCTGAGCCACCTGCCGGATTACCTGCGAGCCTTTATCGCCGCCCCCGACGCCAAGGAATATCTTGCGAAAGCGTTTCTGGACTACATGAAGGAAAAGGTTGCCGAGGATATCAAAAAGTAGCCCCCCGTTAGTCAAACGAGCGATTTTCGCCTGCCGATGCGGCGGAAACCTTTCCAAAGGATGGTGACCAGTACATATGCTTGCGGAGCATCAGGAAAAATGGATAATCATTTCTCTGCCTGAAACGGCCGAAGAATCTGCTATTTCTTTTTCTACGAAACCCGACGCCGCTTTGCGGCGAAGATTCCTCTCCCTCTTCATTTTGATTTTGACCGTAGCGATGATTATTGTCGCGCTGAATGACCACTTCGCGCAAACCAGTTACCAGTTGGTTAAAATGAAAGAATCCGCAGCCGAGCTGGAAAAGGATAATCAAACGCTGCGCATAGATATCGCCAAACTGAAATCGCCTGAACGGATCGGGGGCATAGCCTTCAATCAATTGGGGCTTGTATTGCCGGACGGGGCATATATCAGTACCGCCCGCTAGCTTTTGTCCTCGCCAATTTTTCTCTCCCGACAAAAAAACGCCTGACCCCGTCAGGCGTTTTTGCTTCAATGTGCCGGCCGAGAATTCCGGTAGACCTCCTCCCCCTCCTCCGCGCCACACAATTTATAGTTTGCAAACATATTATGCAGTATAAAATTTAGGGAGGAGTAATATGAAACAGGCCGCTTTCGAACAAGCGGTACTATTTGAGCACCGCTTCTGGCTACAAATTTTAGGAGATCATTCCCGGTTTATTTTCAACGCCCTGTCGCCTGTGGAGCAGCAAGATATCCAGAAGGCCTGCAAATTCATCGAAGTATTCGACCAGCTTCTATCCCAAGCGCGGGAGTTCTGTTCCTTTCCCCAACTGTGCGAACTGACCGGCTACGCTTTCGCGGAGGCCAAGGAACTCCGTTGCTTCAAGCTGGACCTGCTGCGCCGGCACTTAGTGGATAAGATCGCCGTATCCCTGCCGCCAACTTTCTTTAACCACATGACCAACGAACTGGAAGAATATCTTGGGGTTCTCGAATGTTTACTGGCCAAACAACCGCCGCCCCTGACCCATCCTGTCCACCATCACCTGCTGTGGGTATCTGACGCCATAGGTCACGCCGACACCCTGGGCAGCCGCGTCGATCCGGCAGAGGCTAAATTGAAGGAAACCAGCGCGTGCTTTTCGCATGATTTCAAGGAACTGTATTTGAAAGCGGTTGAGCTTAAAGGCTACCTTCGCATGGGCGTAGATGAGTTCCCCGCCTTGACACGATACAATTTCCAGGTAGAAAAGGAAATACTGCTCTTCAGCAATTTTCTCTGTAAACTGTTAGGCTTGGTGGAGAGCAAAAAAGCGCTCGGCACCTTGGCAGCCCTAGTACCCGACCATATGCTGCGGGAAGAATGTTATTTCCTGACAAAACTGGCGCAGGTTTCCGAAGTCAAGCTTCCCGATTGTGACCCGACCAGGCCCCGGGTAGAAGGGTAACGCTCCCGGACACGGTCAGGCGCCGGTGCTCATACCATTGTCCTTAGCGCCGAATATCTTGCGTTTAGGCAGGACATTCTACAGATGAATCTAAAGGGAAAGAGGGACGATGGATGAAACTGGTAGCCCACGAAGCACAAGAACTAAGGGAACTGGCGCTGAGTTGCTGTAACTCGATAACGAATATGGCTTACTTCCGCGCCCATGCCAAGGATCCCGAACTGAAAGCCATGATTGACCGGCATTTCCCTTACCACATTCAGGACTACAACATGAAGGTTGAATTCCTGACGAAAATGGAAGGAGCCCAAACCAAGCTTCCCCTCCCTGATCTGAACGTTGCCCTGCGTTCTTACTCGGAATCGCCCTCGGCCAGCTACTCCCCCCTCACCCCCAGGACAGATGTGCAGGATTTTAACGATCAGGAAATCGCCACCGCCTATCTGCTGACCCTGAAACGGGCGGGAAGAGAATACGCCTGGGCCGCGATGGAGGCAAGCCACCCGCAGGTCCGGTTGTTCCTTGAGGACGCGTTCCGCATGTCTTGCCGCAATGCCTACGATGTCTGGCAGTGGATGGTCAAAAGGGGCTATTACCCTGTCGAAACCGCACCGCAAGAAGATACGAGCATAATGAGTCAGATGTTCCAAACGGTCCAAACCCCGACAGGACCGAATCTGATGCAACTGCAATAGCCAATAACGTTAGGGACTTGCGGCTTTTCCGCATACTCAGAGACTCGAAATTCGCCGACTTCTCCCTGGCGATGACCTTGACCGAGACCGCCAACCCGCAACTCAGGCAGCTTTTCACCAGCCAGCTGCTGCTCGCCATCCGGCAGCACCATCAGTTATCGGACCTGGTGACCGCCAAAGACTGGTACAAACCCTTCCTGGCCCCGCAGCAACAGGTGAGCGAAGAGGTTCGGCTAGTGGCAAAATTCAACAGCCATTAAAAAGAGAAGAGGAGGCAAAACCTCCTCTTCTTGCATTAGCCAACTCAGCTGCCGATATTATGCTTGCTGGTGATGGTCTGCTGGCCGGTGGTGCTCGTCGCACCGGTTGTACCCGTAGTTCCGGCGGAACCCGAAAACCGCTGTTCCTGCGCTTCGATCATTTTCCGGACCATGTGTCCGCCTACGCGGCCGTTGTCGGCCGAGGTAAGGGCGCCTTTATACGTGTTGGCGTAGTTCTGCAGTCCGAGTTCGGCCGCCGTTTCGATTTTCAACCGCTCAAGACCTTGCTCGGCGTTGGGGTTCACAGGGTTTCTGCTCCGCGACATCAAAACCCCTCCCTTTCATCATTTATTGAACCTGATATTATAATTCCCTTAAGGATAACAGACATCCGTTGAAAATATAGGCATAGGATAATCGACCATGGGAGGCGATGGATTTCGCTCCTGTCCGGAAACTATCTTGTCCGTTTGTCGCCGTCGTACGGCAACGGGATGTATTGAACGGATGGCCGACGTTGCGCCGGCTGGGGATAGAGTTCCATCAGGATGTAGACTTCTTTGGGCAGGTCGTTCCTGACCTTCAGCCCGAATTCTTTCAATTTGTCACACGTTATCGGGTAATCGTGCGTCCAGCGGCCTTCGGTCAATGCCTTGGCGACAAAATCGACGTTCTCCGCCGGCAGTTTATCGCTCAGCAGTTCTGCGACGAATTCCTGGACCTGCCGCAAGGCTTTCCGCGCCATATCGGCGAATATCAGCGTTTCGTCGTCTACGCGGTCGATATTCTTCTTGGCGACCGTGGCCAGAATCGATACGGCCGGATATTTGCCGAGCTGAGGATCGACCGGCCCCAGGACGGCGTTTTCGTCCATCACTATTTCGTCGGCAGCCAGGGCGATCATCGTTCCACCCGACATCGCATAGTGCGGGACAAATACCGTGACCTGCGATTTATGGGCGGTCAGGGCGCGGGCGATCTGTTCGGATGCCAGCACCAGCCCTCCCGGCGTGTGGAGGATGAGGTCGATCGGCATGTCGTCGGGGGTAAGCCTGATTGCCCTGAGGATATGCTCGGAGTCTTCGACGTCGATGTAGCGGCTTATCGGTATGCCGAGCAGGCTGATCGCCTCCTGGCGGTGAATCAGGCTTATGACCCGCGTCCCTCTCATTTTTTCTATGGACCGAAGGAACTGCAGGCGGCTGCGGTTGATGCTGCGCTGCCTATACATCGGCCATACGGCAAAGAACAGGAAAATAATCCAGAATATATCCGAGACGCTCATCCCCACCCCTCCCTACCCTAGTATCGCGCAAAAGCGGCAATTCTATTTATGCCCTTTACGGGAAGGGCTGTCCAAGCGCCCTTCCTCGTGCATGATGCCCGCGAGGATAAACGGCATGGAGCCCGCGCCTACCGCTCCCATTACAGCGCCGCTATCATACGCCTCTTTAACAAAAGCACACCTTTTGTAGCGAGCGCCAGTCTGACGCATTTCCAGGTTACCCAGTCACAAAGCAGGAATTCGCAGATTCCGCCGAATTCCCCCGACGTAAGAAACCAGGTAATAAGCCTGATAGTCGCTGAATTCGCTGGCGACAATCACGCCCACCCCTTGTCCTTCAACGGCCCGTTCGGTTTTGACCCTCTTGGGGCATAAAGCAGGCTGTCGGCACTGCTGTGCCGACAGCCTGCAACCCTATGGCAACAACTTCCCAATCACAGGATTTCTATGTAGCCTTCTGTTCCATGCACGCGTATTCGCTGCCCGTCTTTTATCAGTTTTGTGGCATTTTCTACGCCGACAACTGCGGGTAAGCCATATTCTCGGGCGATAACCGCGCCGTGGGTCATCAGTCCGCCGACTTCGGTTACCAGACCTTTTATTGTGATAAACAGCGGTGTCCAGCTTGGGTCGGTAAAGGATGTGACTAATATATCCCCCTCATCCAGATTAGCGTCTTCCATGTTTAAGATGACACGGGCGCGTCCCTCTGCAAACCCGGCGGAAACAGGCAGCCCGGCAATAGCTGCGGCCGGGAGATTTTCCCGTTTGTACTCGCCGGCGATGATTTCACCGTCAGACGTGATGACACGCGGGGGCATCAGTTTTTTATATAATTTGTACTCGTCTTTTCGTTTGCCGATGAGCCGGTAATCCGGTTTATCGCCGCTTACGACAGCGCGAAGTTCTTCAAATGTGAGATAGTAAATATCTTCCGTTTCCCGAATAACGTCGGCTTGTACGAGCTTTTTGGCTTCTTTCAGTAAGGCCTGCTTGTATACGAAGTAGCGGCTTACTATGCCGTATTTGGGATATTCGCGATAGCCGATGAAATTCCGGATCAGGCTGATCATCCGTTTTGTTTCTCCGGCTTTTCGTTCGCCATCTGGCAATTGCTTCAAGCGCGCTAATAACTCTTGTTCTTTTTGCAAAGCTTCCTGTTGCCCTTGCGCAAATTTCCTCGTGGCGGCATTAGGGGCAAAGTTTTTGATGTTACTGAAGATTAGGGGGACAAGGGTAGTTGGCTTTTCGCGCCAACGAGTTCTCGTAATGTCGATTTCCCCGCTGCACCGCATTCCGTATTTGTCGAGAAAATCAGCGATAGCTTCCCGGGTTTGCCGTCCGCCGGCAAACTTACCCAGTTCATCCAAAAAGCTATCATCTTTTACATGGCGCAAATACTCGATGACTTCCGGATAAGGGCGGATCTCATCGGCGACATCCAGTAGCGCCAGACCCATTTCCGAAGTGATATTGTTAGGTACGGATTGAGAAAGCGTGTCGGCCACATTTTTTTCGCCCAACCACTCATTCATTTTTTCATTGATCCATGCCGAGGCATCGATGGCCGCCATAAACACCCGCGAACTTTGCGGGTCGAATAGAACCTTCTTTAATTTCTGGATATCTTCAAGAATAAAAGCAAATAGGTCTGGTCCCGATTTCGCTTGGATGGTCTGTTTTAACGCTTCTATCGATGTTTGACTACGCTTAATCAAAGCGGCAACGATTGTCGGATCAATCTCGATTTGGGTATGAACACCCGCAGGCGCGGGACTCTGTTCTTTTTTTTCATCCGGCGACGATTTTATAAAATCTCCTCGCGCGATTACGGTGCTTAGTGCGTCTTTTATGAGCGGATCGTGCTGCCCCATGGCAGCTAACAGTGTCTCTCTGCCGACAGGCGACGCCATTTGAGGGGTGACATCGACAAACAGCCTGCCGCCAGCTTGCCGCATCGGCGCATTGGTCGTCAACAGGAAAAAAGACAATCCCAACGGTTTCATGGCATCGGTCATCATCTGTTGATGACCGACGGAAACATAAACGTGATTTTCCCGATCATTCGCTTCCGGGATGGGGAACAGGGTCGTGATCGGCCGACTCTGGACAATGTAAAATATATCGTCGGCCAAACACCATTCGATGTCCTGCGGGCAGCCGAAATGTTCTTCGATCTTTCTGCCCAGGCGCGCAAGCTGTAAAATCTGCTCATTTGTCAGCACTTGCCTAGTCTGCCACTCGGGCTCGATCTCCCGTTGTTCCGTTCCGCCGTCTTTCAAGGCGTAAACAGCCAGCCTCTTGGCGGCTATCTTCTTTTCGGTAACCTTGCCGTCACGCACTTTATAGATATCGGTATCGGCCAGGCCGGAGACCAGAGCCTCGCCGAGGCCGAAGCCGGCCTCAATCGATACTACCTTTCTATTGGCAGTAAGGGGATCGGCGGTAAACACAATCCCGGCTGCCTGCGGGGCGACCATCTTCTGGACAACGACCGATAAATATACCTTACGGTGGTCGAAGCCGTTTTTAAGGCGGTAAGTTACCGCCCGTGCGGTAAACAACGAGGCCCAACACTTGCTGATGTGCTTTAAGATCGTCTCCTTGCCGGTGATATTCAGATACGAATCCTGCTGGCCGGCAAAGGAGGCTGTCGGCAGATCCTCGGCAGTTGCGCTCGATCGTACTGCATAGGCGTTTTTTTCGCCAAGCCCGGAGAGGAGGCGGGTAATTTCTTCGTTTATGTCTTCAGGGATGGCTACCGCTTCGATGACCCTGCGGATCTCACCGCTGAGTTGAGCAATTTTATCCCGCTCTTCCACCTTCAGAAGCGACAGCTTATCAAGCAGATCGTCAACCGACGGCATTCCCCCGATGATCTCTTTAAAGGCTTCGGTAGAAAGGCAAAAGCCCTCCGGCACGCGTATTCCTTCAATTTTAGCAAGTTCCCCGAGGTTCGCGCCTTTTCCGCCAACAACCATGAGTTTCGTTCTGTCAATGTCCTGAAACCCGAGCACGTATGAACTCATATATTAACCTCCATTAGGCGCCGAAGCTTTCCGGCCATTGTACCAGCATGCGCCTTTTCACATACTCCTATACCCTGGTAATTATCTTCTCCGCCGGAGGCGGGGCCGAACGCATGTATCTAGGCAGCTTTGGGCGGCAGGCCCGATGCACGGCGGTTCCGGTACGAAGCATAACAAAAAGGAGCCGAGAAAAATATCCCGGCTCCCCGCTAGGTGCATAAGATTCAAAACTCAGATCGGCCATGCTCCTTCGCAGCGCTCCTTTTATACCGCCTAAAACAATATACCCCGACCGCCAGCACGGCGACAGCGGCGGCGGATATGGCAAGCAGCTCTTCGGAATGATGTGTAAAAATGTGTTCCGCCTTCGGGCCGTAGTAATAGATCAAAATGCCCTCAATCAAGAACCGCTTGGCTCTGCCGGCCAGTGATACGCCGACAAACAACGGGAGACGGATTTTCAGCGCCCCGGCAGTTATGGCGACGAATTTATAGGGTATAGGAGACATTGCGGCAAGGAAAATAGCCCAGGCGGCGTTATTCTCGACAACGCCCCGAATCTTGCTTTCGTATTTAGCCGGAATCATCTTTTGGGCGGCGGGCAAACCGATCTTGTTCCCGATCCCGTAACCCACAAACCCTCCCAGGACTGAAACAACGGTCGCGACAATACCGTAATAAATCGCATGTTCCGGTTTGGCCATAGCCAACGGTATCAATAATATGTCCGGCAAAATCGGCGAACAAAAAGCCTCCGTAAAAGCCGCAACCATCAAACCTACCAGACCCCAGCCTATCAAAAGTGTGATTATATCGTCCATCGTTCCTCCACCATGTATATCCCTTTTGAGCAGCAAGGTGTCTGCGAATACGGCGTTAGGGTATCCGTTCCTGCGCGCCACGAAAAACGCCGTCGCCGTAACATTATTAGTATACCTTGGGTACCGCCAAAGAATCAACCGCCTGCCGGCAAACAGGCGAGGAAACCATACTGAGCGGACGTGAAAGTTTTTAAAAATGGCTGGCGATTATGCTCCTAATCCTGGTCTGTTCGGCTGAATATGAATTGTTTCGGCCCTTTAACGGCTTTTGTCATCCTTTATTCGTAATACTCGTTTCCGTCAAAAGTCTGGCCCCCTATATCCATGCTGTCCGTAAACTGCCATATTTTTGCGGCCGGAAAATCGTTACTCTTTCCCCATTGCGCATTCCAATACGGAACATGCCTGGCTAACCGGGAAGTGTCAATTATGCCTGTTAGCCACGAATAGGAGGCATAAACGCCAACCTGCGAATAACCCGCTTCGTTAAGCGAACATATAAAGGTGGAACACATTTCCGTAATGGTTTGATTGTCGGGCATACCATTGCGTTCCTTGTAACCGTCGGCGTCTTCCATGTCATACCAAATACCCAGCTCGGGCATCATACCATTTTCTTGCAAAACTTCATGCACGAACTGCGCCTCAGCTTTGGCATCTTCAACGTTAAGCGCATAGCTGTAGTAATACACGCCAACCTTAAGTCCGGCCGCCAGAGCCCCGTTAGCGTTATCCGCAAATTTGCTGTCGAGGTGACGAATCCCGTAGCCCAGCCGGATTATAACGAATTCGCATCCGGCATCGATTACGGCCTGCCAGTCTACAGCTCCGTTATGATAGCTTACATCTATACCTTTCACTTATCATCAGCTCCTTCTGGTTCCATTTTATTAACTCGCGGAGAGTTTTGGTTACTCATTACGGAGCTCGGCGACATAAAAAAACAAAGCCCGTAACCGGGCTTTACGTTTTAATTCCTTTTATTTCGCCGCTGTCGGCGCCTTCTTGAACAGCCTGATCACCCACAACAGGATTACCGCACCCACCGTACTTGTCACCAGGGAGCCGATGATTCCATAATGCTGCAGTCCGATCAGTCCCAGTACCCAATTGCCGATAACGGCGCCGACGATACCGACGATAAGGTCCATCCATATGCCGAAACCGCGGCCACGCGATATCTGTCCCGCCAGCCAGCCGGCAACGATACCGATGACAATCGTCCAAATCCAACCACCTAACATCCGTGTGATCCTCCCGCATGCTTTTTATTTACCCCTTCCTGGTGATAGAATGTCCGCATAGGCTACCGTTATTCACGCCACATCTACGGCCCTTCTGAAACATACAAGGCTTCCAGGATATCACCTGGAAGCCTTGTAATGCATTACGGGATGGGGCAGGATCTCTTACCCCTTTTACTGCGACTATTATCCTGTTGGCGACCCCGGCAGGATTCGAACCTGCGGCCTTTTGATTCGTAGTCAAACGCTCTATCCAGCTGAGCTACGGAGTCATTTATTTTGAACAGCCTTCTTCAAAAACCGTAAGCCAGTTTCTGTTTTAGGAAATTATTTATCTAACGCTATTTACTAGCGTTCCCCCGTTTGGTTCCATTTCCCTCGCGGAGGTTCCCCTACCAAATTTGGGTTTCTGCCTCGTGGAGTTTACCGCTTTTCACTAGACCGTCGCCGATCTACCACTCTCTGTGTACTTTATGGCTACTTTCGGCTGCGAGAGTCGATTTTGCCGTCGTCAGGGCAAGCCCTGCCCCGCCTTGCGACGGGCACGAACATTACGGCCATCTCAGGCCGTGGCAGTCTGGACTTTCCTCAGTATTTCTCATACCGCAATTTCCCGTTTTCGAAGAAGGCTGGACCTTTTCAGTGGTGGAGGGGGGTGGATTCGAACCACCGAAGGCGTCAGCCGGCAGATTTACAGTCTGCTCCCTTTAACCACTCGGGAACCCCTCCGTATAAAAAATAATGGCGACCCCGAACGGATTTGAACCATCGATCTCCGCCGTGACAGGGGCGGCATGTTAGACCACTACGCCACGGGGCCGTGTTTTTGGTTATTTGGTGGGCGATGACAGGATCGAACTGCCGACATCCTGCTTGTAAGGCAGGCGCTCTCCCAGCTGAGCTAATCGCCCTTATTGTGACACATGGGTCATGTGGCGGAGCAGCAGGGATTTGAACCCTGGCTGGGGTTGCCCCCACTAACGATTTAGCAAACCGTCCCCTTCGGCCACTTGGGTACTGCTCCATTGACTTTGAGATAATTAATGCCAAGCGAGTTGCCTCGTTTGGCATTTAAATACTGGTTGCGGGGGCAGGATTTGAACCTGCGACCTTCGGGTTATGAGCCCGACGAGCTGCCAGCTGCTCCACCCCGCGATGTGGCTCCTCGAGTAAGACTCGAACTTACAACCACCCGGTTAACAGCCGGGTGCTCTACCGTTGAGCTATCGAGGAATTAAGAAAACCGGCGACTACCTATCCTCCCAGGCCGTTA
>MTLD01001038.1_pt4 | contig 17352 bp, 13 predicted proteins | sample 1982471 | NCBI WGS metagenome assembly MTLD01 (sample SAMN05712604, study PRJNA340218) | biofilm metagenome | isolation source: sample SPM anode biofilm adapted to -50 mV | place: USA | collected 2012-02-03
CCTTGGCGTCGCCGCGCAGCCGCGCGGCGAAATCCCTATACCAAAACACCAGTTTTAGGTACTATGGACGCATCCTCATCGTCCGCCACGCCACCAGGAGCCCCGATTTTGGCCCATAGAGATGCCTCGAATCCCGCGATCCGCAATATCGCGATAATCGCCCATGTCGACCATGGCAAAACCACCCTCGTCGACGCCATGTTCAAGCAATCGGGCGTCTTCCGTCCGGGGCAGGAAACGCCCGACCGCGTCATGGACAGCATGGACCTGGAGCGCGAGCGCGGAATCACCATCGCCGCGAAAAACTGCTCGGTCGTGTGGAAGGGCGTCAAGATCAATATTCTCGACACGCCCGGACACGCCGACTTCGGCGGGGAGGTGGAGCGCGCGCTTTCCATGGTTGACGGCGCCATCCTCCTCGTCGACTCCTCCGAAGGCCCCCTGCCGCAGACGCGCTTCGTCTTGAGCAAAGCCCTCGCCGGCGGCCTCTCCATCGTCGTCGTCATCAACAAGATCGATCGGCCGGACGCTCGGCCCGCCGAAGTCCTGAGCGAGATATACGACCTCTTCATCGATCTCGGCGCGAACGACGAGCAGCTCGAATTCCCGCTTCTCTACGCGATCGGGAAGAAAGGCATCGCCAAGGATACGCTCGACGGCGCCGGCGAGGACCTCGGCCCATTGTTCGAGGCCATCATCGACAAGATCGACCCGCCCGCCTACGCCCAGGGCGAACCCTTCCAGATGCTCGTCTCCGACCTTTCCTATTCCGACTATTTCGGCCGCCAGGCTATCGGCAAGGTGGTCAACGGCCGCGCTCATTCCAAGGACAACCTCGTCTGCATCGGCGAGGGCGATGTCCGCGAGGCGCTCAACATCTCCAGCCTCCACACTTATTCGGGCGTAAAGCTCGTCGAGACCGAGAGCGCCGAGCCGGGCGACATCATCGTCCTGTCGGGCATCGAGAACGTGCACATCGGGGATACCATCTGCACCAAGGAAGCGCCGAAGGCCTTGCCGCGGATCACCGTGGACGAACCGACGGTCTCGATGCATTTCTACGTGAACACCTCCCCGCTTTCCGGCCTTGACGGCAAGAATGTCCAGTCCGGCAAGCTTTTCGAGCGCCTGCGCAAGGAGACGCTCAAGAACGTCTCCATCCAGGTGGAGGAAGTGAAGGGCGGCGGCGGCTACGTCGTGCGCGGCCGGGGCGAGTTCCAGCTCGTCATCCTCATCGAGATGCTCCGCCGCGAGGATTTCGAGATCTGCGTGAGCCGGCCTGAAGTCATCTTCAAGCACAAGGACGGCGTGAAGCTCGAGCCTGTAGAAATCCTTTCGGTCGACTGCGCCGACGCCTTCGCGAACATCGTCACCGACAAGCTGCTCGCCAGGAAAGGCCGCATGCTCTCCTACACCTGCCACGACGGCGCCCGCGTGCATCTCGAATTCTCGGTTCCCACCCGCGCCCTGATCGGCTACCGCGACACCTTCCTGACCGACACCAAGGGAACGGGCATCATGAACACCTATTTCCTCGGCTACGAGGAATACCGCGGCGACTTCAACGAGCGATTCACCGGCTTCCTCGTGTCGGACCGGAGCGGCAACGGCGTCACCTACGGCCTCTACCACCTCGAGCCGCGCGGCCATCTCTTCATCGTGCCCGGCGACCCCGTCTACGAGGGCATGATCGTCGGCGAGCACAATCTTGATTCGGACCTGGTCGTGAATCCCAGCAAGGAAAAGAAGCTGTCGAACATGCGCTCGGTGCTCAAGGACGAGGCGCTGACCCTCACGCCCATCCAGCCCATGACCCTCGAGCGGGCCATTCAGTATTTGCAGGAAGACGACATGGTCGAGGTGACGCCGCATTGCATCCGCCTGCGCAAGAGCATCCTGAACTACGTCGACCGCAAGACCACGAAGCGCGAGAACGCCCGGTAGGCGGCGGCCGCGCGGACGGCGGACAAGTGCCGGGCGTGCGCCGGGCAAGGGGCGGTCGCGCGGCGTCTCGCGGAGGCGCATCGACAAGGCCGCCCGACAGGCGCTAGAATTCAGCGCATGGAGATGTTTTGAGCGACGAAGAAGGGCGGCACGTCCGCCGCAAGCGGTACCGCGGGACGCATCCCCGGTCTTTTTCCGAGAAATACAAGGAACACGACCCTGAACGGTACGCCGAGGACCTCAAACGCATCCTCGCGCGGGGCGAAACGCCTGCCGGCATGCATCGCTCCATCATGGTGGAGGAAGTGCTCGGCGTTCTCGCTCCGCGGCCGGGCGACACGGCGATCGACGCCACCTTGGGATACGGCGGCCACGCCCGCGAGATTCTCGCGCGAATCCTGCCCGGCGGCCGCCTCTACGGTTTCGATCGCGATCCCGTCGAATTGAGAAAGACGACGGAGCGGCTTCTCGCGTCGGCGATCCCTCCCGGCTCGCCGGAAAACGTCTTCGTCCCCGTGAACGCCAATTTTTCCACGATCGCCGAGTATTTCTCTGTTTCGGGCCTCGCCGGAGCCGATATATTCCTGGCCGATCTCGGTCTTTCCTCGATGCAGATCGACGATCCCGAGCGGGGCTTCAGCTTCAAGCAGAACGGTCCGCTCGACATGAGGATGGATACGGCGAAGGGACTGTCGGCGCGCGAGTACCTGGCCGGCGTTTCCGAGGAAGCGCTGCGCGCGATTTTTGTCTCCAACGCCGACGAGCCGATGGCCGCCGAAATCGCCCGCGCCGTATGGCTGCGCCGCTCGTCGCTCGCCAGGACCCGCGATCTGGCCGAGGCCATCTGCTCCGTCTTTCCGCAGCTCGCCTTCAAGGACCCGGCCATGACGCGGACCCTGCGCCGCTGCTTCCAGGCCATCCGCATCGAGGTGAACGGCGAATTCGCCGCCCTCGAGGCGCTCCTCGCGAGGTTGCCGCTTTTCCTGAAGTCCGGCGCGCGGATCGCGGTCCTCGCCTTCCATTCCGGCGAGGATCGCCGCGTCGAGGCCGCTTTCGCCGCGGGCCTCGAGCGGGGCTTGTATTCATCGATCTGCCCCGAGGTCATCCGGCCCGGCCACGAGGAACGCTACGACAACCCCCGCTCGAGTTCCGCCAAGCTCCGCTGGGCCGTCAGAGCCTGAGCCCTCGCGGCGAAGGGCTTTTCCCCGCGCCTTTCTTCGCGCCCAAACTTGTCGCCGCCCGCGCTCCGCGGTGCACTTCCTCCTCGAGATCCGCCGACTCATTGCGATGGCCGCGGGCGCGGCGTCGCCGTACGAGGCGGGCGCCTAGCCGATATCGGCCAACGCCGTCGACCGCGACGCCATCGCCTCGAACATGCCCTACGACCGCTTCGTCGCGGAGCTGCTCGCCTCGAGCGGAAGCAATTTCCGCGATCCGCCGGTGAACTTTTACCGCGCGATCCCGGATAGGGATCCCGCGGCGATCGCTATGGAACGGTGACGATCCCCGCCCGCCCCGGCGACAAGCAGGGCAAGGCTCAGAACGTCGATCTGGGATGCCTGCCGGCCTTTTCCGTGGAAGTGTTCAAGCCATGACGCGTTCGCGGGGGCCGGATTCGGAGGCCGGCTCCGCGATGCCTGCCTCGGCGTTCGCGGCGGCGCGCGCCGAAGCCTGCGCGATCCGGCGCCTTTCTTCCAGCTTGAACAGCTCCTCCACCGCGAACTGCAGCTTGGTCACGGCGTTCCGGCGCGCGAGCGGGTAGATATAGTAGGTGTCCTCGAGCGTGGACAGATCGATGCAGTCGCCCTTGCCGAAGTAGTCGAACTCGATGTGGAGGCTGTAATTCTCGAGCGGCTTCTTCTCGAGCCTGAAGGAAGGGTCGCCGTCGAGCCCGTCGAGGACGAAGCCCTCCGGACCGTGCCGAAGGGTCGCCTCGCCCAGGCGGATATAACCCTTGGCGTTCGGAAGCGAATCCACCGTCACGCGGTCCTCGAAACTGTAGCTGCCTTCCTCAAGCTGCTTCCTGACCATGGCCCGCTCGAACTCGAACCAGTCGGGGATATGGGCGAACTCGGTCTCCCCGGCGACGGCAGATAAATCGCCCAACGTTCCCATCCTCCAGCGCTTGCCGCAATGGCCGCACCAGAGCTCGTCGCCGGCGGAATCCATCTCCGATTCCGCCAGGCAATGCGGGCACTGGTAGAGAATATGATGCAAGCCTTTCGCCCGCTCGAGATGGTCGATCACGATTCCGCTCTTCTTCTGCCAGGCGTATTCGTCGTAGCGGAAGGCCTCCGCGACGGCGCGGTTGATGTCGTCGACGCTCGCGCGTTCGATCTCCTCGGGACGCAGGAGGCCGGTCATCGTCGCCTCGATGCGGCATTTGCGCTTCGCGAGGTTCCACACCGGCTGGGACAGGTAGTTGCCGCGCTGGTTCAGGACGACCACCGGCACCTTGAATATCTTGATGAGCTTGCCCAGCGACGCGGGCAGCGCCGAGGTGGTTCCGCAGTAGGAATAGCGCGCTTCGGGGTAGAGCGCGACGATGGCGCGGTGCTTCTCCAGGGCGTGGCGCATTTGCCGCACGAGCAGGATGTCGTTGGTGAATTTGCGCTTGCAGATGCAGCCCACCTGCCTGAGGAGCCACTCGCCGCGCAGGAAGCCGTCGATCGCGACGACGTAGTTCGCGCCGTGCGGGAAGATCGCGCGCGTCGTCACCTTGAAGTCGAGGAAGGCCATGTGCGTCGAGAGGAGGAGGTAGGGCGGCTTGATGCCCTCCATATCCACTTTCTCGATCTTGAGTTTGCGCGCCGCAATCTCGGGCAGGCTCAAGATCCAGGTGAGCGGAGTCAGGAATCGGCGCTGCTTGATCGGCTTCTTGGCCATGTTGAATCTTTTCGGCTGCTCCACGCGGGTTCCCCTCGGCGTCAGGTTTGGGCTTGTCTCAAGGTATTGTCGGCCGTGGCGGCGCGCGCTGTCAAGGTTGATCCGGCGCGCCTTACCGCTTCGCCGCCTCCCGCTCCGCGATCTGCCTGCGGATCTCGGCGTGCTTCTGCGCGGTGATCGGATAGAAGGCCAGCACGATCGCGGACGCCACGTAGAACACCGCGGCGATGGGGCCGAAAAGCAGCCTGATCACGAGCTGGGCGTCCGGGTTCTGCAGCGCGATCGTTCCGTCGTAGCGCGTCAGGCTCAGGAGCGCGCCGATGATCAGCGCCGAGATCGCCTGGCCGAGCTTCGACGAAAAGGTCCAGATCCCGTAGTACAGCCCCTCGCGGTTCTCGCCGGACTTCAGGAAATCGTAGTCGATGGCGTCGGGAATGATCGACCATGGCAGGGCGTAGCCCGTGGAGAAGCCGATGCCGCAAAACGCCACGAGAGCGTACAACGTTCCGACGGAAGCCGACGGGCCGACGAGGAATATCAGGAGGACGCCGGCCGCGACCCCCAGCATGCCGATGATGTAGCTCCACTTCTTGCCGATGCGCTTCGCGATCGCGGTCCAAATGGGTATGAAGACGATCGCGACCACGAGGAGGAGGAGCATGGCCATCGTCACCTTGTCGGGCTGGTTGAGGACGTTGGTGAAATAGTACTGGAGCATCGTCGAGAGAACCGTCACGCCCGTGATGTTCAGCGTCCAGGGAAGGAGGATGAGGAGGAAGGGCTTGTTCGCGAAGGTCGAAAGGTAATCCTTGGCGATGTTCGCGAAGCCAGCCTTGGGGCGCGCGATGTGCGATGTCGTTTCCCTCACCGAGAAGACGGTGATAAGCGCGGTGATCGCCATGGCGGCGCCGAAGGCGATACCCAGGACCTGGTAGCCCGCGCTCGGGTCGCCCACCCATTTGTTGTTGACGATGGCCGCGCCGGAGACCGCCGAGATGAGCGGCAGCGCGGCGCCCGCGCCGAGCAGCGTTCCCACGATGGCGAAGGCGAATCGGTACGCGTTGAGCGATGTTCGCTCGTTGTAGTCCTGGGTGAGCTCGGGCGTCAGCGAGGAATAGGGAATGTTGACGAGGGTGTAGGCCACGGCGGCCAACAGCGTGTAGCTTATCGCGGCCCAGGCGAAGAGGGCGGCCTGGCTCTCGAGCCGCGGATTCCGGAAAAAGAAGGCCATCGTGGCGAAGAGGAGGATGGCGCCGACGAACATGTAGGGGCGCCTGCGTCCGAAGCGCGTCACCGTCCTGTCCGAGAGGCTGCCGACGATGGGGTCGGAAAAGGCGTCGAAGACGCGTCCGGCGGAGAGCGCGAGGCCGGAGAGCCAGGGACTCAGGCCCACCACGTCGGTGAGGTATTTCATGACGATGAACGATCCGACGGTGAAGAAGAGATTGCCGCCGAGGTCGCAGACGCCGTAGCCGAGTTTCGTGCGCAGGGTGAGCTTGTTGTCAGCCATGTTGCCGTTCCTCCTGATATTCTTCGATGCAATCGAGATATGCTTTTTCGAGGCGCGCCGACAGCCGCGCCACGGCTTCCTTCCTTCCGGCGCCGGCGGACGCGAGGATGGTCCCCGCATCGAGCGGCTCGCCGACGATCACCGCGGCCTCCCGCCGGCGCAGGCTGACGCGGTTCGATATGTTGCCGCCCTCGAGGCGCGAGACGAGGTCGTAGTAATTCTGCGCCGTCTCCACGAAGAGCGACAGCGCGTCGCCCTCCTTAAGCCGGTCGAAGTCGAGATAATAGGCGAGGTCGACCAGCTCCATGTGGCGTGAGGCGTACCAGGCTTCGCCCGCCGCCCTGTCCGCGAGGGAGCGCTCGAGGTCGGAGAGCGACTTCATGTCGGGGATGTCGGCGCGAAATATCCTGTCCCAGCAGGCGTGGCGGATGCGGTAGACCCGAGCGATGGCGTCGCCTTCGGGGGCGAGGCGGAGAGCCCGCTCCGCCGAATCGAGCGCCGCCTCGCGCAGGGCGGCCAGCCGCGCGGAGCGGGCGGCATCGCCGGGCTTGGGCGGGACGAGGCCGCAGTAGCGTGCATAATGCCGCTCCGCGCACCCGAGCACGGCGTCGGCGATCGCGTCCAGCCTTCTGAATCGCGCAACGTTTTGGCCGCTGCCGCGCGCGCTGCCGGCGGAGCCGCCCGCCGCCTCGCTCCCGCCGCCCGCGGTTCCGGCTATGCCGCACATTTTCTCGATGCGGCCGATGAGGCGGTCGAGGCTCGCCTCCGACGCGCGGTCCCAGCTGTGATGCACCGAGAGGGGCAAAATGACGACGCGTTCGGTCCGCCCCTCCGCGGCGAGGTCTTCGGCGCACCACGCGCACATCCTGGCCGCGCCCGGCTCGAGCCGCGGCAGACCCTCGCTCGTATAGGAGACTTGGCCCTCGGGCGCGAGGGCGAGCGGGAAGTCGCCGTCCCTCATCAGCGCGCGGATGCGCTCGATGCTCTTGCGGTCGAGCAGCGCGTGGTGCACCGGCACCGCGCCGACGCGCGGCAGGAGCCAGCGCTCGAAAGGCCCGCCCCAGAGCGGCACCTCGTAGCCGTGCACGAAGAATGCGTGGGGCTCGCGCGGATAGCGGACTCCCCGGACCGCCGCCTCTTTGGCCAAGAGCCTGCCCAGCACATAGGCCATCAGCTGGGCCTCGTCGCCGTAAGGATGCCTGAACGCGATGATGAGCCTGGCCTCGCCCGAAAAAAAGGCGCGGTACGCCTCGACGAGGCGCTCGGCGTGGCGGAGCTCCACGGCGCGGAACCCCAGCAGACCGTGAAGATACAGCGGAGCAATGAACTTGAGGAAGGCGATGACTCCGGGGTTCGCCAGCGGCTCCCCGAGCAGATGCGGGCTTCGCGCTGCTGCGATCGGCTTTGCGACCATGGTGCCAGCTTATCCGCGAAGCGTTCCGCCCGCAAGCGAAAAGCGAAAAACCTCCAGCTTAAACGGTTTAGTTGCGAAAAAAGCGGCGAACCGCCCGCTTTTTATGATTGACATGGAAACCGCGGTCGGGTATTACTCATCTCAATCATGGAACGCAGTACGCGCATCGGCACCATTCCCACCTCATCCCTCCTCCTTAGCATTATTGTAGTACTCGTACTTAGCATTACCGGCGGAGACCAGGGGGAAGCGCAGGCGTAGGTAGTCGATAGCGACACAAAGGCCGTTCTTCCTCCGGGAAGGACGGCCTTTTTTTTATCGTCAAGGAGTTCGATCGTGAAGAGAAACGGAGCGGAGATGATCGTCGAATCCCTGAGAAGGGAAGGCGTCGATACCGTGTTCGGCTATCCGGGCGGAGCGGTCATCCCGATATTCGACGCGCTTTACCACTCGCGCGACATACGCGTGGTGCTGGCGCGGCACGAGCAGGCCGCCGTGCACGCGGCCGACGGCTACGCGCGCGCCACGGGCAAGGTCGGCGTCTGCGTGGCGACGAGCGGCCCGGGCGCGACGAACACCGTCACGGGCCTGGCCACCGCGCGCCTCGATTCGGTGCCCCTCGTGTGCATCACCGGGCAGGTCTCGCGGCCGCTCATCGGCAACGACGTCTTCCAGGAAGCCGACACCGTCGGCATTACCCAGCCCGTCACCAAGCACAATTACCTCGTGATGAGCCGCGAGGAGCTTGGAACGACCTTGAAGCGATCGTTCTATATAGCCGAAAGCGGCCGCCCGGGACCCGTCGTCATCGATATTCCCAAAGACGTCCTCCTGGAATCGTTCGATGACGAATACCCCGATTCGGTCGAACTGCGCGGCTACAAGCCGGCCGGCCGCGCCTCGGCCGAAAGCCTCGCCAAGCTGGCGGATGCGATCGGGGCCGCGGGAAAGCCGCTATTCTTCATCGGCGGAGGCGTGGTCATGGCCGACGCTTCAGCCGCGCTCAAGAAAATAGTAGAGTCGACGGGGATTCCCGCGGTCACCTCGCTTATGGGGATCGGCGCCCTGGACAGCGCGCATCCGCTCAATTTGGGCATGCTCGGCATGCACGGCGACATCGGCGCGAACAAGGCGTTGTGCGCCTGCGACCTCCTCGTGGGCCTCGGCGTCCGCTTCGACGACAGGGCGGTCGGCGATCCGTCGCGCTTCGCCCCGCTGGCCAAGATCGCCCACGTGGACATCGATCCGACCTCGATAGGAAGGACGATGCGCGCCGACATCCAGGTCGTGGGCGACCTGCGGACGGTGCTGGACGATTTGGCCGGGCGCATCGGCCCCCAGCCCGACCGCGCCGCCTGGATCGCGGAGGCGGCGGGCTACGCGGAATACGGCGAATCCGTGGTGGAGGCGGCCGAAGCGCGGAAACCCAAGGAACTGCCGACGCCGATGCAGGTCATGAAGGCGATCAACGCGATCATTCCAGAAGCGCTCATCGTCACCGAAGTCGGCCAGAACCAGATGTGGGCGGCGCAGTACCTGCGGATCGAAAAGCCGCGGCGTTGGCTGACCTCGGGCGGGCTGGGAACAATGGGCTACGGCTTCCCCGCGGCGCTCGGCGCGCAGGCGGCGAAGCCCCGGGACACCGTCGTCGTCGTGGCGGGCGACGGGTCCTTCCAAATGAACATCCAGGAGCTGGCGACCTCGGTGCAGGAGGAGCTGCCGGTGATCGTCGTCATCCTGAACAACGGGTATCTCGGCATGGTGCGCCAATGGCAGGAGCTCTTCTTCGACAAGCGCTATTCCGCGGTCTGCCTGGACCGCCACGGCGGATGCCCGGCCGACTGCTCGGCGCCGAAACCGGGCTGCTCGGCGCATTCGCCCGATTTCGCAGCGATCGCCGCCGCCTACGGCGCCGTGGGATACAGGGCTTCGACGTTGCGCGAACTCGAGGAGACGCTGGCGGCGGCCCTCGAGACGAGATTGGTATGTAGGCGCCCGACGGTCATCGACTGCAAGATCGGGCGCGAGGAAAATGTCTGGCCGATCGTCGCCCCGGGGAAGGGCAACGATCAGATGCTGTACGAAGGAGTACCGGTATGAAGCATGTCTTGTCACTGCTCGTTGAGAACCACCACGGGGTGCTGTCGCGCATCGCGCGCCTGTTCGACGGCCGCGGCTACAGGCTCGAGAGCCTGACGACCGCGCCGGCCGACGAGCCCGGATTGAATCGCATAACGCTCGTGGCCAGCGGGCCGGCGGCCTCCATCGACAAGGCCGCGAAGCAGCTCGAGAAGCTCGTAGACGTGATCGAAGTGAAGGTCGCCCTCGAGGCGGCGACCGCTGAATGAAACCGGCGCGGCGCCTAAGCCGAATTCTTGGAGGAATGAGATGAACGAAGGTTTTGAGTCGAAGGTGTTCAAGGCGGAAAAGGTGAGGCTGGGGCCGGCCGACGAATGGGTCGTCCGCGGGGGGAGGCATCTCTTTCCCCTGCTGCCCAAGGCGTTCGAGGGAATCAGGCAGATCGGCGTGCTCGGCTGGGGAAGCCAGGGGCCGGCCCAGGCGCAGAACCTGCGCGATTCGCTCGAGGGCAGCGCGATCAAGGTCAAGGTCGGCCTGAGGCCGGCTTCGCCCTCCTGGCAGGCGGCGCGGGCGGCCGGATTCCGCGAAGAGAACGGCACTCTCGGCGAGACGATGGCGGTGGCCTCCGAATCCGATCTCGTCATTCTGCTGATCTCGGACGCCGCGCAGGCCGAGCTCTATCCCAGCCTTTTCGCGGCGCTCAAGCCCGGCGCCACGCTGGGCCTCTCCCACGGCTTCCTCCTGGGCGTGCTGCAGATCAACAAGGACAAGTTCCCCGCGAACATCAACGTGATCGGCGTCTGCCCCAAGGGCATGGGACCTTCCGTCCGGCGCCTCTACGAGCAGGGAAAATCGGTCAACGGCGCGGGCATCAACACGAGCTTCGCCGTCGAGCAGGACATCGACGGAAGGGCCACCGACTACGCGCTCGCATGGTCGGTCGCGTTGGGCGCTCCCTTCACCTTCCGCACGACGCTCGAAAAGGAATATAAATCCGACATCTTCGGCGAGCGCGCCATCCTCCTGGGCGGCGTCCACGGCATCGTCGAATTCCTGTTCCGCCGCTACCAGGCGGAGGGCATGACCGCCGAAGAGGCCTTCACGCGCTCCGTCGAGTGCGTCACCGGCCCGATCTCCAAGACGATCAGCCATTCCGGCATCCGCGGCGTCTACGAGTCGCTGACCGAGGAGGGCAAGGCGACCTTCCGGCGGGCCTACGGCGCAGCCTACGCGCCGAGCTACGAGATCCACCACGAGATTTATCGGGAAGTGGCCTCGGGCAACGAGATCCGCTCGGTCATCCTCGCGGGGGAGCGGCTGGCCAAGAAGCCCATGGGCAAGATCGACGGCACCTACATGTGGAAAGTCGGCGAGAAGGTGCGGGCGTCGCGCGATCCCGCCGGCATCCCCCTCGATCCCTTCACCGCGGGAGTGTATATCGGCGCGATGATGGCGCAGATCGACCTCCTGGCCGAAATGGGGCACGCCTATTCCGAGATCGTCAACGAGTCGGTGATCGAGGCGGTGGATTCGCTCAATCCCTTCATGCACTACAAAGGCGTGGCCTACATGGTCGACAACTGCTCGATCACGGCGAGGCTCGGCGCGCGCAAATGGGCGCCGCGCTACGATTACCTGATCATGCAGCAGGCCGAGCCGGTCTGGGCCGCCGGCGGCGGCGAGGATCCGGCGCTCTGGGCGAAATTCCTCGATCACCCGGTGCACGAAGCCCTGGCGGCCGCGGCCTCGATGCGGCCGAGCGTCGACATCGCGGTGAAAGGCTGATTTTGACGCGATGGCGGCGAAGCCGTCACGCAATTTGCGGGCGCCGCGGCGCCCGCAAATCGTCACGCGCCCGGAACGCCTCTAGCTTTTCATCATCTTTCATGCCCCGTTAACAATCTCGCAAACCCTGCTCTGGCAAGGATTTTTGAATCGGCCGCGCAACGCCTCGGCAGGACGCGGAATCTTCCGCCTTTACTTTTTCCAGCGCCAGCAGTACCTCGAAAGAGATATATCCGCGAATAGCGCGGCATGGAGCGCCATCTCCCGTCGCAGTTCTGAAAACGAGGTACACCAATGCTAATGAAAAAGGCGTCATCGCTCCTGGCTATGGCCTTCGCCGCGTCGATATGCGCGAGCGTCTACGCTCAAGGCGCCGTCGGCGTCGGTTCGATGGGGTACGATGCGGCGGACATTGTCGAGACCTTGGCATTCGCGCACATCGCGGCCATCGATCTTGGCGCCGGAACCCTCGCCTTCGACGGCGGCGCGGCAGTCCCCTTGAGCGCGTCGTCGGCGGCGCCGATGCCGGGATTGTCCGTCGCCGCGACTTCCCACGGCATTTCCATAACGGCGAAGACCCAGGCGCTCATTGAATACAGGCTTTCGGGCTTTATGGCAGGCACCATCACCCTCGCCAGCGACGCGCCTTATGAGCTGCTCCTCGACGGCGTCGAGATCGCGGCCAAACAGGGCCCCGCGCTCAATCTCCAGTCAAAAAAGAAGGCTTACGTCGTACTCGCAGACGGCAAGGCTAACATCCTGTCCGACACGAAAGTCCGGGCAAAAGAGCTGGACGAGAAGGGCGCGTTGAGCGGCAAAGGCGCCATCATCATCAGCGGAAACGGCTCCCTTTCGGTGACAGGCAACTACAAGCACGCCGTCTACGCCAAGGAATACGTGCGGATCAGAAGCGGATCGCTCAACGTTGCCGTGACCGCGAGGGACGGCATCCGCTGCGATCAGGGATTCTTCTTCGACGGCGGGGATCTCGCCATCGTCGGAACGGGATCGGCCATCGACGGGGAAAGCAAGGGCATCAAGGTCGACGGCACCGAGAGCGCGCCCGGAAAGGGATCGATAGTGATCAACGGCGGACGGATCGCAATAACGACCGTTGGCAAGGGCATAACTGCCGCATGGGAAGTCGCCGAGGACGCGACGACCCCCGATACGGCGGACGATCCGAACCCCGACGTCACGATCAACGGCGGCGTGATCACCGTCACCACAAGCGCGAGGCCTTACGAAAAGAAGACCGAGGAAGGCAAGATCGTGAGCTGCAGCCCCGAGGGCATAGAGGCGAAATCCGACCTCATTATCAACGGCGGAGCGATCGTGCTCAACACGCCCGACGACTGCCTCAACGCCGGTTCCTCCATAACGATCAACGGCGGATCGATCTACGCAAAAAGCACGGCGAACGACGCCATCGACTCGAATGGGACGATGAAGATCACGGGCGGCTTGGTGTTGGCGATCGGCACCGGCGGCCCTGAGGGCGCCTTCGACTGCGACATGAACGAGTTCGCCGTGACCGGCGGCACGTTGGTCGGCTTCGGCGGCTCGACGAGCGGCCCGACGGCGTCGGCGTGTTCGCAGCCGGTCCTGATTGCGGGGAAATTCGCGGCGGGCGATTCGGTCGCCGTCAAGGACGCCTCGGGAGCGACGGTGGTCGCCTTCAAGGTGCCCGCGGCCATGCCCACGCTCGTTGTGTCGGCGCCCGGCTTCAAGCGGGGCGCCACCTATACGATCTGGACCGGAGCCGCGATATCCGGCGGGACCGATTTCCACGGACTCGCCGCCGGCGGAGCGGCCGCCTCGGGGGGGGCGCTCGCCGCTACCTTCACGTTGAGCGATATCGTAACCAAGATCGGAGGCATGATCTTCATGATGGGACCAGGCGGCCCCGGCGCGCCGCCTCCCGATGGCTTCGGCCCGCCGTCCGAGGGCTGGGAGCCGCCGGATGGGTGGACGCCTCCTGATGGATGGACGCCGCCTCAGCCTTGATTCACCCAGACCTTCATTTCGTTTTCGCCGCGGTTCGCCCAGGCGTAGTAGGGGATCGCCTTGATCCCCACGGGGACCGCGGCGAAATCGGCCTCGCGGTAGAGCGCGCCGTCCCAGCCGCCGGCCGAGCGGGTCGCCTCGCCGCGGATCGAGGTGACGCCGCCTAACAGCGCCGGCTCGTACGCAGTGGTGAATTTCGGATCGCGGGCCAGGGTGATGTCCGAGAGCAGCGGGCCGTTGTCCACGCCCTCGAGGCAGTAGACGAGGGGCCCGCGCGCGATCGCGACCTTGCCCGCGTCAGCGCGCACGAGCGGATTGGCGCGGATCCGGCGCGGCGGCATCGGCAGATCGAGTTCGACCCTGTCGCCGGGCCGCCATTCGCGTTCGACGCGGAGATAGCCGTCGACAACTTCGCCGGGCAGCGGCGCCGGGGCCGAGCCTCGCGCCGCGAGCCGCGCCGAAGCGCCTTTGCACCAGCCCGGTATCCTGACCATGAGGGTGAAGCGCGCCGGCCTCTCCGGCTCGACCGCGATCGACATGCGGCCGTCGCGGAGGTAATCGCCGCTCAACGTTATGCGCGCGCCGACTCCGCCGACCGTGACGTTGGCCGAACTCGCTATGAAGAGCTGCACCGCGAGCGCCGATTCCGACGTTGAATAGACGTAGCCGCCGATCGAAGCGATGAGGCGCGCGAGGTTCGGTGGGCAGCAGGCGCAGGGGAACCAGCCGCGGCGCGCCGCGCCCGAATACTCGGCGTCGAGCCGCGCGGCGACTTCCTCCGGCACGACGTCGAGGAGATTCGTGTAGAAGTAGCTTTTCCCGTCCAGGGCGAGTCCCGAGAGGATGCCGTTGTAGAGCGCCTGCTCCGCCACGTCGTAGTATTCGCCTCTCGGCGCGAGCCTGTTCATGCGCGCGGCCCAGAACATGAGCCCGATCGAGGCGCAGGTCTCGTTGTAGGGCGTGTCGTTGGGCAGGTCGTAGTCGCGCGAGAAGCCTTCCCACCACTCGAGTTGGCCGATGCCGCCCGTCACCGCCATTTGATGCCGCACAACGTCGTCCCAGAGCGCGGCGCAGGCCTCGGCGAGGGACTCGTCGTCGGCGAGCGCGGCCACGTCCGCCATGCCCGAATACATGTACACGGCCCGCACGGCGTGTCCCACGGCCTTCTTCTGCCCGCGCACGGGGAGGTGCGACTGGTTGTACTCGAACATCTTGGCGCCGAAGGGGCCGAGGTCGCCGGGCTCGCCGCGCGCCGCCGCCTCCAGCTCGAAAAAGTGCGGGCGCTTCCCGCGCTCATCGAGGAAATACGTGGCGAGCGTGAGATAGCGCGGCTCGCCCGTGGCCTCGTAGAGCTTGGCAAGCGCCATCTCGATCACCTGGTGCCCCGGATAGCCGTGGAGTTTCCCTTCCTCGGGCCCGAAGACCGCGTCGATGTGGTCGGCGTTCCGCATCATGATCTCGAGGAAGCGCCGCTTGCCCGTCGCGCGGAAGTAGGCCACGGCGGCTTCGATCAGATGCCCCGCGATGTAGAGCTCGTGGCTTTCGCGCTCGTTCGTCCAGCGCTCGCCTTTCTTCGCGAGCGTGAAATACGTATTGAGGTAGCCGTCGGGCCACTGGGCTTCGCCGAGCGTCTCGATCAGATCGTCGGCGGTCGCTTCGAGCGCCGGGTCGCGCCTCGTCGCCAGGCAGAAGGCCACCGCCTCGAGCCATTTCGCCACGTCGCTGTCCTGAAACCGCTTGCCGTAGAATTCGCCCTTCTCGCGGCCCGCGGCGATCCTGATATTCGCGATCGCATGGCTTTTGGCCACGCCCGGAACGCGATCGTTCATCACCTCCCACTGATAGGGGACGATCGTGCATCGCACAAGTTCTATATAGCGGGACCAGAATATGTCGTCAACCTTGACCGCGCCAGCGAAGACCGGATTCATCATGCCCTCCGATATCGCGCGTCGTCGCGCGAAGTTTTTGATGTATTTCCCCGGAGAAACGCCGATTTTGCGCTTGACTCGGGATTTTTACGGCGTATCATGTTTGATATATCAGATTTCTTCAGGAGGCGCAATGATGAAGTGTTCGAAGTTATGCGCGATGGCGCTCGTGCTGGCGCTTTCGCTGGCCGGCCAGGCCGCCTTCGGCCAGGCGAAATACCACATCGGCATTTGCACCGAGACGGTTTCGCAGGCCGAGGACGACCTGCGCGGCGCGCAGCAGCTGATCAAGGAATATGGCGCCGCGTCAGAAGGCGGCATCATCCAGCACATCACCTATCCCGACGACTTCATGTCGCAGCAGGAGACGGTCATATCCAACCTGGTCGCCCTCGCCGACGATCCGCTCATGAAAGCCATCGTCACCTGCAACGCGCTGCCCGGCGTCTCAGAAGCCTACAAGCGCATCAGGGCGAAGCGCCCGGACATCCTCCTCCTCGCGGCCCTCCCCGCCGAGGATCCGCTCGTCATCCAGCAGGCCGCCGACATCGCCGTCGACCTCGACTTCGTGTCCCGCGGCTACACCATCGTCTGGGGCGCCAAGCAGATGGGCGCCAAGACCTTCGTGCACATCTCCTTCTCCCGCCACATGTCCTACGAGTCCCTGGGCCGCCGCCGCGCCATCATGGAGCAGGCCTGCAAGGACCTTGGAATAAAGTACGCCTTCGAGACCGCCCCCGACCCGACCTCCGACGTCGGCATCCCCGGCGCCCAGCAGTTCATCCTCGAGAAAGTGCCCCAGTGGCTGCAGAAGTACGGCCCCAACGGCGAGAAAGTGGCCATGTTCTGCACGAACGACGCGCAGACCGAGCCCCTCATCAAGCAGCTGCTCGCCTCCAAGAACGGCGTCTTCGTCGAGCCGGACACGGCTTCCCCGCTCATGGGATTCCCCGGCGCCCTCGGCCTCGACTTGACCAAGGAAAACGGCGACTTCCCCGCCATCGTCAAGAAGATCGAGAAAGCGGTCATCGACAAGGGCGGCGCCGGCAGGTTCGGCACCTGGGCCTACAGCACCGGCTTCTCCCTCACCGCCGGCATGGGCGAGCTCGCCAAGCGCGTGCTCGACGGCAAGGCCAAGATCAACAGCATGAAGGACATCTACGACGCGATCGGCAAGTACACGCCGGGCGCCAAGTGGAGCGGCGCCTTCTACACCGACATGAGCACCGGCGTCAGGGCGAAGAACGAGCTTCTCGTCTACATGGACACCTACGTGTTCGGCAAGGGCTATCTCGGGAGCACGAACGTCAAGATCGCCGACAAGTACTACCTGATAAAGAAGTAAGATCGAAAATCCGAGGGGAGGCGGCCGGGCGGGAGCCCGGCCGCCTCGTCGCATAAAGGCGCCCCCGGGCGGGGCGGCGCCTGCGGGGCCGGAAGGGGCATGACGATGAGCGATTCTGAGAAGTTGGCCGATATGTTCGGCGCGGAAGTGTATGAAGGCAGGCGGAGGGCGCTGCGCGCGGAACTCGCCGCCCGCGGAGAGGCATCCGGGCTCGCCCTGTTCCTCGGCAACCGCGAAAGCCCGATGAACTACGAGGCCAACGCCTACCGCTTCCGCCAGGATTCGAGCTTTCTCTATTTCTTCGGCATTCCGCACCCGAACCTCGCGGCGACGATCGACCTCGCCACGGGCGACGCGACCGTCTTCGGCGACGACGTCTCGGTCGAGGACATCATATGGACCGGCAAGGTGCCCGCGTTGGCCGATCTCGCGGCGGCCGCGGGCGTGGCCG
>MTLD01002973.1_pt1 | contig 17347 bp, 19 predicted proteins | sample 1982471 | NCBI WGS metagenome assembly MTLD01 (sample SAMN05712604, study PRJNA340218) | biofilm metagenome | isolation source: sample SPM anode biofilm adapted to -50 mV | place: USA | collected 2012-02-03
CTCCCGCGCCGGCCGCCGGTCCCGCTCCCCAGCCGGTGCAGCAGCCTGCCATGCCGGTCCCGCAGCCGATGGCGGCGATTCCGCTGCCGCCGCAGCAGCCCCAGCCAAATGTGACGGTGCAGCCGGTGCAGTTCGCGCCGCTGAAACCGGCGATGCTGCCGGTGACGGATACGAATATCGGCCTGATCCTGGATGTGCCGTTGCAGGTGACGGTGGAACTGGGTCGGACCCGCAAACTCATCCGCGAAATCTTGGAACTCGGCCCCGGTTCGGTTGTGGAGCTCGACAAGTTGGCCGGCGAGCCGGTGGATATCCTGGCAAACGGCAAACAGATCGCCAAAGGCGAGGTCGTGGTTATCGACGAGAATTTCGGGGTACGGATCACCGAGATCGTCGGTCAGCTCGACCGGACAGCCCTGCAATAACTCACGAACGAAAATTTGTGATGGGAGAGATTTGGCAATGGCAACCAAGGTTCTGATTGTGGACGATGCAGCCTTTATGCGGATGATGATCAAGGATATTCTGACGAAGAACGGCTTTGAGGTTGTCGGGGAGGCCGAGAACGGCGCCAGGGCCGTCGAGAAGTTCCAGGAGCTGCACCCCGACCTGACGACGATGGATATTACGATGCCGGAGATGGACGGGATTACGGCTGTGAAGCAGATTAAGAAGCTTGATCCGGCTGCGAAGGTGATCATGTGCAGCGCCATGGGCCAGCAGTCGATGGTTATCGAGGCTATCCAGTCGGGGGCCCGCGATTTTATCGTGAAGCCGTTCCAGCCCGACCGGGTGTTGGAAGCGATCCGCAAAGCCATCGGTTGACGGGGATGGGCACTATACGCGTCCGGCGGACGCTGGCGGCGGTTTTGGCCGCCCTGTGGCTGTGCGGTACGGTGCTGGCGGCCGGGCAGGGCGGTGAGTACCTCGCTTATCAGGAGCCGCAACCGGCCGGTTCGTCGTGGCTTTCCACCATCGCTTATACGGTGTCGCTGCTGGTGACGTTCGCGGTGGTTATCGGCCTGGCTTATTTCACTTCCCGCTTCCTGGGGCAGCGGATGGGCCGCTTCAGTCAGTCCGGCGAGAACCGTGTGCTGGTGTCGCTGCCGCTGGGGCAGAACCGCGGGGTGTTCGTGGTGGAGGTGGCCGGGAAGCTGCTGGTGCTGGGCGTGACCGACCATAATGTGAATTTCCTCCAGGAGATCTCCGATCCGGCGACGATCGAGCGCCTCCGGGCGACTTCGCCGGCAGGGCCGCCAAGCCAGTTCGACGCTGTTTTTCAGCGCCAGCTGTCGTCTTTGCAGCAGATGTCCAACAGGTTCCCGGGGGTATTTGGCCGCTACAGCCGGGGCAGTGACGAAAGCGACCGCGAGAAGAGGTAAGCCCAGTGTCTAAAAGGCTTGTGACGACAATCGGCCTGATAGCGTCTGTTTGCCTGCTGGCTGTGATGCCGGCTGAGGGCGCTCCCCTTGTCCCTGTGCCGAATATCAATATCGGCGTCGAAGCGGCCAACAACCCCCGCGATGTCGCTTTGAGCCTCCAGGTGCTCTTTGTATTGACAGTGCTTTCCCTGGCACCGTCAATTTTAATAATGATGACTTCTTTTACCCGCATTATCGTGGTGCTGTCGTTCCTGCGCAGCGCCCTGGCCACGCAACAGATGCCGCCCAACCAGGTGTTGGTCGGCCTGGCGCTTTTTCTGACGTTTTTCACGATGTCGCCGTATTGGGACCAGGTGAACCAGAATGCGCTGCAGCCTTATGTGGCCGGGCGGATGACGCAGGATGCGGCGCTGACGGAGGCGCTCAAGCCGATGCGGGAGTTCATGTTCAAGCAGACGCGGGAGAACGATCTGGCGCTGTTCGTGAATATTGCCGAGGCGCCCCGGCCGAATTCGCAGGACGATGTGCCGACGACCACCCTGATCCCGGCGTTCGTGATCAGCGAGCTGAAGACGGCTTTCCAGATCGGCTTCCTGATTTATATCCCCTTCATCGTGATCGATATGGTGGTGGCGAGCACGCTGATGTCGATGGGGATGATGATGGTGCCGCCGGTGATGATTTCGCTGCCGTTCAAGATTTTGCTGTTTATCCTGGTGGACGGCTGGCATCTCGTGGTCCGTTCGCTGGTGATGAGCTTCAATTAGGGGGTAGCGGGAGATGTCGAACGATATCGCGATCCAGGTCGGCCGCGATGCCCTGATTATGGTGATGCTGGTGTCGGCGCCGATGCTGGGGCTGGGCCTGGTGGTGGGTATCCTGGTGAGTATTTTCCAGGCGATCACGCAGATTCAGGAGCAGACGCTGAGTTTCGTGCCGAAGATCGTGGCCGTGTTTGTGGCTGTGCTGCTGTTCGGCCCGTGGATGCTGAGGCTGATGGTCGATTATACCCGCGAGATTTTGCTTCAGTTGCCGACGATGATCCGGTAGGCGAGGTGGCGGCAGAGGCTTGGATATTTTGGCGGTGCTCGTTAATCAGACGCATTTTTTCTTGCTGGTGTTCACGCGGATAACGGGAGTTTTCTCGGCTGCCCCGTTTTTCGGCAGCCGCAATATCCCGGTGTACGCCAAGGCCGGCGTGTCGCTGCTGCTGTCGTATATAATTTTCCCGGCGGTGTTTTCTGCCCAGACGGTTATCCCCAATACGCTGCCGGCGTATACGGTGCTGGTGGTGGGTGAGTTCCTGCTCGGCCTGGTTTTCGGCTTCGTGGCCTCGCTGATCATGCAGGGGGTGCAGATGGCCGGGCATGTCCTGGATGTGCAGATCGGCTTCGGGATCGTGAATGTGTTCGACCCGGCGTTCGGTCAGCAGATTCCGCTGCTGGGCAATTTCAAGTATCTGATCGCGTTGATGGTGCTGCTGGCGACGAACGGCCACCATGTGCTGCTGAGCGCGCTGGTGGCGAGCTTCAAGCTCGTGCCGGTGACGGGGGCGTCAATCCCTGCGTCGCTGGCGGAGTTTATTCTCGATCTTGTGGCCGGGGTGTTCGCGATCGCGTTCAAGATAAGCCTGCCGGTGCTGGTGTCGCTGGTGCTGGCGGATGTGGCGTTCGGGATCCTGGCGCGCACGATGCCGCAGATGAATATTTTCGTGGTGGGTATCCCGGCGAAGCTGATTATCGGCGTTTTCGCGCTGATGATGGCGCTGCCGTTCTATATCGCGATGTTGGAGGTGGGGTTCGATGGCATGTACCGCGATGTCTACCGCCTCCTGTCCGCCGTCCGCTGACGGCGGGGAGTACAAGTTCAAGCTGACCGTTCTCGACCTGCAGCTTTTCAACCAGGAGAAGACGGAGGAGGCCACGCCCAAGCGCAAGGAAGAGGCGCGCAAGAAGGGGCAGGTGGCCAAGAGCACCGAGATCAGTTCGGCGTTCATCATCCTGGCCGCTTTCCTGGCCCTGAAGATGCTCGGGCCGTACATATATTTCGAGATTACCGCTTATATGCGGACGATGTTCACTAATCTGTCGACCGCTGATTTCACTATCACCACGGTGTATGCGCTGTTTCTGGGCTTCTGTATTGTGTTCGTGAAGGCGATGCTGCCGCTGATGCTGGTGGTGCTGACGATTTCGCTGGCGGTGAATTTTCTTCAGGTGGGGTTCGTGTTGTCGTTCGAACCGCTGATGCCGCAGCTCGACAGGATAAATCCCATCGCCGGGTTCCAGCGCCTGTTCTCGCTCCGCTCGATCGTGGAGGCGGTGAAGTCGCTGTTCAAGATCGCGATAATCGGCTATTTCGTGTATCGCTTCATTATGCGGGAGACCGCTCTGGTGCCTCAGCTTATCGGCGCGGACCTCACGGATTCGCTCCGCTATTCGTCCGGCCTGGTGGCCGACCTGGCGCTGCAGATCGGCGCGGTTATCCTGGTGCTGGCGGCGATGGATTATTTCTACCAGTGGTGGGAGTACAACAAGAGCCTGAGGATGTCCAAGCAGGAGGTTAAGGAAGAGTTCAAGCAGACTGAGGGCAATCCGCAGATTAAGGGCAAGATCCGCGAACGGCAGCGGGCGATGGCGATGCGCCGCATGATGCAGGAGGTTCCGAAGGCGACGGCGGTGATCACCAACCCGACGCACTTCGCGGTGGCGATCAGGTACGATAAGACGATGACGGCGCCCGAGGTGGTGGCCAAGGGGCAGGATTTCCTGGCCGAGCGCATCAAGCAGGTGGCGCGGGAGAACAGGGTGGCGGTGGTGGAGAATAAGCCGCTGGCCCGCGCGCTGTACGCGACGGTGGAGGTGGGGGAGACGATACCCCCGGACCTTTATCAGGCGGTGGCCGAGGTGCTGGCCTACGTCTTCAGGCTGAAGAAAAGGTTGTCTTGATATAAGGGGCGAGAGCATTGGCTACACAGACTTCTCCTTTTGCGGCGATATTGAAATACAGCGATATTTTCATCGCCATCGCGATCGTGACGGTCGTGGTGATGATGATTATTCCCGTGCCGCCGATGCTGCTCGATATTTTGCTGACGTTCAATATCACGTTCGCGCTCATCATCGTGATGGTGTCGATTTATAATACCGAGCCGCTGCAGTTGTCGGTGTTTCCGTCGCTGCTGCTGATCACTACGCTGTTCCGCCTGTCGCTGAATGTGTCGTCGACGCGCCTTATCCTGCTCGACGGCTATGCGGGCGATGTCATTCTGGCGTTCGGCAATTTCGTGGTCGGCGGCAACGCGCTGGTCGGTTTTATCGTGTTCGTAATTTTGATAATCATCCAGTTTATCGTCATCACGCGCGGCGCCGAGCGCGTCGCCGAGGTGGCGGCCCGCTTCACGCTGGACGCGATGCCGGGCAAGCAGATGAGCATCGACGCCGACCTCAACGCCGGGCTGATAAGCGACACCGAGGCGCGCCAGCGCCGCCGCAACATCCAGCGCGAGGCAGATTTCTACGGGGCGATGGACGGCGCGAGCAAGTTCGTGAAGGGCGACGCGATCGCCGCCATTATCATCATTATCATCAATATCGTCGGCGGCTTCGCGGTCGGCATGCTGCAGCGCAATCTGGACGTGATGCAGGCGCTGTCGACGTATACGCTGCTGACGGTGGGCGAGGGTCTGGTCAACCAGATCCCGGCGCTGCTGATTTCGACGGCGACCGGCATCGTGGTGACGCGGGCGGCGTCCGACGCCAACCTCGGCCACGATATCGTCGGCCAGTTGCTTACCAATCCGCGGGTGTTCATGATCGCGTCGGCGGTGCTCGCCGGCCTCGGCCTGGTGCCGGGCCTGCCGGGCGTACCGTTTTTCATCCTCAGTGCGCTGAGCGGCGCGGTGGCTTTCGTGCTTACGCGCACGGCCCAGTCGGCGGCGGAGACGGAGATAAACCGCCGCGAGGAGAAGGAGAACGAGGAGGTCCGCAAGCCGGAAAATGTGGTGGCGCTGCTGGCGGTCGATCCGATGGAGCTGGAGATCGGCTACAGCCTCATCCCGATGGTGGATGCGAGCCAGGGTGGCGACCTGCTGGACAGGATCGTGATGATCCGCCGCCAGTGCGCGCTGGAGCTCGGGCTGGTGGTGCCGACCATCCGCATCCGCGACAATATCCAGTTGAAGCCGAACGCTTATGTCATCAAGCTGCGCGGGGTGGAGGTCGCCAAGGGCGAGCTGTTGCCCGATCATTACATGGCGATGAACCCGGGCAACGCGGCCGAGGAGATCACCGGCATCGAGACGTTCGAGCCGGCGTTCGGGCTGCCGGCCCTGTGGATACAGGAGGGCGAGCGCGAGCAGGCCGAGCTGCTAGGGTATACGGTGGTCGACCCGGTGTCGGTGCTGGCCACTCATCTCACGGAGGTCATCAAGAGCCACGCCGCCGAGATTATCGGCCGCCAGGAGGTCCAGACGCTGGTCGATGCGATCAAGCAGACCAATCCGGCGGTGGTGGACGAGCTTATCCCCAACCTGCTGTCGTACGGCGATATCCAGAAGGTGTTGGCCAATCTGCTGCGCGAGCGCATTTCGATCCGCGATATGGTGACCATTCTGGAGACGCTGGCCGATTATGCGCCGGCCACCAAGGACACCGAGGTGCTGGCCGAGTATGTTCGTCACGCCCTGGCCCGCCAGATTTCGCGGCAGCATGTGTTCAACAACGTGCTGGCCTGCCTGACGATCGACCCGCAGCTTGAGAATACGATCAACGGCGCGGTGCAGCGGACCGAGCACGGCTCGTATGTCGCTCTCGACCCGCAGACGGTGCAGGCGATCATAACCAGTCTTTCGAACGAGCTGCCCAAGCTTACCGGGCAGGGTTACCAGCCGATCGTGCTGGCCAGTCCGGCCAGCAGGCTGTATTTCCGCAAGGTGACGGAACGGGTCGCGCCCAATCTCATCGTGCTTTCCTATGCTGAGCTCGACCCGAAGATAGAGGTACAAGCCCTGGGGATGGTGAAGGTTTAAGTGAAGGTTAAAGTTTTTACCGCCGGCAATATCCAGGACGCCATGGCTCAGGTCAAGAGCGACCTCGGCCGCGATGCCGTCATTCTCCATACCCGCCGCTCCCGCAAGGGCGGTTTCCTGGGGTTTTTCGGCAAGGAGACGGTGGAGGTGATGGCGGCGCTCGATACGCCGCCGCCGGCCCCGCTGCCCGAGCGGAAGGCCGTGGCGCATACTGTTGCCGCCCAGCGCGGTGAGGAGGATGCCAAGGTTACCGCCCTGCAGTTGGAGATAGCGACGATGCGCAAGATGGTCGAGCAGGTGCTGGCCAAGCTGCCGCGCCAGGAGAAGCATGCGTCGCCGCTGTATGACCTGCTGATGAAGAACGATATCGCCGCCGCCATCGCCGAGAATCTTGTCCAGGGGCTGCCGGAAGATGGCCCGCTGACTGGCAACAACCCGGCGTTCGTGCGCCAGCTGCTCGTCGAGCGGCTGATGAATTACCTGCAGCGCGTGGAGGGGATAGTCGCTCCGGAGACAGGCTGCAAGGTCGTGGCGTTCATCGGCCCCACCGGGGTCGGCAAGACGACTACGATCGCCAAGCTGGCCGCGAATTTTACGTTCGGGCAGGGCCTGAAGGTGGCGGTTGTGACGGCCGATACCTACCGTATCTCGGCTGTGGAGCAATTGAAAACATATGCCGATATCATCGACGTGCCGCTGGAGATCGTTTATACCCCCGACGAGATGAAGGCCGCACTTTTCCGCCACCGCGACAAGCGGCTGGTTTTCATCGATACGGCCGGCCGAAGCCCGCGCAACCAGTATCAGTTGGCCGAGCTGCAGGCCCTGTTGGCGGTCGATCCTTATATCGAGACCCATCTGGTGTTGAGCGCAACGACGAAGTATGCCGACGCGCTCGATGCCGTCAACCGTTTTTCGGTCTGTTCGCCGCAGAAGTTTCTTTTCACCAAGCTCGACGAGGCGACGAATCTCGGTACGGTTTTCAATCTTCTGTATCAGTTCCCGACGACGCTTTCGTATGTGACTATCGGTCAAAACGTGCCCGACGATATCGAACTGGCCAACCCGGCAAAATTGGCGAATATGGTTTTGAGGGACTGATATGCGCGATCAAGCTGAGAAGTTGCGGGAAATGGCGCGCGGATTTCAACAACCGGCCAAAGGCCAAATCATAAAGCAGCAGACCGAGGCGCGGGCGCGGGTTATCACCGTCACCAGCGGCAAGGGCGGGGTGGGCAAGACCAATCTCACCGTGAACCTGGCGCTGGCCCTGGCCAATTTGGGCCAGCGGGTGCTGGTGATCGACGCCGATCTCGGCCTGGCGAACGTCGAGTTCCTGCTGGAGGCGTCGCCGCGCTTTAGTTTGATGGATATTCTTGAAGACGGTTGCACGCTGAACGACGTCGTGCTGAACGGCCCGCGGGGTATAAAGTTTATTTCCGGCGGTTCCGGCCTGTATCAGTTAGCCAATCTCAGCGATGGCCAGGTTAAGGGTATCCTGAGCCAGGTCGTGTTTTTCGATAAATGGGCCGACGTCATCCTCATCGACACGGGGGCCGGTCTGCACCGCAATGTCCTGAATTTCGTGGTCGCCGCCGATGAGGTGATAATCATCACGACGCCCGAGCCGACGGCAATCGCCGATGCGTACGCGATGATGAAGGCGTATGCCGCCCAGAACGGCCGCGCGCCGCTCCGCCTGGTCGTCAACCGGGTGCTGGCGATGGACGAAGGACAGACGGTCGTCGATAAGCTGGGCAAGGTTGCCATGAGGTTCCTGGGCTTCGGAATCGCCAACCTGGGGTTGATCTACGAGGACCCTAACGTCCTCAAGGCGGTCAAGAACCAGGTTCCGGTCGTAATCGCCTATCCCGATACGGTGTTTTCCCGCTGTATCGACCATATCGCCCAGCGGCTTCTTTATAGCAAAGAGGTCAACGAGCCGGCGGGTGTCAAGGGATTTTTCAGCCGCTTTCTCAATATGCTGCGCTAATAATCGTGTAAAAGGTGAGTCTTTTTGAAACTGAGCGATTTCGACGTTAATCAGCGGTTCGATATCCTGCTGGCCAAGGATCCCGGTGCCGAGCGCTTCCCGAGCAGGGTGGAGGCGATAGACGAAGACCGGATGGAGTTCGCCATGCCGATCTCGAAGGGGGTGCCTATCCTCCTGAGCCCCGGCGATGCGTTCTGCGGCCGGGTGGTCCTCGACGGGACGGTGTGGATGTTCACGAGCACATTCATCGATAAGCGTTTCCTGCCGGTGGCGGTGTGGATCGTCACTATGCCGGCCGATTTCGAGCGAATCCAGTTGCGCTCTTTCGTCCGCCTTGATACGGCGCTGGTCGCCGACCTGGAGGTCGTCGGGTCTTCCCGGCCGCCGATCCAGGCGATAACGAGGAATATCGGCGGCGGCGGCGCCAAGCTGGTCGTCAAGCAGCCGCTCGACCGCGGGGCACGGGTCCAGTTCGCCGTCGAGCTTCCGGACAACGGCATCCTGCGGACATTAGGCGAGGTGATACGGGTAGAACATGACGAAAAAAGGAATTTTTATGCCGTTGCTGTGAAATTTGTCGAAATTCCCGAAAGGGAGCGGGACAAAATTATCAAATATATCTTTAGAAGGCAACTCGCACGACGCCAAAGCGGTCTAGAAAACCAATGAAAGGTGGATAGCTGTGAAAAAGGTATTAGTCGTAGACGATTCAGCGTTCATGCGCAAGGTGTTATCCGACCTTTTCACCGCCGAAGACGACTTCACGGTTGTCGATGTTGCCCGTAACGGCGAGGATGCCGTTGATAAGGTAAAACGCCTGAAACCCGATGTGGTGACGATGGATGTCGAGATGCCCGTTCTCGACGGCCTCGGCGCTCTCGAGAGAATTATGAAGGAGTCGCCGACCCCGGTGGTGATGGTGAGCAGCCTTACCCGCGAGGGGGCTGACGCTACGATCGCCGCACTGGCGAAGGGGGCGGTGGATTTTGTCGCCAAGACGGCCGGCCCGATTTCGAGCATCGATCAGATCCGTGCCGAGATTATCGCCAAGTGCCGGGCCGCTTCGCTCGCCAACGTCAAGCAGCTCGTCCGGCCGCCGGCACCGCCGCCGCCGCCGACGGCCCGCCTGCCGGCCTTCGCCCCGTACCCTCAGGAGCAGATCGTGGCGATCGGCACTTCGACCGGCGGCCCGCGGGCCCTGCAGGAGATTTTGACCCGGCTGCCCGGCAACCTGCCCTGCCCGGTGGTGGTCGTCCAGCATATGCCCCCCGGGTTTACGCGGTCGCTGGCCGACCGGTTGAACACGCTTTCGGCCCTGACGGTCAAAGAGGCACAGAGCGGCGACGAGCTGCGGCCGGGCCTGGCGGTGATCGCTCCGGGCGATTACCATATCGGGCTGGCGCGCGAGGGCCACAAAACGGTCGTCAAGCTCAACCAGGAACCGCCTCTGGGCGGCCACCGGCCCGCCGTCGACCCGATGTTCGAGTCGGTGGCCCGTATCTACGGACCGCGGACGTTGGGCGTTATCCTGACCGGCATGGGCCACGACGGTTCCCGCGGGATGAAGGCCATCAAGGCGCAGCATGGGCGGACGATCGCCGAGGATCAGTCGACCACCGTAGTGTTCGGTATGCCTAAGGCAGCGATCGAGTTGGGGGTTGTGGACAAGGTCGTGCCGCTGCCAGACGTAGCCGGAGAAATAGTCAAGCACCTGCAAAGCAAACACGGAGGTGTGTAAAATGGAGTTAAACCAGTATATGGGCATGTTCCTGGAGGAGTCGCGGGAGCACTTGCAAACTCTCAATAGTTGCCTCCTGACTCTGGAGAACGATCCGAGCAACCATTCGGTTCTCGACGAGATCTTCCGCAGCGCCCACACCATCAAGGGGATGTCGGCGACGATGGGGTTCACTTCGATCGCCGAGCTGACGCACGAGATGGAGAATGTGCTCGATCTGCTCCGCAAGGCGCAGCTGACGGCGTCGCCGGCCATCATCGATACGCTGTTCAAGTGCCTGGACACTTTGGAGCAGTCGGTGGAGAGCATTGCCGCCAATTCGGAGGCGACGGTGGATATCAAGCCGCTGGTGGCGACGCTGACCAAGCTGGCCAGCGGCAAGGGGCAGGAAGCTGCGCCTGCCGCCAAGAAGGGCAAGAAGGCTGCGGCCGCGGCACCTGCCGCGCCGGAGGCGCCGGCGGCGGCCGCTCAGGCCGCTGCGGGTACGGTAGCCTTGGACGATACGGATGTGAAGGTTATCCAGGCGGCCACCCGCCAGGGATACGCCGCTTATGAGGTGCAGGTGAAGCTGCGCGACGACTGCCTGCTGAAGTCGGCGCGCGCGTATATGATTATGAACGCCCTGGACGAGCTGGGCGATGTGATCAAGAGCGTCCCCCCGGCCGAGGATCTGGAGAAGGAGAATTTCGAGTACAGTTTCACGGTGGTGGCGCTGAGCGATGCCGAGCCGGAGAAGCTCGAGCAGACGCTGTTGTCGATTTCGGAGGTGGAGGAGGTGACGGTCCTGCCGCTGGCCAGTCCGGAAACGGCGCCAGTCTCGCCTGTTGCGCCGGCTTCGGCTGACGCCGTCGAGGCCGAGGCCAAGAAGCCGGAAGCGGCCGAGAGCCAGGCGCCGTCCGCCGATGCTCATCTGCCTGTCGATAAGAAGTTGCGCGGCGGCCAGTCGGTGCGGGTGGATATCGATAAGCTCGACACGCTGCTCAATCTGGTGGGCGAGCTGGTCATTAATAAGACCCGCCTGGAGCAGATCGGCCTCAGCCATCACCTCGTGGATCTGACGGAGACGATCGAGCAGATGGACAGGGTGACGACCGACTTGCAGGCGGTGGTGATGAAGGTCCGCATGGTGCCTGTCGGCCAGGTTTTCAACCGTTTCCCGCGCATGGTCCGCGATTTGTCGCGTGATTTGAATAAGGAGATCAATCTTATTATCCAGGGCGAGGAGACCGAGCTTGACCGCACGGTTATCGACGAGATCGGCGACCCGCTGGTGCATCTGCTGCGCAACGCGATCGACCACGGCATCGAGAGCCCGGCCGAACGCGAGGCGAAAGGCAAGAATCCGGTAGGCGAAGTGCGCCTGATCGCCCGCCATGAGGGCAATAACGTCATCATCATGGTGGAGGACGACGGCGCGGGCGTTAATTCCGAGGTCGTCAAGGCGAAGGCGCTGGAGAAGGGGCTTATCACTCAGGCTGAGGCGGAGAAGATGGATACGGCCGATGCGGTGCGCCTGCTATTTTTGCCGGGCTTCTCGACCGCCAAGGTTGTTACGGATGTTTCCGGCCGCGGCGTGGGCATGGACGCGGTGAAGACGAAGATCGAGTCGCTGGGCGGTATGGTCGATGTGGATACGAAGGTGAACGCGGGGTCGACGTTCAAGATCCGCCTGCCGCTGACGCTGGCGATCATCCAGGCTTTGCTGGTGAAGGTGTGCGAGGAGATTTACGCCATCCCGCTGGGTTCGATCGACAGTACGATTAATATCACGCCTGGCGATATCAAGACCATCCAGAACCAGGAGGTCATCCTGCTGCGGGGCCAGATAATCCCGATCGTGCGCCTGGGCGATTTCCTCGGCGTGCCGCAGACGGTGACCGAGAACCAGGAGGAGCTGTATGTGGTCATCGTCCATATGGGCGAGCAGAAGGCCGGCGTTATCGTCGATACGCTGATCGGCCAGCAGGAGATCGTTATCAAGTCTCTGGGCAAGCTGCTGGCGTCGATCAAGGTTCTGGCCGGGGCGACGATCCTCGGCGACGGCAAGGTGGCGCTTATTCTCGATGTCGGATCGCTAATGCAGTAGGGGGTGTGGATTATGGCCGAAAATACATACGCTGAGACGGAAATCCAGTTGGTCGTTTTCAAGCTGGGGCGCGAGGATTACGGCATCAGTATCCTGCAGGTGCAGGAGATCAAGCGGATCATGGATATCACCCGCGTGCCGAACTCGCCGGATTATATCAAGGGCGTCATTAATTTGCGGGGCAGCGTGCTGCCGGTCATCGATCTGAAGAAGCGCCTTGCGCTGCCGCCGGCCGATTATACCGACGACACCCGTATTATCATCGTGAAGGTGGAGGAGATTACGGTCGGCCTGATCGTGGACGGCGTGTCCGAGGTGACGACGCTGAGCAGCGCGAATATCGAGCCGCCCAATACGGTGTCCGGCGGCGGTGTTAGCGGCCAGTATCTGAGCGGCGTGGGCAAGCAGGACGACAAGCTGCTGATTCTGCTCAACCTGGCGACGATCGTCGGTGTGGGCGCCGATAGCGCGAAAGCGGTGTAGCTGAGGGATTTTGACCGAACGAGGTGGATGTCTTGGATGAAGATATTAGGAAGCTGACTAATATGCAGCTCGATGCGTTGCGGGAGGTCGGCAACGTGGGCGCCGGCAACGCGGCTACGGCTTTGTCGCAGCTCATCAACCGCAAGATCGATATGACGGTGCCCCAGGTTTCCATCCTGCCCCTGGGCGATGTGCCCGATGTGGTCGGCGGCCCGGATGTGATGGTGGCCGGCGTTTATCTGCGCGTGTACGGCCCGGCGCCAAGCAGCATCCTTTTCCTGTTGCCGCGCGAGAGCGCGTTCGCCCTGGTCGATATGCTGATGGGCCGCGAGCGCGGCCTAACCGAACATCTCGACGCGATGGACGAGTCTGCATTGCTGGAGATCGGCAATATCCTTGCCGGGGCTTATCTGAATGCCCTGTCGTTCTTCACCAAGTTCACGCTGTTGCCGTCGATTCCGGCGCTGGCGATGGATATGGCCGGAGCGATTCTCAGCGTCATCCTCATCCAGCTCGGCCAGATGGGCGATCACGCCTTGGTTATCGAGACTCAGTTTACGACCGACGGCGACGGCGCCGTCAAGGGTCACTTTTTCCTCATTCCCGACTCCGGTTCGCTGGGAACTATTCTCGCGGCAATAGGGGTGAAGGAATGATGGCCGAATTAATCAAGGTTGGGATGGCCGATTACAAGGTCGGCCGCAATCCGGCCAGTTTGATCAGCTACGGCCTCGGTTCCTGCGTGGGTATCGCCGTGTATGACCCGGTGGCCAAGCTCGGCGGGCTGGCTCACATCATGCTGCCGGACAGCACCCAGGCCCGGTCTTCGGAGAATCCGGCCAAGTTCGCCGACACTTGCCTGCCGCTGATGCTCGACGAGCTTTTGAAACTAGGGGCGACGAAGAGCCGGATGGTGGCCAAGATTGCCGGCGGCGCCCAGATGTTCGCGTTCGCGAACGCTACCGATATCATGCGGGTCGGGGAACGCAACAGCGAAACGGTGCGCATGGTGCTCAAAAAGCTCGATCTAAAACTGGTCGCCGCGGATTGCGGCGGCAATTACGGCCGGACGGTCGAGTTGAAGCTCGATAGCGGCGTTTTCCGCATCAAGACTATCGATAAGGGTGAAAAAGAGCTGTAAGAAGGGATCCGTATGCTTAAGTTGGGCATCGCGCTCGGGCTGGCGTTGGTTGTGGCTGTTCTTACGGCCGCAGTCGGCCTGGCGCAAGGGGCGCGGCCGCTGACGATATTGTTCCGCACCGGGGTTTCACTGGGTGTTTTTTTCCTCGGCGGTTACCTGGCGGCCACGCTGCTGCAGTATTATCTTGAGCGCAGGCTGACCGAGATTAAGCCCCAGGGGAAAAATATCGATATAATCAGTAAGGACGGTATTATCGACAACGATGAGCTTCTTAACCCACCGCCCGCAACGCCGGAGTTCAAACCCTTTGTCCCTGGGAATTTCGATCAGGTAACGGCTAAGGAGTAGCCGGTTGGGATGGAGGGTGGCGCCAGTGGCTGAAATCGACGGTTCGGTTATGCAGGGTCTTTGGTCCGAGTACCGGGAAAACCGGCGGGCCGATATCCGCGAAAAACTGATCGAAAATTATCTCCCGCTGGTGAAGCTGGTGGCGGGACGCATCGCTATCGGCCTCCCGCAGCATGTCGACAAGGATGATCTTATCAGTAACGGCTTTTTCGGTTTGATGGAGGCGATCGAACGCTACGACCTGTCCAGGGGGGTCAAGTTCGAGACTTATGCCGTGGCCCGTATCCGCGGCGCGATGCTCGATTCGCTCCGCGCCCAGGACTGGATACCGGCGACGGTGCGGCAGAAGGCCCGTCAGTACGAGCAGACGCTGGCCGACCTGGAGCACCGCCTCGGCCGTTCGGCCGCCGATGAGGAGGTGGCGTCGGCGATGGGCGTTTCCGTGACCCAGTTGCATAATCTCATCAATACTCTGAATGGGTGTACGCTTGTTCCTCTGGAGGATTACGTCAAGACGGAGTCGCCGGCGAGCCTCGCCCCGAATCCCTCGCAGTTTCTTGAGGACGAAGAGGTGAAGGCGACGCTGGCCAAGGCGATCGAACGGCTTACGGAGAAGGAACGACTGGTTGTGTCCCTGTATTATTACGAAGGTTTGACGCTGAAGGAGATCAGCCTGATCATGAAGTTGACAGAGGCCCGCATTTCGCAGCTTCACACGAAGGCGATCTTTCGCCTGCGCGGCGCTCTCTCCCGTTTAAAATCGAGCCTGCTGTAGCCGGAAAAAAGGAGAGATTAACGATGAGCGATGCGGTAAAATCAGCCAATACGCCGGATTCGACACCATGTGTCGATGGTTTTTATAAGATTGACCAGAACGACGACGGCGTTTTCCTGACGGTCAACGCCGCGGTGGGAGCGGGGGCGCCGGTGCGCGAGCCGGCCGTCATGGCTGATTTGAAGAGCCGCGATATCCAAGGGGTGAATTTTGCGGCGGTCATGAATGCCGTACGGGAGTCTACCGGTGTGCCGGTGAAGATTGCCGAGGCGACGGGCGGCGCGCCGACGGAGCCTGAGGTTCAGGTCCGCGTGGATCGCGACCGGATGACGGCTACGCTGGAGATTTCGCGGCCGAAAGGCAGCCGGCCGTTGACGATCGGTGAAGTGCTGGAGAAGATTCACTCTGCCGGCGTGGTGCAGGGCATCGATGTGGATGCGGTGCAACGGGCTTTCGACCGCCCCGGCACGCCGGTGACGTGCGCCCGAGGGGATGCGGCGGCTAATGGCCTGGATGCCGTTATAAAATATACTTACGATGCGAATCTTAAGGGACGCCCGGTGGAGCTCGAGGACGGGCGGGTGGATTTTAAGGATCTCAATTTGTTCACGGTGGTGGCGGAAAACGAGATTCTGGCGGAGAAGATTCCGCCGACGCAGGGGACGCCCGGGGTGGATGTGCTCGGTCAGCCGATTTTCCCCAAGCCTGGCAAGGATATGCCGCTGCCGCTGGGCAAGAATGTTTATGCGGTCGGCAATGAGGTCCGCGCCGGGATCTCCGGCCAGTTGCAGCTGCAGAATAATAAGATGCATGTGCTGCCGGTGATCGAGATCAAGGGCGATGTTGATCTTTCGACAGGCAATGTGGAGTTCGTGGGCAACGTGATGGTCCGCGGCAATGTGCAGAGCGGCTTTACGGTGAAGGCCGACGGCAATGTGGAGATCAACGGTTCGGTGAGCGGCGGCTCGGTGGAGGGCAATAATGTTGTTATCCGCATGGGCATCCAGGGCGCGCAGCGCGGTTATGTCCGCGCCCGCGAGAACGTGACGACGAAGTTCATCGAGAATGCTACGGTATCGGCCGGCGGCGATGTGATGGTGAACGATGTTATCCTCCATAGCCATGTGTCCGCCGGCAAACGGGTGATCGTGGAGGGCCGGCGCGGGTTTATCGCCGGGGGGCATGTGCTGGCGGCCGAGGAGATCCGGGCGAAGACGGTGGGGACGCATTTGGCGGTGGCCACCGATCTGGAGGTGGGCGTGAATCCTGCCATCCGGGCGGAGTATAACGATTTGCGCAAAGAGATTAAGCAGAACGAGGTCGCCCTGGACCAGGCCCAGAAGGCGCTGAATGTGCTCCGCAATATCGACCAGAGCAGTCTGCCGCCGGAGAAGCGCGAGCTGATGCTGAAGCTTACGAAGGCGCAGTTCAACCTGGCCGGCCAGGTTGAGGCGATGCGCCGGCGGATCACGGAGATCGAGCTGTTGTTCGAGGAGATGCGTTATGGCCGCATCCGGGTGTCGGAAATCGTTTATCCCGGGGTGAAGATTGTTATCGGCCAACTGGTGAAGCCGATCCGCGAGACGATGAAGTATGTGTCGTTTTACTCCGAGGAAGGCGAGATCAAGACAGGGTCGTTCCGGTAATACGTGTAGGGGGGTGGGGGCGTGAGCGTCCGTTCCATCGACCTCCAGGTGCTTATTCCGCGGGCAACCGAGGTGAGCAGGGTTCAACAGCTTTCCAACCATCAGGCCGAGCTGGAGCAGCAGCAAAGCGCCGCCCAGTGGCAGCAGCTTGCTGCTGCCCGCCAACAGCAGGTGCAGCAGACGCCGCAGAGCGCCGGCGGCAAGGTGGAGCCTGACGGCAAGGAGGGGAAGGGGCGCCGGGAAGGCGACAGGAAGGGCTGGAACGAGGAACCAGAGGAGGCCGAGGTGATCGAGGGCGCCGACCCTGTCCGCGGCCATATGATCGATATTAAAACTTGAGGTGTGGTTTATGCTTACCGGGATGATTGTTTTTGTCGTTATCGTCCTTTTTTTTATTTTTTTCGTGGTGTATAAGCGCGGTATGCTGGTGCGGATGTTCGCGCTGAATGCGGCGACGCCGGCCGGCGAGTTTCAGCAGGAGCTTGAGAAGACGGCCGATGAGGCCATCCGCCGCCTGGAGACGCAGATCGCCCATTTGGAGTATCTGCTGGACGAGGCGGACACGAAGATCGCCGAGCTCGACAGCCGGCTGCAGGCCGCCGGACAGCTGCCGGAGCTGCCGCCGGTGGCGGCTACGGCCCCTGCGCCGCCGGCGGTGCAGGCGGTGGATGTGAGGCTGGCGCCCGAGTTGCCGCCGCCCGTGGCGCCGGTGCCGCCGGCGGCGCC
>MTLD01004600.1_pt2 | contig 17307 bp, 13 predicted proteins | sample 1982471 | NCBI WGS metagenome assembly MTLD01 (sample SAMN05712604, study PRJNA340218) | biofilm metagenome | isolation source: sample SPM anode biofilm adapted to -50 mV | place: USA | collected 2012-02-03
CCCAGCCGGCCGGCGCCGTAGACATGAGCGTGGCCGCAGCCGCCGGGATTAAGCCCGACGTAGGGCCGGGCGTGGAGGGGCTGGATTACGGCAAGGTGATCAAATGGCAGCAGACGGTGGACGAGGGCCGCGAGCAGTGGCGCCTCGACCCGCTGGCGGTGGCCAAGCGGGAAGGACAGGCCTTTTACGGCTTCGACGCCGCCGACACTTTCACGATCGTCCGCACCCAGGACGCCAGCCCCCTCGCCCGCCACGGCCAGGTGGACGTGGAAGTCAAGCATGGCGATAAAGTCTTCACGATGATAATCGTCCGGCCGTTCGGCGGCGAAGGCGCCATCTGGACGACATACGCAATTAGGGGGAAAAGCGCGCAGCCTGCCCCGCAACCGGCGGGCAAGGTGATTTTCCGCACCGGCAAATATCGCGGCTGGGACTGGTACAAGGACGCTTACCCGACGGATATGGCGATGGCGGTCGTGACCGACTACGAACGGCAGCTGGCGGATGACAAGCGCATCCCTGAAGCCGTTCTGGCCCGCGCCAAGGATGTCGACTACAACGCGAAGGTCGTGCTGTTCGCCTACCTGGGCAGCGGCGGCGGCGCCGACGCCATCGGCATCGATAAGGTAACGGTCGCCGGCAACAAAATGACCGTCCGCGTGCGCACGAGGAGCGTCAAGCCGGGCGAGATGGAGACGATGATCGCTACCACCCCGGCCGACTTCGTCGCCATCGACCGCCGCTATGTGGACGTGTGGGGCGGCGTGGCCGTGACCTTCGTCGACCAGTACGGCAAGGTGCTCGGCGAGACGCGGGTGTCGATAAATCACCACCGCGGCGGTTGACCGGCGCCGGAAGGGCGTTGACAAATTAAGGCAGGGCAACTATAATGTCTGGCAAAGATAACAGATAGGGCATCGAGGCGCTTGCTTCCGTGCCTGAAGAGGTGCGATACAAGCTGGGTGGTACCGCGGGAATAAATCCCGTCCCTTCGTCAGGGACGGGATTTTTTATTTGCGAAGGAGGGAAAGGAACGGGTTTTGCCGGTTACGGCTGATTTGGATAGGAGATGAATGCCTGAATGAGCGAACGCGAAATCGCCAGCACCACCGCCTGGTCGGCGGGGGCGGGCTGCCGGTGGTGTGGGATACCACCGCGGTCGCCTACAAGTCGGCGTCCGCCGTGCGCCCCGGACTGGAAGGCGGCTATAATGCGAGTTCAAGTACGAGACCTGGCCTACCTATCCTTCCCGACCGAGCTGTGCGTGCTATGCCGCGCTGGAGCTACGGAGCCGGAAAGGAGAGAAGAAGAAAGATGGCATGGAGAAAGAGCGCGGAGGAGACGCTGGTGCTGGCGGGCGGCAGAGATGAGTGGCTGCCGAAGGTCCAGCGGACGCTGGAGACAACCGGGTTCAAGAAGGTGGAGGCGTCGCAGACGCTGTTCCAGGCGAAGGGCAACTACAAGAGCATGACGATCTTCGGCGACATCCTCGTGACCCTGCTGCCGGAGGGGGCGGGCCACACCCGCATCCAGATGAAGGCCACAGCGCACGTGGACAACATTTTCGCCCTGTTTCGGAGCCCGACCAGGAAGCTTCTGGAGAGGTTCAAGGCGGGGCTCGGCTAGGCCCCAGACCCATCCCTGGCGGATGGGTTCTTTTTTTGCCACAGCGGACGGAGGCAGGATTTATCCCAGAAAGTGGGGAATTCTTCACCTGTTCGACAACACCCACGACACGGAGGTCTGCCCATGCCAATATTGCACTGGCTCAACCGCGACGACACCCTGAGGGTGGCCCGCGAGACACCATACAGACTGTTGGAGGAAGACCGCGCACTCAGCTTCGGGGACCCCCAGGCGGCCAACATCGTCGTCCAGGGGGACAATCTGGCGGCGCTGAAGTCGCTCCTCCCCTACTACGCCGGGCAGGTGAAGTGCATCTTCATTGACCCGCCGTACAACACCAGATCGGCCTTCGAACACTACGACGACAACCTCGAACACTCCGAGTGGCTGCACATGATGTACCCGCGTCTGGAGCTCCTGCGGGAGTTTCTCCGGGAGGATGGCAGTCTCTGGATGACCATCGACGACAACGAGGCCCACTACCTGAAGGTCATTTTGGACGAAGTGTTTGGCCGCTCCTCTTTCATCGCAACTGTGGCTTGGCAAAGCAGATACTCACGTTCGAACGACGCGAGTCTGTCAATATCCCATAACTTCGTTCTCGTGTACTCTCCTAAGCCAGAACGATGGAAAGAAGTGCGAAACAGGTTGCCACGAACTGAAAAACAAGGCAAACAATACAGCAATCCAGACAACGACCCCAGAGGGCCTTGGAGAGCCATACCTTGGGACGCACCAAATCTGAGGCCTAACCTTTCCTATCCAATTACCACTCCAACTGGGCGCGTGCGAGTTCCGCCTCCAGGCAGGTGCTGGTCTCGAACCGAGGACCAGTGGCAGGAATTGGTGAGGGCAGGGCTGGCCTACTTTGGGAGGTCTGGGGACGGAGCTCCTTCTTTCAAACATTATCTCGCTGAAGCACCTCGGATCGTTCCGAACACTTGGTGGCCCCACGAAGACGCGGGACACACCGACGAAGCAAAAAAGGAAGCAACCGCACTCTTTGGAGCAGACAATCCGTTCAGCACTCCGAAGCCTGAGAGATTGCTCCAGCGCATCCTCCACATTGCCACCGACCCCGGCGACCTGGTCCTTGACTCTTTTCTCGGCTCCGGCACAACCGCAGCCGTTGCCCACAAGATGGGGCGTCAGTACATCGGCATCGAGATTGGCGAGCACGCTGTCTCCCACGTCGTGCCGCGCCTTCGGAAAGTGGTCGAGGGAGAGCAGGGCGGCATCTCGAAGGCAGTCGGCTGGACCGGAGGAGGCGGGTTCCGTTTCTTCCGCCTGGGAGAGCCGGTCTTCGACGCCGAAGGACGTCTCAATCCTGCCGTGAGCTTCTCGGCGCTGGCCGCCCACGTCTGGCACGCCGAGACGGGCACGCCCTTCGGCGGCTTGGGCGACTCGCCGCTTCTCGGCATCCACGAAGGAACGGCATACTACCTCCTCTACAACGGCATCCTGGGCAACAAGCGCCCCGAGGGCGGGAACGTCCTCACCCACAAGGTGCTGGCGTCGCTGCCGCCCCACGACGGGCCGAAGGTGATCTTTGGCGAAGCGCGCCGTATCGGGGAGGCCAGGCTGAAGGAGCTCGCCGTGACGTTCCGGCAAATCCCCTACGACATCAAGGTGCGCTGAGGAGGCGAAGCGGCGTGGAACTGAAGACATACCAGAAGAACACCCTGGCCAAACTGGCCGCATACCTGGAGCGCGTCCGGCTGCTCGGCGACCCGGCGGGGCCTTTCGCGGAGCTTCGGGAGGCCCAAGGGTACGCGGCGGACCAATTCCGCCCGCTGAAAGGACTCGAAGGCATCCCGTACGTCTGCCTCCGTCTGCCAACCGGCGGCGGCAAGACTCTTCTTTCGGCCCACGCCGTCAAGGTGGCGGCGGAAGCCTACCTGGAGACGGAATTTCCCGTCGTGTTGCTCCTCGTGCCGACGGACGCCATCCGCTCGCAAACGCTGGAGACGCTGAAGAACCCCCGCCACCCCAACCGCCAGGTGCTCGACGAGCACTTCGACGGGCGCGTGCGAGTCTTCGACATCACCGACTTCCAACAGCTTCGCCCCCAGGACGTCGGCGAATCCGTCTGCGTGTTTGTGGGCACGTTCGCCACGCTCCGTGTCGACGACACGAAAATCCGCAAGGCTTACGCCCACCACGAGGACCTGGAGCCGCACTTCGCCCGCATCCCGCCGGCAGAGTGGCTGGAGAAGGACGAAAACGGACAGGTCAAGTTCTCGTTCGCCAACCTCCTGGCGTTCCATCGGCCCCTGGTGATCGTGGACGAGGCCCACAACCACAAGACCGACCTCAGCGAGGAAGTGCTGCGTCGCGTGCGGGCAGCCGCCGTCGTCGAATTCACCGCCACGCCCGCTGCCGACTCGAACGTCCTCTACAAGGTCAGCGCGGCGGAGCTCAAGGCGGAAGACATGATAAAGCTCCCCGTCCGGCTGTCCGAGCATCTGGCCTGGACCGACGCCGTGACGGCGGCCATCCAGAACCGCGAGCGGCTGGAGAGGCTCGCGGACGCGGAGGACGAGTACATACGGCCCATCGTCCTCTTCCAGGCCCAGGACAAGAATCAGGAAGTGACCGTCGAGAAGCTGGTGGCCCACCTTGTCGAGCAGGAGAAAATCCCGCGCGAGGCCATCGCCGTCGCCACCGGCAACCAGCGCGAGCTCGACAAAGTGAATCTCTTCGACCGCGCGTCGCCCATCCGCTTCGTTGTGACCGTCGAGGCGCTCAAAGAGGGCTGGGACTGCTCCTTCGCCTACGTATTCTGCTCCGTCGCAAAGGTGCGCTCCGGCAAGGACGCCGAGCAGCTTCTGGGCAGAGTGCTTCGCATGCCATACGCCAAGCGCCGCAAGAGCGACGACCTCAACCTGGCGTTCGCCCACCTGCCGGTCGTTGCCTGGATGGAGGGGCTCGCCCGCATCAAGGACAACCTCCTCGGCATGGGCTTCGAGGAACAGGAGGCCCAGGAGAACGTCCAGATCGAGCTCCCGCTCGACCAGGAGGGCAAGCCGCTGGTCGTCGTTCGCGAAGAAATCGCCGTGTTCTCCACCGAGAAGCCGGACACGACCGTGCTCAACCTGGCCCTCCAGGCCGAGGCAAAGGTCGAGGCCACGGAGGACGGCAGATACAGAACCACCTTCACCGTGACCAATCGCGACGACGCCAGGGAGCTCTGCCAGAGGGCGGGGGAAATCTTCCGCGACGAGGAGGCCAGGACGGCCCTGGTGAGGGAGTTGGTGAAGCCGACTAGGGTCTACAAGCCCCTCACCCCCTCCGAGATGGGGCAGACGATCATCGTGCCCATGCTCTGCCTGGACTTCGGGGACGGCGACCTTCGGGCCGCCGAAAAGGAAGACTTCCTGCCCGAGGGACTGAACCTCACGAAGTTCCCGGTGTCCCTCGAAGCCTTCCAGGTCAGGCACGAGGAGCACATCTACGAGATCGACATCCAGGGGGCCAAGGTGCGCGAGAAGGCCCTGTCTGTCCAGGAGACGCTCAGTCTCCCGCTCGGCGTCACCCACTGGACCGAGGCGAACCTTGTCAGCTGGCTGGACAAAAGGCTCCGGCAGAGCGACGTCCCCGCCACCCAGATGTTGGAGTTCCTGCGCCGCCACGTGCAACACCTGAGGGAAGCCCGACGCGTCCCACTGGCCGAGTTGGTCCGTCTCCGCTTCCTGCTCGAAAAGACGCTCAGGGAGAGAATTTGCACCCTGCGGGACAAAGCCTACGAAGACGCTATGCAGCAGACGCTTTTCGAGACGTCCGGTGTCGTCCGGGTGTGCTCCGACGTTCCCACGGTCTTCCGCTCGGCATACCCCGCGAACGCCACATACAGAGGCTCTTTCGACTTCCAGAAGCACTTCTTCCCCATTGTCGCTCACATGGACGAAGCAGAGGCTGCGTGCGCCAAGGCCATCGACAGCCACCCGGCAGTGGACACGTGGGTGAAGAACATCGAGAGGCAGCCAAAGACGTCCTTCTGGTTGCAGACGCACCAGGACAAGTTCTACCCCGACTTCGTTGTGAAGCGCAAGGACGGAAGGATTCTGGTCGTCGAGTACAAGGGCAAGGTGTACGAGACCAACGATGACAGCAAGGAGAAGGACATGTTGGGCCGGCGCTGGGCAGAGGAGACGGGTGGGCAATGCCAGTTCCTCATGGCCGTGAAGAAAGACGCCGCAGGCCGCGACGTCTGGGGGCAACTGGACGCGATTCTTCGCTGAGCGAGGAAAACGATTTGCCACAAGCAGGGGAAATTTTGCCCAAGAATGGAGGAGAAAGTGTGATTCTTCCCGGAACCCTTCTGGAGGTAATGCTTGGACCCCTCATTGGAAAAACGGTGTCAGAGTTGAAGAATTTTGCGGACAAGACGACATCGCAGATGCAGGAACAAGTTGTCCGACAAGAACTGGAGCAACGCATCTGGGAAGCCAAAGCTCGGACGCTCCAAGAATTTGCAATTGCTGCAAGAATCGAGAATGCTGAAACTGTTGAGATCGAAGAAATCTACGATTTGTCTAGGAAAGGCGGCATCGGTGCCAACGTGGAGGGAAAAAACATTTCTCTTGGACTCTCCATGTCGGGACGAAGGGTGAAGCAGAGAAACTACCGGTTTTCTGGATGGCGGGAAGGTTCCGAGGGACAGGGAAAAAGCTGGGAAGCTTTTGAGAAGACCTGTGAAGACATGCAGGAAAAGGTAAAGGGAAAAACCCCCCCAAAGAAATGATCGATGCCAGTGAGGAGGCGTAACATTGGACAGTGTGAACGCTCTCTTTTCGGAAGTCTCGACCTGCCGACAGTGCCGGGAGTTTTTCCAACATCACAAGTTCGCCACTGGCTGCCACGGAAGTGGCGGTCGCGGGCTCATGATCGTCGGCGAATCGTCGCACAAGCCGAGCATCGACGCGGGGAGGTACTACTCCAACGGGTCCGTCCGGTCCATCCTGGCCGGGGTCGTGGACCTCGAACGGGACTGCTTCCTGTCGGACGCCATCAAGTGCGACAAGCAGTTCTGTGCCGTGAAGGGAAAGGCCCTGGACAGGGTCGCCCTTCGCTGCTGCACGAAGTTCCTTTCGCGGGAAATTGCGCTTCTGCAACCAAAGGCAATCGTCGCCGTTGGGCGAATCGCGTTCGAGTTCCTGACCGGAGTTGCTGACGACTTCGTCTCCAGACAGAACGACGGCAAGAGGTACTTCGTGACCAATCTCCGCATCCCAGTCCTTCCGGTGGTCCACCCGAGCAACGCCAACAGGCTGTACGGGAAAGTGCCCTGGCAGCAGGCCCCCTATGAGGAGAGCTTCGTCCAGATCGTTCGGGGCTGCCTCTGATGTGCTCGACGAGGAGGCGCGCGGTGCTGCCGAGGGTTTTCGAGGCGTTCGTCGGCGGCTGGGCAGGCCCCTCCTTTCGCGTTCGGCTCGACGGGCGGAAACTGGCCTACCACGCGATCACTTTCCGAGAGTCCGAAGTCTGCGAGGAGAATCTGAGCGTCGAGCCCTCAACGGAGGAGTGGTTGGCCTTCTGGGACGCGCTGGACCGACTCGGCGCGTGGTCCTGGGGGAAAGACTACTTCGACCCCGACATCCTGGACGGGACGCAGTGGTCGGTGCGAATCCGGCTTGGCCGGGGCCGACTGACTTCCCAAGGGTCGAACGCCTACCCCCCGACCGGCAACAACGACGAGACGAAAGAGTTCCGCCAATTCCGCGCCGCAATCGGACGGCTGCTTGGCGGGAAGGAGTTTGGCTAAGGGCGAAAGCGCGGGGGTTGCTCGGCCGGCAGTGCCCGTTCACCAGCCGACAAGGCTCGTGAGCATACCCGTTTGGATGGGATTTGCAAAGTCGTGGTTCGCCGCCACCGTGTAAATCCGGAAAAACCGAAAAGCCACTGTGACGTGGCTTTTTTGTTGTTTATGGGGAGGTTGGTGGAGGGTACCTCCATCAGCTAAAACCGGAATCAAATAAAAGGATTATGGGGAAATGTCTCGACAGGCTTATTTCCTTATGGCATTTTTCAGGTTGCGGTTTATCTTGCTTTCATATTAATCGTCCCCTTGTATCTTCCATTTGAGGACGAAGCGAAGGGACGGACGAAGCAAGGGGATGTACGTTTTGCTTCTACTTGAGGTTCAGTAATTCCATTCTGCTATAACAATTTAGCAGGAGATGACGTTATTAAAGAGAAAACTACCTATAACCGACATTGGTAAAATACGGGTAGATTATGGTGAAATTTGGCGCAAGCGTAAAAAAGGGGTAATAGGGAAAAGGGGCGATAGCAAAATGTTGATCCCCCGAAGGCCGATCCCTGTTTCCTTGAAAGAAGCAAAAAGAACGTCCCGTGCGCCAAGAAGCGCACGGAGTATAGCGGGTGGAATGGGGTGCCCTAAACACTATAGTTAACGCAAATGTGACCGCACCTTTTCGGGGAAAAAGGTGGATAGTTGCAGAAGAATCTGGCCCCAGTTCTGGATTCGGCCTGTCCATTTCCGCATGACGTCTTGGGTTGCCGAATAGAGCATCTTTACGAGAGCGTCGTCCGATGGGAAGATGCTCTTTTCTTTTGTGATCTTTCCGAGCTTACGATGATAGCTTTCGAGTATGTTGGTAGTATAGATGATCTTAGTGATAGTCCTACCGTGAAGAAAGGACCTATCGACAATGAATCAAGGCGACAATCAGGAAATCGAATATATTTATCAATTACTTTGTGAGAAAGCGCCAAATCTGAACCGATTGAATGAGCGGTATTCTTCCTGCAGTTTAACGGAGTATCTGCAATCTATTGCGACGCCAAACAGAAAACAGCTGAGGCATACACGATATGAAGGTGATATTGCGTTAAAGACCGCCTTTTATCGTGCTTGCCGAAACTATGCCGCTCCGCTGATTGGTTTTGAAAAAACGACAGAAATGCTCCGCTCCTTTGATTGTGCGTTTATCAACACCGCAAACCACATGAACGTGGATACAGTGGGCGCTTATGTACAAGGAAACGTCCTGTTTGGGGCGATGATGAAATATCTGCAGCCGGATAACACCGTCATCCCGTTGTTGGCTGCTGCGACAGTTCCCTTGACAACCAGCACCTATCCCAAAGGCTTCGTTTGCCGAAATCAGTCGGGGGAATTGATAAAAATTCCGTTTTTCAAAGCTCGGTATGACAATCATTTTGTGGCAAACGCCCCTGCTTTGGGTAAGGAAAATCGGACAAAAGCGGAAAAAAAGATTGTCGAGATCGGCGACTGCTATCTGCGGGAAACCGTACTCTCTGTTCTCCATCAATTTTATTATGATGAAGCGCTGTTTCAACTGGACACCTATTCTCAGCAGATTACCCAGTTAAACTACCATATATCCGGGAAAATCATGCAGGATCATTCTGTGCAGCTGGTGTATCTGCCGATGGAGAAAATTGCGTGTGACATGATTGTGGAACAAATCGCCGAGCCCGATTCGCTTCTGTACGTCATGCTTTTTAATACGGCAGCAAGGGCCGCTGTGTTGGATACGCTGGCAACTGACACCTTGCTCCCTAAAACAGACTTTTTTTGGGGAATTGATGAAAAAGGGCGTAAATGCTATCTCCAATATCAAAGTGGGAAAGGCTTTTTTTATAAGGATATTTTCAGGGGAACAGTGGGCGCGCTCTATGTCGGTGAGGAGCCGGAAGCCGTAAGGGCGGCGCTTTTGTCGAAAAGACTGATTCCGACGGCATATTGCAGCATCATGGTATTCATGCTCAGCGGTGTGATGCGGCACGCTGTGGGCGGTTTTTTTCAAATGGATTATTTTTATACCTTGAAACAAGCACTCAGCGCATTCTTTCAAGCCACGTGCGGAAATGTTCCGCAATATATTGCGGAACAGGAACATTTTTACCTTTGCGGACCGTCTGTTGCCGGCGTGCAAATCAAAGGCGCCATTTATTCCGCGGGCCTGTTTGAACTGCTTTACGCGGGTCCGATCACGCCGCGGCAGCTTCGAGAAATGTTGCGCATTTCCTTAAAGGACAGCCATTTACTTTCATTACAGGAATTGATTTTTGATCTCCTGCCGGCGTTAAGGGCGGAAAGCGCGCAAAAAGCGGCAGGCTTGAGCGATATCATCGACGACCGGAACTTGCTTTACAGCATTTAAGGGGAAGCGGCAATGATAACAAACACAGCGACAAAAGAAAACTATTTTACCAATGTCGCGTATTTGCGTTTTTTTATCCCGGCGCTGATTGCCAATATTGGCATGAGTTTAGTGATCACCGTCGATAGCATTACGGTAGGAGCAACCCTTGGCGCCGAGGGGTTAGCGGCGCTAGCCTTAACCAATATTCTTTTGGTGTTTTTGGATTTCATCATCTTTTCTTTTTGCATTGGCGGTTCGATCCGGTATGCGAAAGAACTGGGCTGCGGAAGCGTTCAGCAAGCGCTTACCACATTTAACAGCACGTTCTTTGGAACGCTGCTGTTAGGCAGCTGCCTTTCTGTCATCGGATTGTGCGGCATCAATCAGCTTGCCAGCCTGTTGGGCGGCGACCATCTTTCCGCAGTGGCATTGCAGTATTTTAAGGACTATGCCAGGATTTTGCTGCTGTTCCTTCCACCGTACCTTTTGAAATATGTGCTGTATTATTTTGTGAACAACGACAGCCCCAAATATGCTTCCACGGTGCTGCTGATCGGCAATGTGTTTTCGTTTGTATTGAGTATTCTGTTTGTCATCGGGTGCAAGCTTGGCGTCGGCGGCGCGGCCCTGGCAACCGGCTGCGGTTCAACCTGCACCTTTTTCCTCCTGCTGCTCCATCCGTTATCCGCAAAAACGGTGATGAAATTTCGTCTCCCGCTGGTGCGATGGAAGCTGTCGATGGCGGTTTTTCGGGAGGGCGTGCCTTCAGCCTACATACATTTGGTCAACGCGGTTGCGATCGCTTTTTTTGTGCCGATTGTCAGCAGAATCGGCGGAACGGAAGGGCTTGCGGTTCTAAATGTGATCATCACAATCAAGCTGCTGTTCGATTCCATTTCCGAAAGTGCTATTTGCGCGATCGGGCCGATGATCAGCACCTATCTGAGCGAAAAGAATCATCAGGACTGTACGCATACCTTGAAACTGGGAATTGTGTCGGGGCTGCTTACAAGCCTTTGCGCAGGCGGTTTGCTTGTGCTGTTCAGCGCGGATATTGCTCGCTTTTTGGGTATTTCCGGCCAAACGGTTTCTCTCTGCCAATATGCGTTCCTCTGCCTTGCCATTGCCGCGTTGCCAATGGTGACAAATGATATTTTTGTTAGCTACTATCAGGTTCTGGGGGAAAATAGATTGACTGCAACCATCCTCCTGTTGCAGGGGGTGGTGTTCCAGTTGCCCGCCGCGCAGCTTTTTTCCGTGTTTGGCATCCAATACTTCTGGTGGTGCTATCTTGCTACGGAAATAGCTACTCTTGTCTTTGTTGTGATGGTCTCGCTTCGCGCCAAAACCATTACCCGCCTGCCGCGGCAGGATGAACTGAAGATTTTTTCCCGGGTGATTGACCATCAGATAGCTTCTGATTTTCCGCAGTTTTTGCGTCAGGCGGAACAGTCCATCCAGAAAATGGAGCTTTCCGAGCGGCAGAGCTATCTTTTGAATCTCGTCCTCGAAGAAGTGTGCGCCGCTATCATCCAAAATGCGTTTCACGAGGACAGCGCGAAAAAGCAGTATATAAAAATCACCCTCATACGAGAAGAAAATCATGATTTTTCGATCTTTGTCCGCGACAATGCCAGAAATTATAATCCGTTTGACGCGTCAAAGCAGAATGATCCCGTTCACGATCTGGGCATTAGGCTTATCCACAAAACCACGGACAGCATTTTTTATCGAAGGTATCAGGGGTTTAATTCGCTGGTGTTGAAGGTGGCGGCCGAAACGATTACCGGGCAACAACCGGCCGATGCGCAGCAGGGTGGTGAACTGACGTGAAAAAAGCAGATATTTCCTTTCAGGTTTTTGTTCCAGATGGAAATAGTACCGCTTTGGTTTTTTCCATGGAGACAGACGCCAATAGGCGGAAATCAATTCAGGAGCTGATTTTGGAACAGTACGCAGATGCCCATATTGAACAGGTTGGATTTGTAACCGGAAATTCGGAAAGGGCACTGCTTTGCATGACCGGACAGGAATTTTGCCTAAATGCAGTTCGATGCGCCGCGTGGCATTTTTTAAGCGGAAAGCCGGGCGAGCTCACGGTCCACGTTTCCGGAACCGACCGCCCTGTTCACGCGGGAATTACCAATCAGCTTGAGGTATGGAGTGAAGCGCCTGTTGAGCCGGAGCTGGAAAAAATCCGCTCGGTTGAGCCAGGTATTTTTCTTGCGAAGATGAGCGGAATTGTACATTTGGTAGTAAAGGAAAACCGTACGCAATCGTTCCTGCGCGCGAAATATCAGCTTTCTGCTATCTCTGACATGCTGCTGCGGAAGAATCATTTGCTTGATGAACCGGCGGCGGGAGTCATTTTTTTGGAGCCTTCGGATCAAGGCCTCAGGCTCCATCCATACATTTATGTCAAAGCGGATCAACGCATCCATTACGAAACGGCGTGCGGCAGCGGTACGATGGCTGCCGGGATGGTTATGGCGGCAGTAAGAAAACACGATGTGGATATTTGTTTTATCCAGCCGTCTCAGGAATGCTTGCGAGCACTTGTGCACTTGGAATATCCATATGTCAAACAGGCACGCGTGATCGGAACGGTCAAGTCGGATGACGTGGTGAATACGATTGCTTTTCGCACCTTGTAATACATAGGCCAAACGCCGGACAGACCATGGAATACAATTTAAGGACTCGGTCGCCGGAGCCTTTATGCCCTTTGAATCCGGGAAAAAACAGGAATGATCGATTCTCGGAACTGAAAGCATGAAGGTCTTCCTGTCAAGGGAACGGTTCCGGTGACGCAAAACAGGGTGGGTTTGCAAGGTCACGGATCGCCTCCACCATGCAAATTCTGAGGAGTACCCGCGTAGTACGCGGGTTTTTTGTTGTTTGTGGGGACTATTGGTGGAGGTATCGTACGTTTCCGGATTTGGGGCAACCACGGTTAGCGAGGACGGCGGCCGCTACTTGGGAGAGAGCCGGGAAGAGCGCAAGTTTTTAGCGCTTTAGCGCTTAGAACTGCGGCCTGCCCCTTGCGGGTGCAGCACCGTGCGAGTCGTTGCCCTGCATAAGGCCGCCGCCCGCAGCGTGTGGGTGACCCGATGCCGGGAACGTGCTGTGTGAATCAACGCTATAAAAAAGCAGCCCCCAGCCGTGGCCGGGGGTTTTCGCTGTCAGCGTTTTTCTATTTCGATGGTGATGGCCGCCGGCGGGTTGGTGAGATAGCTTTTCACGGTGGCGGCCGATAAGGTTTCGTTGTGGATGACCCGCAGGCTGCCGCGGATGCTGCGGCTGGAGGTCGAACCGCCGTAGCTGTCGACGACCATGCCGATGTAGCGGGCTACCTTGCCGGTCAGGGCATCCTTGAGCCAGTCCTTGATGACCTGGAGGCTGAGTTCGTCATCGTAAGCGATCGTAACGGTAAAGACCTGTTCCTGCACTGTGCTACATCTCCTGTAATTACCAATGGTTATGAATTGAGTTTACCACAGATGGACGGATAAGAAAACCCCTTTCCGGCACGGTGGGGCAAATCAAGCTGGAATAAATTATCGGGGGCAGATTGCTTTTTGGAAACTAAAATACTATAATAGTTTTGAGAGATATTGTAAAGGGTGATTGCCGAATGAACGATATCGAACGGCTGATTCTCGACCGCGCCAAGAGCAGGTTCGAGCGCTTCGGCTACAAGAAGACGACGATGGACGAGATAAGCAGGGATTGCCGCATTTCGAAGAAGACGGTGTACGCCTGCTTCCTGGACAAGGAGAACCTGTTCCTTTCCCTGCTGCTGCACGAGAGCCGCCTGGTCCGGGAATACATATTCGCGCAGACCGAGGGCATCGCCGACCCGGTCGAGAAGCTGAAGAAGCTGCTGAAAACGTCGGTGGAGTATTTCAACCAGGACCATTTCCTTACGAGGATACTGAAGGACGAGGAGGCACTGTATTCCGCCGTTCTGCAGAAGAATTACCGGCAGGCGGTGGAGGAAGCCCTCCTACCGTCGATCGCGGAGATACTGGCCCAAGGGCAGCGGAGCGGCGCGATCCGCGACGTGGACGTCGACGTGGCCGCCTATGCCGGTTTGAAGCTGTTCCAGTCTTTCAGCTATCTGAGGACGCGCGAGTTTGCGCGGGACAGGGAGCAGCCGGGCTATTCCGTCGAGGTGCTGATCGATTTTATCATGCACGGGCTGCTCGCCGGCACGCGGGCGGCAGCGCCGGACTACCGGACAGCGGAGGGTGGACGATGAATATGACGAGCGGCGTTTCGACCAGGCGACTGACGGCGTATTTCCTGGTGGCGGCCATGAGCGCCGCCCTGCTCGGCGGCTGCGGCACGGCGCCCCGTGAGGTCTGGGGCCGCGCGGAAGCCAAAGAGGTGGATGTGAATTCGAAGATTCCGGGAAGGGTGCTGGCCCTGATGGTCAAGGAGGGCGACCGGGTGGAGAAGGGCCAGGTGCTGGCCCGCATCGACAATAGAGATATCGTCGCCCAGGCCAATCAGGCCAAGGCGGCGGTCAAGGCCCTCGAGGCGCAGATTCTCCAGGCCTCGACGGCCACTTCCCTCCAGGACCAGACCGCGCAGGCGACGGTCGATACCGCCCAGGCGCAGCTGACGAAGGCCGCGGCCGATCTACGGCTGGCCGAGGCCGACTACAAGCGGTTCAGCAAGCTGGTGAAGTCCGGTTCGGTTTCCCGCCAGCTGTTCGAGACGTATCAGACCCGCTACGAGGCGGCGCAGGCGACCTACTCCCAGGCGGAGTCCAACCTGGCGAAGGCCCAGGCCGGGCTGCTGCAGGTGTCGATGAGCAGGAACAACGAGCAGACGGCGCTGGGCAAGCTGCAGCAGTCGCAGGCCGCGCTGCAGCAGGTGGAGGTCGCCCTGGACGAGACGGAGATCAAGGCGCCGTTCGCCGGGATCGTCACCGCCAAGTATGTGGAGGAGGGGGCGATGGTCTCGACGGGGATGCCGCTGGTGGCCATCCAGGACCCGCTGGACAACTGGGTGAATGTCAAGGTGAAGGAGACGGACCTGGGCCGGTACCAGATCGGCCAGGCGCTGAAGCTGCAGGGCCGCGACAGCGCCCTGACCGTGCAGGGGACGATCGTCGATATAAGCAAGAAGCCGGAGTTCGCCACCTACCGGGCCACGAACGAGCGCGACGACAGCGATATAATCACCTTCAACGTCAAGATCCGCGTGAATTCCGACAAGCTGCGCCCGGGGATGAGATTCAAGATAATCGACGGGGAAAAGTGATATGCTGGCGATGATGGCCCAGGAGTTCAGGGCGTGGCGGACGCGGCGGGCGTCGCTCGCCATCCTGTTCGGCGTGCCGCTCGTTTATACGCTGCTGTTCGGGCTGCTGTACAGCACGAACGTTATCAAGCATATCCCGCTGGTGGTGTACGACCAGGATCAGACGGCCACCAGCCGCGCGCTGGTGCAGGCGTTCGCCGATTCGGAACGGTACGAGATCGTCGGCCAGGTAGCGACCCAGGAGGAGATGGCGGCCTATCTGCGCGACAACCGGGCGATGGCCGCGCTCGCCATCCCGCCCCAGTTTTCCCGCGACGTCAAGCAGAGCCGGGCGGCGAATGTCGCCCTCGAGCTGAACGCCAGCAACCTGATGTTTGCGAATAATGTGATGTCCACGTATGCCGAGATAACCCAGACGTTCGCGGCGGCCGCCGGCCAGAAGCTGATGGAGGGCGTCAGCCAGCCGCCGTCCCAGGCGCTGGCGACGGCGGCGCCGGTGCGGATCAATGTGCGCATCACCGATAACCCGACGGTGGCGTACAACAGTTTCATCCTGCCGGGGTTAGGCGTAAACGGGCTGCTGATCGCGATTTACCTCGTATCGTCTACGCTGCTGACGGCGGATTACTTTGCGCTGGCGCGGCGGCGGCTGCCGGCGTGGGAGATCGTCACTGCCAAGCTTGTGCCCTGCTGGCTGCTGGCCGTCGCCGCCTTCGTCCTGGCGACGGTGCTGATGGTGGCCTGCTTCAAGATTCCTATGCGCGGCAGCCTGCTGCAATTATTGGCTATCGCCGGCGCCTTTTCGTTTGCCGTCACCGCTTTCGGGCTGCTCATCTCGGCGATCGCGCCCAATCCCTTGCTGGGTATCCAGTTTTCCGCCGTTTACATTATGTCTTCCTTCCTTTGCAGCGGATACAGCTGGCCGCTGTTCGCCATGAACGACATCTGCCGGGCTTATGCCGCCATCCTGCCTATCACCTATGCCGCCGCCACCGTCCGGGATATCATGCTGGCCGCCGCCGCTCCCGATCTTGTGAAAAATAGCCTCGTCCTCCTGGCCTTCGGCGGGGTTTTCTGCTTATCGGCCGTGGGCGTCTTGACGCTGCGCCACAAAATAATCCGCGCCCAGTTCCGGGAGGACCCGCTATGAATATTATCGTGCGCGAACTGCGGCAGATCTTCATCAAGGACCCGCGCTGCATCGGCATGATCTTTGCGGCGTCGATCGCTTATCTGGTGATTTTCTCGTTGCTGTACGGGACGCATGTGGTGAACAATGTGCCGCTGGCCATTTACGACGAGGACCAGAGCCAGGCGAGCCGCGCCCTCATCCGGGCGTTCGCCGATTCCGAGAAGTTCCGGATCGTGGCCCAGACGGCTTCCGAGGACGAGCTGCAGGCGCTGCTCCGCGACCACACCGCCTACGCGGCGCTGCACATCCACCGCGGCTTCGGCCGCGAGATCGCCGCCGGCCGTTCGTCGCCGCTGCTGTTTATGGCCAGCGGCATCAACCTCGTGGTGACGAACGTGGCCTCGGTGGCGGCCCAGGAGATAACGGCCGCCTTCGGCCAGGACGCCGGCGCGCGGCTGGCGGAGAGGAGCGGTTTGCCGCCCGCCTTGGCGACCGGCAAGACGACCCCGACGCAGGTCGTGCTGCGGGTGCATAACAACCCGACGCTAAGCTACCTGAATTTTTTCGTCATCGGTCTGGCGATGGCCGCCTTCCAGCAGGGGATATTCCTGCCGGTCGGGGCGAGCATTATCGGCGAGTACCAGCGGCTGTCCGAGCTGGCGGCCTATCCGGCGCACGTGGTGATCGGCCTGAAGATGCTGCCGTATTTCGTGCTGGAGACGCTGTCGTTTTTCGTTACGCTGCTGATTTCGGTGAAGGTTTTCGCCATCCCGTGCAAGAGCGATCTGGCGAGCCTGTTCCTGCTCGCGACGGCCTTCGTCTTCACGGCCGTCGGCTTCAGCAGCCTGTTGGCCTCGTTCTGCCGCGACGAGATCACGTTCACGAAGATTTGCCTGATCTACGCCGTCCCCGCTTTCACGCTGTCCGGCTATATCTGGCCGCTCGCGGCCATGGACACGTTCAGCGGGACGATCGCCTATATTTTTCCGCTGTTTTATTTCGCCGACGCGCTGCGCGACCTGCTGCTCGGCGGCTATTCGCCGCAGCTGGCGCGCAATATCGCCGTGATGTACGGTGTGGGCGCCGTCCTCATCGGGCTGACGATCCGGGTCTTCGCCCGCCGGCGCGCCGCTATCCGCGGGG
>MTLD01000827.1_pt1 | contig 17233 bp, 16 predicted proteins | sample 1982471 | NCBI WGS metagenome assembly MTLD01 (sample SAMN05712604, study PRJNA340218) | biofilm metagenome | isolation source: sample SPM anode biofilm adapted to -50 mV | place: USA | collected 2012-02-03
GACCTTTCTAGACAGCCTGAGTTTGTCTACAACAAAACCCGGCCTTTCGGCCGGGTTTTGTTGCGGGGCGCGGTTATTTTTTCAGGTCGGCTTCCATTTCGGCGAACAGCTTGGCGAATTCGGCGGGGTTGCCGGCGAGGGAGTATTTGTGCTCGGGGGCCGGGAAGGAGCCGCCCTTGACTTCGGCGACGAATTCCTTGAGGGCGCTGGTGGCGACGCCGGCGATGTCGGCGTATTTCTTGGCGAATTTGGGCTTGAAGGCTTCGAACATGCCGAGGGCGTCGCCGATGACGAGCACTTGGCCGTCGGTGTCGGCGCCGGCGCCGATGCCGTATACGGGGATGGGGAGGATCTTGTGGATGAAGGCGCACACTTCTTCGGGAACGCCTTCGACGAGGATGGCCCGCGCGCCCGCTTTCCATACGGCGATGGCGTCCTCGATGACGGCCCGCGCGCTGTCGGTGGTGCGGCCCTGGGCCCGGAAGCCGCCCATGGCGGCCGAGCTCTGCGGGGTGAGGCCGACGTGCCCGAAGACGACGATGCCGGCGCGGGCGATGGCTTTGATGACGTCGACGACGGCCACGCCGCCCTCGAGCTTGACGGCGTCCATGTCGCACTCTTTGATGAAGCGGACGGCGTTATGTACGGCGTCCTGGACGCTTTCGTGGTAGGAGCCGAAGGGCATGTCGCCGATGATGTAGGTGTTGGGGGCGCCGCGGCGCACGGCCTGGCAGTGGTCGATGCACATGTCCATGGTCACCGGTACGGTGCCCTGGAAACCGAAGACGACCATGCCCATGGAGTCGCCGACGAGGATCATGTCCATGCCGGCTTTTTCGACGTAGGAGGCAAACGGGTAGTCGTAGGCCGTCATCCAGGCCACTTTTTCGCCCGCTTCCTTCATTTTGTACAGGTCGAGGATGGTTTTTTTCTGTGCCATAAGTTTTCCCTCCCATAATTTTTACTCGGTTCCGCGACTGTGAAAACCCAGGAAAACATTGCTTTTCATATTAATTATAGTATACTATAGGGCGATAAATAAAAATAAATCAACTTTTTCGTCGATGTGTTGAAAATAATTCACCATGAACTGTGGAGGCCGTATGTCGTTGATCAGCTACGAGATATTCGATGCGGTGGTCAAGCACGAGAGTTTTCTGCGGGCTTCGGAGGTGCTGAGGATTTCGCCGTCGGCGATCAGCCATTCGATCGCCAAGCTGGAGGATACGATCGGTTTCCCCCTGTTCGTGCGCAATAAGCGGGGCGTCAAGCTGACGGACGGCGGCGAGGAGCTGCTGCCTTATATCCGCACGATCCTCAACGATGTGGAGAACCTGAAGCAGCGCGTGGCCCAGTTGAACGGGCTGGAAAAGGGGACGGTGAAGATCGGCACGATCAACAGCGTGTGCGTGAGCTGGCTGCCGGATATCATTCGGTCGTTCGCCGGGCTTTATCCCGAGATCGCGATCGAGATTTTCCAGGGCGGGTATGACGAGGTGAGCACGTGGCTGCAGTCCGGCACGGTGGATATCGGCTTTTTGTCGCTGTCGCGCGCCAGCTCCCTCCAGGTGGCGCCGATCTACAAGGATCCGCTGATGTGCATCGTGCCGAAAAACTTCGCTACGGCGAACGCCGGGTATATCACCTGCGACGATATCCAGAACCAGAATTTCGTCCATCAGCGCGAAGGGTACGATACGGAGACGAGCGAGTTCATAAGCAAGCATGGGCTGACGGTGCGCACGCCTTTCCACATCGTGGACGACCAGTCGCTGATCGCCATGGTGGAGAGCGGCTTCGGGGTGTGCATTATGCCGGAGCTGGCGGTCAAGCATTTGCATACCGGCAATGTGGACGCGTACATATTCAAGCCGGAGGAGTACCGGATCCTCGGCCTGGCGGCGCTGAACAGGCAGCTGCTGTCGCCGGCCGCTTCGAAGCTGCAGGGTTTTATCCTGGCGTACCTGGCGGACAATAAGATAATGAACGTTTAGGGTTGGAGGGTGATACGAGGTTCGCGTTGGTTCAGGTCGGGGAAAGAGCCACTGAATGCCAGGCTGAAGAAGGCGGCCGATCTGCCGACCAGGGGGAGCCGCTCATCGCGGTCGCCAGGGAAACCGGCTTCTGCGACCAGCGCCATTTCCACAAGGCGTTCAAAAGACGGTTCGGCATCACCCCCGGCCGGTACGAGCGCTGAGCGTTCGTATGCCTTGGGCGGAGGGACCGGGGAAGCGCGCAGGACGGAGAGAATATGGTATAATATTGCTGAGTTGACGCAATAAGTCAATTATGACAATTAATATGAGGTGAGCTTTCCCGTGACTTTCGGCCGGAACGTGAAGAGACTGAGGAAGCAGCAGGCGCTGTCGCTCAAGGCGCTGGCGGAGCTGAGCGGCGTGAGTTTTTCGATGTTGTCGAAGGTCGAGCGCGAGGAGAAGAACCCTACGCTGAACGTCGCCGTCCGCATCGCCCGGGCGCTGAAGTCGCCGCTGTCCGCGCTGGCGGAGGAGGAGCACCCGGACGACAGGCTGCTGATCGTCCGCAAGGCGGAGCGGAAACTGCGCATCAACGCCGCCAAGGGGGTCAGCAGCGAGATGATAATTTCGACGGTCCCGGCGGACAAGCTCGAGATGGTGTCCATCGAGCTTTTGCCGGGGGCGGCGACCGGCTTGGTCCCCCCTCACCCGGCCGGCGCCAGGGAGTATGTATTCGTCCGGCAGGGCCGGGTAAGATTCTGTTTCGCGGCGGCGGAGCACGACCTCGCGGCGGACGATTACCTTTATTTCCAGCCGGACAGCCCGTACCAGTTGGCCAACCCAAGCGATGCCCCGGCGACTGTGTTCGTCGTGATCGACCACTCCGGCGAAAAGGCCCCATCCTCCTGTTGACGCCATCGAACCAGCCTCTACCCTTCGGGGCGGAGGTTTTTTATTTTTGCGAACAATTTTAGATTTTTTCTAATTATCGTGCAGGAAATTGCCGCAAATTGTCATATGGTATAACTATTGAGAAAATTTGTACTATGATACAATTTTCACATAGCGGGGGATCTTTGCACTAATGAACGACTTAACGATTTTGGAATATCTGCCGTATGCCACGCTTCTCCTCGGCAACGAGTGGGAAATACTGCACGCTAACAAGGCGGCCGGCCGCTGGTTGGCGGGCGCGGACCCGCGGACGCAGGCGACGAACGGGGCGGGTGACGCTTTTTCCGCGACGGTGCGGGCGCAGCTGGACTTCGCCAGAGATACGATGGGCCGTCATAACTTGCCCTTTTTCGAGTTCGGCAACGAGTCGGTGTTCGAACGGACAGCCAAAGCCTTCCGCGTCAAGCTCGTGGACTTGGGCAGCGGGGGAAAAAGAGGCGAACGATATTTTCTGTCGGCCGAAGATATAACCGAGCGCAAGCAGTTAGAGGAGAATATCGTTAAGCTCAATACAAGCGATATTCTCACCGGCCTTTATAACCGCAACTACTACGAGACGATGGTGAAGTATTACCGCGAGAACCAGCCCGACAGGGTGTACGGCGTCGCGATCTGCGACGTCGACGGGCTGAAGGCGATCAACGATTCTTTCGGGCATGCGGTCGGCGACGCGGTGCTGATCGAGTTTTCGCAGATCATGCGGAACTGCTTTCCCCCGACCGCGCTGTTGGCGAGGATCGGGGGCGACGAGTTTTGCGCGCTGCTGACGGACTGCGATGAGAGAGAGCTGAAGGCGTGCTGCCAGGCGATCGAGAATGGTCTGAGAAAAGCCGGCCCGGTCGCCGGCAAGGCGAAGCTCAGCGCTTCCGTGGGCTATGCGCTGAGCGGGACGGGCGGCATCGGTGAAGCTTTCCGGGCAGCGGACGATTACATGTACCGCCACAAACTGCATCGAGCGCTCAGCAGTCGCAGCGGCGGGCTCAGCCTCGCCAACCTGTTGCTCGCGCAGCGCGATTTTATGACTCAAGGCCACGCCAAACGGTTGGAGCGGCTCGTTTGTTTGTTGGCCGAGAAAATGGGGCTGCCTGACAGGACGATACTGGAGATGCGGTTGCTGGCCCGTTTTCACGACATCGGCAAGATCGGCATCTCGGAGCGCATCCTGCTGAAGCCGGGGCCGCTTGACGCGACGGAGCGACAGGAGATGCAACGGCACAGTGAAATCGGTTATAAGCTTGCCCAACTGTCCGGCGATCTCCGCCCGATAGGCGAGTTGATCCTGAAACACCACGAACGGTGGGACGGACAGGGCTATCCGCTGGGGATAGCGGGGACCGACATCCCGGTGGAGTGCCGGATACTGGCGATAGTGGATGCCTTCGACGCGATGACCAACGACCGGCCTTACCGGAAGGCGATGCCGATCGACGCGGCGCGGCAGGAGTTGGCGCGGTCCGCCGGCAGCCAGTTCGACCCGGAGATCGCGCGGCTGTTCTTGTCCCTGCCCCCGCCCGAGGCGGCGGCGCTTCGCTGAGGCGCTGCCAAGGCTCGTCCGGCAGGTATGAAGGGAGTAGAGTTTGCTAAAAGAGGCGAAAAGGTATGGCTTTTCACGTCAGGTGCTTCGTGTGCAATGCCGCGATGCTGGAAATCCCTACTCTATCGGACTCCGAGCTGCACCTTTTCTGGTGCCCGAACAATTGCCCGGGAGCCCAACGGGTTATCTGCGGCGGAACGACGACGCAAAAGGATCTGGACGAGGAGTATTATCGTCATTTGTTGGCCAAGGCGGCCTTGGATAAAAAGATAAGCGGGTGAAAGGAGGATGACGTCATAGCCCGGAGGCAAGCGTAGCACGGCATGCAGAAACAAAATCAGCAACGGAGGAGACAGAAAATGAACGAGCTTCAGAGCACCAGCGAATGCGCCGTCAAATACCAGGCCCTTATGCCGCTCGACTGCTGCATTATGATCTGCGACGCGGTGGGGACGATCGTGAGGTTCGTGCCCGCCAGGACATTCGACATGGGGGTCAAGGAGGGGGACAAGGCGCACGCCGGCGGGGCGCTGGAAAGGTGCCTGCAGACGCGGCAGGATGTGCAGATGAATCTGAAGAAGGATGTGTACGGGGTGGCGATAAAGACGATCGCGTCGCCCATCCTGGAGGATGGGACGCTGATCGGCGGCATCGCGACCGGCACGAGCATGGCGATGCAGCAGACGCTGCATGAGGCGGCGCAGACGATCGCCTCGACGAGCGAGGAGATAACGGCGACGACCGAGGAGATGGCGTCGATGGCCATGAATTTGTCCGAGGACCTGACGAGGCTGAAGGACGGCGGCCGGAACGTGCTGACCGAGATCAAGAAGACGGACGATATCCTGCAGTTTGTCAGCGATGTGGCGGCGAATTCGAATTTGCTCGGCCTGAACGCGGCGATCGAGGCGGCGCGCGCCGGCGAGCTGGGGCGCGGGTTCGCGGTGGTGGCCGACGAGATAAGGAAGATGGCCGACAACAGCGCCCAATCGGTGAAGGATATCAAACAGATCCTCGGGTCGATCCAGACGGAGGTGGCGGGCATCGTGGATACGATAACGCAGACGGCGATTATGGGCGAGCGGCAGGCGGCCGCCTCGCAGGAGATATCGGCGTCGATGCAGCAGCTGGCCTCTTCGGCGCAGAATGTGGAGAGGATCGCCGAGATCGTGTAGGGGATAATGGCGCCTAGGGCTCTTCGCCGGACGGCGGAGGGCCCTTTTGTATACTTGGCCGGCTGGGGAGGAGATTTACGGCGGCGGGCGAAATTGGAGGGGAGGGGCACGGAGGGAGCGGTGTCGGTTGGATATAAGGGTTTACAGGACGTTTCTGCTTGTCGCCCGGCTGTTGAATATCACGAAGGCGGCCGGCCAGTTGAATTTTTCCCAGCCGGCGATCACGGCGCAGATGCACAGCCTGGAGGAGGAGTTCCAGGTGCGGATCTTCGACCGGAACGGCAAGCGGCTGACGCTGACGAAGGCCGGGAAGCAGCTGATCGGCTACGCGGAGCGGGCGCTGGCCCTTTATGAGGAGACGAAGAACGCGATGGCGGAGTTCTCCCGCGGCACGGATACGATCAGGCTGGGGGTTTCGACGCAGATGATCAATTATCTGCTGCCGTCGCTGCTGATCGAGTTCCAGCGGCAAATGCCGAACGTGTTCGTGAGCATCGAGGTGTGCATGAATACCCAGGATGTGCTGAAGGGGGTGGCGGAGCAGCGCTACGATCTGGGGTTCATCCACGGGACGAATACGCTGCAGCAGCTCCGGCAGCACCGGGTGTGGACGGAGGATATCCACTGGGTGGCAAGCGCCGAGTTCATGAAGGCCCATCCGGGGATCGAGCGCCAGGCTGTGCGGGAGTGGCCGATCATCAATTTTTCGGTGGGCGGGGCGTTCCGCGCGAAGTTCGATGAGTGGATGAAGGACGAGCATATCAAGGCGGTGCTGGAGTATAGCGATTCGGAGGCGATAAAGCGGGCGGTGGCCGGCGGGCTGGGCATTTCGTATCTGCCGCGGGTGCTGGTGGAGGAGCTGGTGGCCCAGGGCAAGCTAATTATCCTCGCGCCGGAGGTGCCGTTCCGGCTGGATATTTCGCTGGTCCACCTGCGCGATAAGGCGTTTTCGCTGCCGATGTACGCGCTGCTGCTGTCGCTCGTGAACCTGGCCAGCGCGGACAGGTCGATCGAGGAGCTGCTGACCGGCAGGTAACGATATGCCGGTCCGGCCCGCCGGGGCCGGTCCGGCTGCATATTTATTTATTTTATTTGCATATCGATAACGCTGATTTCCTTTCGCGGCGGTTGTTTTGTAATCTTGAGGTAGAAATACCGCGACGGAGGGGGAAGCAGGGTGTTGACGGTAGGCATACTAGGCGGCATGGGACCGCTGGCTACGGTGGATCTGTTCGAGAAGATCGTCCGCTGTACGCCGGCGAATTTCGACCAGGAGCATCTGAAGGTGATCGTGTATAATAATCCGCAGATACCTTCGCGGGTGGAGGCGATTGTCAACGGGGCACAGAGCCCGCGGGCGGCGCTGGTCGAGGCGGCGCAGTTTCTGGAGCGCTCGGGCGCGGATATCATCGCGATGCCGTGCAACACGGCCCATTATTGGTTCGCGGATATCCGCCAGGCAGTCGGTGTGCGGCTGATCAATATGGTCGAGAATGCGGCGGAGTACGTGGCGGCGAATATGCCGGCGGAAACGGCGATGCTGTTCGCGACGGCGGCGACTGTGCAGGCAGCCTTGTACCAGAAGGCGTTCGCGGACCGGGGGCTGGCGCTGCTGGTGCCGGGGCCGGCGGAGCAGGCGGTCGTGACGGGGGCGATCGAGGCGGTGAAGGCGGGCAGTCTGGAGGGCAGCGCAAGCCTGGAGGCGCTGGAGGGGGTGATCGCCGGCTACCAGCGGAGCGGCGTGGGGGCGTTCATCGCCGGGTGTACGGAGATGCCGATCGCCTTCCGGCAGATCGGGCGGGAGTTCCGGCAGATCGACCCGACGCTGCTGCTGGCGCAGGCGGTCATCAGGCAGGCGGCGGGCGGCGTATAATTATTATCGGCGGCGGCAGGAATCTACCGTGTCTTGACGAAATCAACAGTCACAAATATCTGAAAACTAGCAGGGGGTAGATTATGATTTATTTGGGCATTTTTGTCATCATTGCTGCGGTTTATTTCTTGGTCAAGCAGTACGAGACCCGCATGGTCCTGGTCGCCGCCGGCCTCACGATGGCGATCCTTTCCGGCCACCCCTTGGCAGCTTTCGACGCCTTCGCCAAAGCCATGGTGACGAGCGGCCTAATCCAGGCCATCTGTTCGGTCATGGGCTTTGCTTTCGTGATGAAGTACACCGGCTGCGACAAGCATTTGATCCACCTGATGGCCGGCCTGCTGGTCAAAGCCCGGCCGTTCCTGATCCCCGGGGCGACGCTGGTCACGTTCTGCATCAACATCGCCCTGCCCAGCGCCGCCGGCGTGGCGGCCGCGGTGGGCACCATCCTCATCCCCCTGCTGATGGCGGCCGGCGTGTTCCCGGCCACGGCGGCCGCGGCGGTTTATGCCGGCACGTTCGGCAGCATGCTGAGCCCCGGCCTGATGCACAATCCGTTCGTGGCCAAGATCGCCGGCGTCGGCGTGATGGATGTCATCAAGGTGCACTGGGTCGCCGACATCGTCTGCGTGTTCATCGGGGCGATATTCGTGACGGTGATGGCGTTCGTGCTCAAGGAGAACAAAGGCTACGAGCCGGCGGAGGGCGTCGGCAAGGTGGAGCTGGAAAAGGCGAATTTCCTGTATGCGATGATGCCGGTCGTGCCGGTGCTGCTGCTGGTTATCGGCGCCACCGGTTATTTCCCCGCGATGAAGACGTTCGGCGTACCCCACGCCATGCTGATCGGCGTGCTACTGACGCTGGCCGTGACCCGCAGTAATCCGACCCAGGTGACGAAGGCGTTCTTCGACGGCATGGGCAACAGCTACGGCAATATCATGGGCATTATTACGTCGGCCGGCGTGTTCGTCGGCGGGATGGAGGCCATCGGCCTGGTCAAGGCGTTCATCAATATGCTGGTTTCGTCGACCGCGGTGGTGAAGGTGGCGGCGACGTTCGGCCCGTTCGTGCTGGCGGTCATCGCCGGTTCGGGGGACGCGGCGGCCATCGCCTTCAACCAGACGGTGACGCCGCATGCCGCCCAGTTCGGGATGACGCCGATCAGCATGGGCAGCCTGGCGACGCTGAGCGGCGCGCTGGGCCGCACGATGTCGCCGATCGCCGGGGCGGCGATCATCTGCGCCACAATCGCCGGCGTCAATCCGATGGAGATCGCCAAGCGCAACGCTCTGGGCATGATCGTCGCCGTGATCGCTGTCATGTTCATTTTACTGTAAATTATCTAGCAGGGGGTTAATTCCAGTGCGGGACAAAATACGACAGGCGGTAAAGGCGATGGAGCCGCGGCTCGTCGCCTGGCGCCGCGATTTTCACCAATATCCAGAGGCGGGCTGGACGGAGTTCCGCACGGCGGCCGTCGTGGCCGCGATGCTGCAGCGCCTGGGTTATACGGTTAAGCTGGGGCCGGCGGCCGTGACCGCGGCCGATATGATGGGCGTGCCCGGCCCGCAGGCGCTGGCGGCCCATATGGAGCGGGCGGTGCGCCAGGGCGGCGATGCCGCGCTGGTGGCCGCGATGCAGGGCGGCATGACGGGGCTGGTGGCCGAGCTGCGCTGCGGCGACGGCCCGACGGTGGCGCTGCGCTTCGATATGGACGCCAACGATATCGACGAGGCGAAGGACGGCAAGCACCGCCCGTTCCGCGAGGGCTTCGCCTCGCAGAACGCCGGCGCGATGCATGCCTGCGGCCATGACGGCCATGTGGCCATGGGGCTGGGGGTGGCCGAGATTTTCGCCGGCCTGCGGTCCGAGCTGGCGGGCACGATCCGCCTGATTTTCGAGCCGGGCGAGGAGGGCAGCCGGGGGGCGCGGGCTATGGTGAGCGCCGGCGCGGTGGACGGCGTGGACTACATTCTCGGCGGCCATATCGGCTTCCAGGCTACGCGGACCGGCCAGCTCATCTGCGCGACCGGCAAGTTCCTGGCAACGACGAAGTACGACGTGACGTATACCGGCGTGCCGGCCCACGCGGGCGCGGCGCCGGAGGAGGGCAAGAACGCCCTGCTGGCGGCGGCGACCGCGGCGCTGAATTTGCACGCCATCGCCCGCCACGGCCAGGGGGCGACCCGCGTCACGGTTGGCACGCTGGCGGCCGGCACGGGCCGCAACGTTATCCCGGCCAATGCGCTGTACAAGATGGAGACGCGCGGCGAGACGAGCGAGCTGGACGAGTACATGGCGGCCGAGGCCCGGCGGATCATCGCCGCCGCCGCCCAGATGTACGACGTGGCTTACGAGATCACCCAGGTGGGCGGCACGAAGGGCGGCGAGAGCAGCCCGGACATGCGCGACCTGGTTAAACGCACGGCGTCGGCCATGGGCTTTTTCGACCAGGTCGAAGACTACGCCAGCTTCGGCGCGACGGAGGACTATTCCCACTTCATGTCGGTGGTGCAGCAGCGGGGCGGCTCCGGCACGTACTTTATGCTGGGGTCGGAGCTGGCGGCCGGCCACCACAGCAATTATTTCGATTTTGACGAGGCGGTGCTGGCGCCGGGGGTCGAGTTGATGGCCACTTGCGCGGCGGAACTGCTGCGGCGAAAGTGAGGGGTACCTTATGGCCCGTTATGATTTGCTGCTGAAGAACGGCACGGTGGTGGACCCGACCTCCGCCCGCGAGGGCGTGCTGGACCTGGCGGTGGCGGAGGGCAAGATCGCAGCCGTGGCGCCCGATATCGACCCCACCCAGGCCCGCGAGGTGTTCGACGTCGCCGGGCAACACGTGCTGCCGGGGATTGTCGATTTGCACGTCCACGCCTCGGCCTGGCTCGGCGGCAGGCCGTCGCACAAGATGCTGGCCGCCGCGGGGGTGACGACCGCCCTCGATATGTCCGGCCCGCTGGACAGTGTGCTGGGCATCGCCCGGGATTACGGCGCCGGCCTCAACCTGGCGTCGATCACTTATGTGCGGCCCGGCCACACCGTGCGGGACGAGGATCCGGGCGACGGCGAGCTGGATAGTCTGCTGGATAAGGTGCTGGCCGAGGGGTCGCTGGGGTTCAAGCTGCTGGGCGGGCATTATCCGCTGACGCCGGAGGCCACGGCCCGGGCGATCGCGGCGGCCAACCGCCGTCAGGCGTACATCGCTTTCCACGCCGGCAGCAAACAGCACGGTTCGAATATCGACGGTTGCCTGGAGGCGATCGCCCTCGCCCGGGGCAATTCGCTGCACCTGGCCCATGCGAACAGTTACTGCCGCGGGCTCAAGCGCGATTATATGGCCGAGACGGAGGAGGTCATCGCCGCTCTCGTCGCCAATCCCCGTATCCGCAGCGAGTCCTACCTGTCGCCGCTGAACGGCACGAGCGCCAAGTGCAGCGCCGGCCTCCCCGAAAGCCTGGTGACCCGCCGCTGCCTGCAGACCGGCGGCTTCGCGGCCACCGAGGCCGGCATGGAGGCGGCAATCCTGGCCGGCTGGGCCCAGATCAACGCGGAGGCCGGCGGTCAGATGGCGCTGGCGGTCGGTCCGGAGGCGGTCGCCTATTGGCGCGGCCAGGGTACCGATACGACGGTGAGCTTCAGTGTCAACCCGCCGGAGCCGCGGCTGCGGCTGGCCACGGCCAAGCGGCCGGACGGCGGCTTCGTGGTGGACGCCATCAGCACGGACGGCGGCGGCATCCCCCGCAACGTCATCGTGGCCATGGGGCTTTCGCTGGTCAAGCTGCAGGCGCTGACGCTGCAGGAGTTCGTGCTGAAGGCCAGCTATAACCCGGCACAGATCCTCGGCCTGGTCAACAAGGGGCATTTCCGCGACGGCGCCGATGCCGACGTGACGGTCGTCGATCTGGAGCGGCAGCGGCCGGTGCTGGCGATGGCCAACGGGCGGCTCACGATGTACCGCGGCTATGTGTGCGGCAGCGGCTGCACGCTGGTAACGACGGCCGCCGGCGCCGCGGCCGTGAAAAAAGCCGGCCTGACGCCCCTGGTGGTCGACCTGGCCCGCAGCGCTTTTTATCCCGCATAACTTCTGTGTCCTGCCCGATACCCGCGTCCCGCAGGGTTATTAGCTTTGGTCACCGTAGCATATCCTCAAGATGGGCATTCGATTGCCGGACACTCACCTTCTTTTTGCGGCGGACGGTTGTTCGCGCCGCCTTGGCGGCGCAGCAATAAAACAACAAAGGAGGGCAAAGTGAGCATGGAATCCACATCGGAAAAGAGCTTCGGGACTCATGGTTTTTTCAAGGGTATGCCCCTATGGGCGCAGATCTTCATCGGTATGGCGATCGGCTGCCTCATCGGCTACTTCTGGCCGGTTCTGGGGGCGAAACTCCAGCCGCTCGGCGTCGCTTTCATCAAAGCCATCAAGATGATCGTCATGCCCCTGGTCTTCTCCGCCGTTACCCTCGGTATCTACAAGATGGGCTCGGACATCAAGCAGCTGGGCCGCCTGGGCCTCATGGCCTTTGCCTGGTTTTACCTGGCGACAGGCATCTGCATCATCCTCGGCATAACGCTCAACGGTATCTTCCATCCTGCGGCCGGCGTGGCCCTGGCCAAGACGGGCTCCATCCCGACCAATCTGGCTACGTCCATCGACTGGGCCAAGTTTTTCCTCGACATCATTCCGGATAATATCGTTAACATCGTCGCCCAGCAGAAGATCATCCCCACGCTGTTCTTCGCGATCTGCTTCGGCCTGTGCCTGGCGAACATCGGTGAGAAGGGCAAGCCGGTGGTGAGGGTGCTCGAGGGCATCATGGAAGCGATGTTCAAGCTGACCCAGGGCGTCGTGGCTACGGCGCCGATCGCGGTCGCCGGCATCATGGCCTGGGTTTTCGCGACTGTGGGCTGGAAGCTGATCTGGGCGATGGCGAAGCTGATCGGCACGCTGTATGTCGGCCTGGGCGTGATCGTGGTCGGCTTCTGGATTATCGTGGCGCTCATGGGCATGAAGCCGATCGAGACGACGAAGAAGGTGGCCGAGCCGCTGCTGCTGGCCTTTTCGACCGCTTCTTCGGAGGTGACGCTGCCGGTCCATATGAAGATTCTCGAGGCGACGGGCATCCCGAACAAGGTGGTGTCGTTCGTGTTGCCGCTGGGGTACAGCTTCAACCTGGACGGAGCGGCGCTGTACCAGTCGCTGGCGGTGTGCTTCCTGGCGGAGGCGTACGGCATCCCGCTGGATTCGGCGTCGATCGTGACCATCCTGGTGACGACGCTGATCGCCAACAAGGGGACGGCGAACGTGCCGGCGGCGTCGCTGGTGGTGCTGGCGGTCATCCTGACGGCCATCGGGCTGCCGGTGGAGGCGATCGCCATCCTGGCGGGGGTCGACCGGTTGATGGATATGGGCCGGACGACGGTGAACGTGTTCGGCAACACGATCGCGGCCCTGCTGTTGTACAAGTACGGCGGCAAGGGCATCGCCGAGGAGACGGACACGGATACGGCGATCGGCGCGTAGCACGCGGACTGTTTGGAACAAGAAAAGGCCCCCGGCATGATGCCGGGGGCCTTTGGGTTGGGTGGGATCTTAGAGAGAAGCCCCAGGCCGTTCATAAGCGAAACTTGGCTCGGGCGGCCCGAGCCTTAGTTGAGCTATCCGCGCCCAGAGGCGCGGGGAAGCCTCCGAATGCAAGGCGCTCTGATAAGTCAGACGCACGACGTTTCAGCGACGATGCGGTCGCTTACAACGCCGCAGATGGGGGCTGCTGGGCGGCCGTTATATCTCGACCCACTGCCCTATCCCCTTCTTCCGGGCCTGCTCGCAGGCGTAGCCGGCGGTGGCGAGGTCCTGGACGGCGACGCCGGTGGTGTCGTAGATGGTGATTTCGTCGGCGGCGGTCCGCCCCGGTTTGGCGCCGGCGATGATCTCGCCGATCTCGGCGTGGATGGACTGGCGGGTGAGGATGCCGGCGCCGTAGGGGTGCTGACATTCGCCGAGGTAGATGGCCTGGGCGGTGTCGTCGACGACGACTTTGGCGCCGGCGAATACTTTGGCGTCGAGCTCCTGCTTGCCGCGGGTGTCGGTGCCGACGGCGTTGATGTGGGTGCCGGGCTTTACCCAGCCGGCCATGACGATCGGCGAAAAGCTGGAGGCGGCGGTGACGATGACGTCGGCGGCGCGGCAGGCTTCCTCGGCGCTGGCGGCGGCGATGGCCTTGTGCGGGCCGGCGGCCAGCTCGCCGGCCAGGGCGGCGGCGGCGGCCGGGACGGCGTCGAAGATGTGGATCGTTGCGATGCGCGGCAGGACGCGCAGGGCGGCGGTGAGTTGGTTGCGGCCCTGCTGCCCGGCGCCGATGAGGGCGAGGACGGTGCTGTCCGGCCGGGCGAGGTATTTGCAGCCGATGGCGCCGCTGGCGGCGGTGCGGACCTGGGTGACGAAGTTGGCGGCGACGAGGGCGCAGGGCTGGCCGGTGTGCGGTTGGAAGAGGACCATGACCGATTGGTGGTTGGTCAGCCCGGCCGCCTTGTTGCCGGCCCAGAAGCCGCCGGCCTTGAAGCCGAGGGCCTCCTGCCCCGGGAGGTAGCCGGACTTGATGCCGAAGATGCCGTTGTGTTCTTTGATCTCTTCGCGGACGACGGGGAAGACGCGGCTTTTGCCGGCGCTGTGGTCGGCGAAGGCCTGCTCGACCATCCGCAGGTTTTCTTCGAAGGATACGAGTCCGGCGACGTCCTGGTCGCTGAGGACGAGAACTTTGGCCATGAAGATGCACTCCGTTTCGCTGCGCTTATTTTTTCAGGCCGCTGCCTGTGAGGGGGACGACGATGTTCAGTTTTTTATCATATTCGGCGGGGAAGAACTGCAGCATGCCGGCGACGGCCGCGCCGGAGGTGGGCTCGACGTAGATGCCCATGGCGCCGAGCATTTCCTGGGCTTGAATAACGCTTTCGTCGTCGACGGCGATGAAGTCGCCGTCGCTTTCTTTGACGGCGGCGATCATTTCGGCCAGGCGCTGCGGTTCGCGGATGGCGATGCCCTCGGCGACGGTCGGGGCGAAGCCGTCCGCCGGCCGGCCGTGGAAGGCGGCGGCGACCGGGGCGCAGCTCGTGCTCTGCACGGCGATGATCCGCGGCAGTTTCCCCAGCTCCTTGAAGCCGATGTAGGCGCCGAGCAGCATGGTGCCGTTGCCGGCGGGCACGAAGATGTAATCGGGGATGCCTACCTGGTCGTATATTTCGTAGGCCATGGATTTTGTCCCCTCGAAGAACAGGGGGTTGTAGACGTGGGATGCGTAGTAGGTGGATTTGGCCGCTTCGAGGATGGCCCGGGCGGTATCGTCGCGCGTCCCCGGCACTTTGACGATGTCGGCCCCGTAGGCGCTGGCCTGCTTGACTTTGCCGGCGGAGGTGCTTTCGGGCAGATAGATGTTGCATTTGATGCCGGCGGCGGCGCAGTAGCCGGCGATGGCGGCGCCGGCATTGCCGGAGGAGTCCTCGACCACCTCGCGGATGCCCAGTTCCTTGAGTTTGTTGATCAGCGCGAAGGCGCCGCGGTCCTTGAACGAGCCGGTGGGCTGCAGGTAGTCGAGTTTGAGGTATACTTCGGTATGCGCCAGTTTCCGCCGCAGGACGGGGGTGACGACTTCCCCGAGCGACACCGCCGCGCCGACCGCCTCGCCCGGCGCTTTTTTGAGTTTGAAAAGCCCGCCGCAGCGGCAGCGGTAATCCAAGCCGGCCAGGGGATATTCCCGGCCGCAATCCGGACAGTAAAAATTCATAAACCGATCACCCCCGTTATGTTTTGATAAGGCCACTGCTTTATTATAGAATTTTTTAGGAAAACCCGCGATAAGAAATCGCGGGTTTTGTCCTTCTTTCCAGGATCATTCGGCGGCGGCGCCGAGGAAGACGGCGGTGACGGCCCCGCCCTCGACGGTGAATATTATGCCCCCATAGACGCTGCCGGCAATCAGCCGGCCTTTTATGGCGGCCCGGTCGTCGATCTCGGCGCGGTAGGCGGCGCGGGCTTCGCTTTCCGGGCTGCCGATGCCGATGCCGCGCGCCGTTTTCCAGGCGCTGGGCGCGAAGAGGCCGATGCGGTCGACGGTGAGAACGCCGTCGCGCGCCTCGAGGCCGATCTCGACGCCTTTGGACGGGTAGCGCCACTGCCGGTGCTCGCGCCCGTCGGCTCCCCAGATTTTGGGCGGCGTTTCTTCTTCGGCCGGCCCGAGGAGGCTGACGACGTCGCCGGCCGGGCTGCCGAGGCCGAGGCCCCCCAGCTTCTCGCTCTGCATGAGGCCGAAGCCGATCTGCAGGTAGTCTTTGTCCGCGGCGGCGGCCGGGACGAGCAGGGCAACGGCCACGGCGAGGGCGGCGAGGGCGGGCACGAGTTTCCTTTTCATTCGGATCGCACCTTTCGGCAGTGTTCCGGCTTTTTCCCTGCGGAGGTATTCGCCGCGCCGGCCCACTTCCCCTGCGCCGGCGGGGGAAAATCTGGCAATATCTGGCGGAGAGGGCCTTCCTCGGAGGGTCGGGGAGGCCGAGGACGGCGTGTAGCGCCCGGTACAGCCTGGTGCGCGAGACGATGCCGTGGCGCGGCCGGATGTAGGCGGGACGGAGGCGTCGTGGTCTTGCCGGTCTTTGTGGGCGATTTCCTTGAGCTTCGCGTGATGATGCCCGGTGGCGCGGCGGCCGACGCGAACACGGCCTCGATATCGGGGTCGAGCAGGCATTTCCCCTACTTCTCGATCGGTGACGAAGCAGTCGCAGCCGGTTTCGAAGCTTTCGTGCGCCTTGGCGATTTTTCCGGTAGAGTTCGAGCCGGTTGGGGTGCAAGAGGGCCACGATAAGCGTCGGATTGATTGCAGCGTATTTGGCGGTCGTTGTCAATTCGCCAACAGCTTTTACATAATATAAAGCAGCAGGAAACTTAGGAGGATCGATATCCGTGGTGGCTTTTAGGGAGGAGGGAATTATGTTGTACGGTGATGCCTGGCAGACGGAAGACGCCGGCGGATACGGCTGCGGCGGAGTTATGGGGCCGCTGGCGGATAAAATCGTCGTCCTCGATCCCGGGCATGGGGGGGCTTATTCGGGAGCGATAAATTACGGATTCCGGGAAGCCGATATCAATCTGGCGGTTGCTCTTAAGCTGCGCCGAAAACTGGCCGGGCTGGGCGCCAAGGTTGTCATGACGCGCACAAGGGATGTCAACCTGGCGCCGCCTGGCGCGACGCTCGACGCCGACCTCCAGGCCAGGGTTGATGTGGCTAAAACCGCCGGCGCCGATATTTTCGTGAGCCTGCACGTGGACGATGTTCCCAATATCAATCTCGCCGGTCCGGCCAGTTACTTCCCTAAAGGGCGTTCTTCCGGCCTGGCCTGCGCCATTCAAACTGCTTTGGTGGAGGAAACGTGCGCGGTCGATAATGGTGTGAGCCCCGCCGATTTTTATGTGCTCGTGCATAACGACAGGCCGGCCGCGTTGATCGAGATGGGGTATCTGTCCAACCCTGCGGAAGCATTGTGCCTCACGGATAACGCCTATCAATGTCTGTTGGCCGACGGCGTTTTGGCGGGCATAATAAGCTACTTTCTCTGCCAGGAGGGCTGACGAATGCTACTTTGCCGCGGATGGGTGCGGGGGAAATAAAAGAAAGAGACCGCCGGGCCGGGCGCTGTGCCGTCCATGGCGCGCCCGGCACTAGGCCCATCC
>MTLD01003385.1_pt1 | contig 17181 bp, 15 predicted proteins | sample 1982471 | NCBI WGS metagenome assembly MTLD01 (sample SAMN05712604, study PRJNA340218) | biofilm metagenome | isolation source: sample SPM anode biofilm adapted to -50 mV | place: USA | collected 2012-02-03
CAACGCCGCAGATGGGCCTTTATCGCCAGCCGAAAAACCCGCGTACGGGAGGTACGCGGGTTTTTTTGTAGGCGGGGGTTCAGGGGGTGATGGTCGGTTTGGTTTCGCCGAACTGGCAGACCGCCGGCACGTCGGTGTTCATGCCGACGGGTTTTGTGGTCTTGTATAGCCGCAGCCACACGCGGATGGAGTCGGCGAGGATGGTGATAACCATGACGATAAGGACGACGCTGAGACCCGCCATGAGGTTGCCGTTGAAGGTGTTGAACCCGAGGTAGAGGCTGACGTTCATGTAACCGGCGGTGAGGACGGTAATCGCCAGGAAGGTCAGCGGCACCAGGGTGACAAGCGCGTAAGTCTTGTTGGCGACCAGCTTGAGGATGACGGTGGTGCCGACGGCCAGAGCGATGCAGGCCAGCAGCTGGTTGGCCACGCCGAACATCGGCCAGATGCTGCTGACGCTGTTGGTGTAGAGCAGGTAGCCGAAGGCGAAGGACATGACGCCGCCGCAGAAGAGGGAGCCCGGTATCCAGCCGGCGTCCTTCAGGGGCGGGTAGACGTAGGTGCCGAGGACGTCCTGGAGGATGTAGCGGCCGACGCGGGTGCCGGCGTCGACGGTTGTGAGGATGAAGAGGGCTTCGAACATGAGGGCGAACTGGTACCAGTAGCTCATGAGGCTCTTCATGCCACCGATGCTGGAGAAGATGTGGGCCATGCCGACGGCGAGCGAGACGGCGCCGCCGGGACGGTGCATGACGTCGATGCCGACCAGGGCCTGGAGCTGCTGGATCTCGACCGGCGGGAAGATGGCCTGTACTTTGGCGTAGACGGGGGCGAGGGTGTTGATGGCGAAGTAGTCGCCGGGATACAGGACGATTGCCGAGGTGAGGGCCATTATGGCGACGAAGCCTTCGACGCACATCGCACCGTAGCCGATGAAGCGGATTTGGGTTTCCTGATCCACCATCTTTGGCGTGGTGCCCGAGCCGATGAGGGCGTGGAAACCGGAGATGGCGCCGCAGGCGATGGTGATGAAGACGTACGGCCAGATCGGCCCGGCGATGATCGGGCCGCCGCCGCCGGCGTACATGGCGTTAAACGCCGGCATGTTGATGGGCGGCTGGACGATGAGGATGCCCAGCGCCAGGGCGATAATCGTGCCGATCTTCATGTAGGAGCTGAGGTAGTCGCGCGGGGCCAGCAGCAGCCACACCGGCAGGCTGGCGGCGATGAAGCCGTATATCGGAATGGCGATGGATAATTCCTGCTGGCTGAGGGTGAATATGCCGGATAGTCCTCCCCAGGCCCCGCCGGGCATTACCCAGTTACCGGCAAACACGGCGCCGAGGACAAGCAGGAAGCCGGCGATCGAGCCGGACCGGATCGCCCCTGGGGCGATCTTGAACATATACAGGCCTACGGCGATGGCGATGGGGATGGTCATGAACAGGGTGAAGGCGCCCCACGGATTTTTCATCATGGCGAAGACGACGACCATACTGAGGCCGGCCAAAGAATTGACGATAATGAAGAGGATGGCGAACGAGGTCGTGAGACCGGTGATCCCGCCGACTTCCTTGCGGGCGATCATGCCGAGGGATTGGCCGTTGTGGCGGACCGAGGCGAAGAGGATGATCATGTCGTGCACGGCGCCGGCGAATACCGAGCCCAGCATGATCCAGGCGGCGCCGGGGCCCCAGCCCCACTGGGCGGCGAGAACTGGGCCGACCAGCGGGCCGGCGCCGGCGATAGCGGCGAAGTGGTGGCCGAACAGCACCCACTTGTTGGTCGGTACGTACTCGCGGCCGTCGTTGCAGCGGTGGGCCGGCGTGACGTTGGCGTCGTTGAGCATGAGAATTTTTGCGGCGATGAAGGCGGAATAGTAGCGGAATCCCAGCATGAGTACGCACGCGGCTACGATTAATAGCCAGATAGAATTCATACTGAATTATTCCTCCTTATCATGGGGTTTTCACCAGCGGTAAAAGCGAAAATTCACCTCCCGTTACGTTTTTCCGGCGGTTATTGGACCGGGGTGCCGTTGGGGCGGGCCAGGGGTTTCTCCCCCTTGATGCCCTTGACGAATTCATAGGCTGCCGCTACTTTGGCGGCCGGGCCTTCGAGAATTATGACCACCGAGCCTTCGGCCCCGGCGATGCCGCCGCCGCCGGTGTGATAGGCCTCGATGCCGAACAGCAGGGCGAAAGCTTGGATTTCGGTGACGACGGTGGCCCGGCAGATCGGCACCAGGCCGAATTTCATGCCGTCGCCGTAGGCGAACCGCTTGATGCCGCTGTGTTTCGCCGCCTCGGGGACACTGGCGATCATTTTTTCCAGGCCGACCGGGACGATGATCTGCGAACCGCGGGCCAGGAGGGTCCCCATCGACCAGCCCATGGTGCCGCCCTTATCGTCGCCGGCGAATACCGCCGCTCGGTAGTCGGCGTCGACGGCGTTGGCGCCTTTGATGAAAATGTCGTCGGCCGTGTATTCCGGAAGAATGTCTTCCGGTTTCGTAAAAAGCCTTTGGCCATTTTTGATAACGATAGGAAAGATATAATCGGGATTCTTGGGGGCGCCCCATGTTTCGCCGGCGGTGATGTGACCGGAAACGAAATTTTCCTTGACCAGCGGTTCGCCGAGAATCTCTTCGGCGACGTACCCTGTGCTGGTGCCGGTGGCGATGATTATCCGCCCGCTTTTTAGGGCGGTTGCCACCGCCGGCAGTTTGGCGACCGCCTTGGCGATCAGTCGCCTCGATTCATAGGGGGTCAGGACTGCGAATGCCGTCTGATAGTCCATTTGCATCACTCCCGATTCGTCGTTTTTTTAGTCTGGATTGTTTGGCACTGATTCCATTATTTAATAAACAATGGAAAATAAATTGGAATATAATAATCCGTTTTGCGTTTGTTATTCTTGCAAATGATGGATTTTCCTCCTGGTTTTTACTGTTAATAAAGAATTTTTTTCCAAAAAAAACAGCCGGCTTCCCTCAAGGGGAAAGCCGGCTGCCGTCAGGCCGTGAGCGGGCGCTAACCGAAAATTGTTTTGTAGTCGTCGGATATCTTCTGGGTCGTGTCGAGAAGGGCGGGAATGAGTTCCTCGATGACCTCGGGCGTCATCCGCACCTTGGGGGCGGTGACGCTCAGCGCGGCGACCACCTTGTCGCCGGCGCCGAACACCGGTCCGCCTACGCACACCAGTCCGAGGTAAAACTCCTCGTCGTCGATCGAGTATTTATTGCGGCGGATTTCCTTGATTTTTTCCAGCAGCTGCCGGCGGTCGACGATGGTCACCGGCGTGAGCTGCGGCAGGGGATCGGGCAGAAGGCTCAATATCTGGTCGTCGCGCAGGTCGCTGAGCAGGCTGCGCCCGAGCGAGGTGCAGTGCAGCGGGTAACTATCGTCGAGGGTGAAGTAGGGCCGCAGATGGTGTTTGGATTCGACGAGTTCGATGTACGAGCACTTGTCCTGGTCGCGCACCGCGAGGTTGACGTTCTCGCCGAACCGCTCGTTTAGGGCGAGCATGTGGCGCCGGGCCAGTTCTTTCCATTTTAGGAGGTTGAGGCTTCTGCTGTATATCTTCAGGGCCTTCGGCGCGAGGCGGTATTTTTTGTTGAGCGGGTTTTGGTACAGGTAACCCATCAGTTCGATGGTGTTGACGATCCTCTGGACGCTGCTTTCCGGCAGGCCGACAATCTGCCCGAGCTCGGTGACGCCGTACTCGTCGCTGTCCTTGAAGCATTCGAGCACCGACAGCCCTTTGGTTAACGCCTGGATTTGATATTTGCCGTCTGCGGTCTTTTTCATTGCGCCCCCATAATCCGTTAGGATGATAGTAATAATCCGCTATATTTATAGTAGCATATTTTTTTCGGCAAGAACAATAGTATTCGGCCCGGCGGGTATATTCCGCAAAAGAACCGTCCCGAACCTCGCTTTTGGCGGCCGGGCAAGTTTGTCGATTTTACAAAAATAATGCAAATTTGTGGAAATTAATTTGCCTTTTAGTTATAATATATGTTATGAGGAAAATTTTTGCAGTTGAAAAGGGGCTAGGTGATGGAGAATAATGCCTACCCGCCGAGAGTTTTTGTTCAAGGATTGGAAATACCTTTAAGCGAGCATTGCAACCTGAAATGCAAAGGCTGTTCCCATCATTCGCCGTATCTTAAACCGCATTTCTACGATTATGACCAGTTTGTGGCCGATATCGACGCCCTGAAGGACGTTTATCATACGACGAAGGTTTCGTTTTTAGGCGGCGAGCCGCTGCTTAACAGGCAGATAAACAAGTATATAGCTTATGCCAGGCAGGCCAAAATCGCCGATATTTTCGCGGTGATCACCAACGGGCTGCTGTTGAAGGCGATGGACGACGAGTTTTACCGCCTGGTCGACCAGATCAATATTTCGTTATATCCCAATATAGGCCTGGAGGAAGGAACGCTGCGGGAGTTTTTGGCGGCGAAAGCCCGCGAGTTCAAGTTCGTCTATAATATCAACACCTGCGATTACTTTCAGAATACGGAAACGGAAGAATTGTCGGCGGAAAACGCCCAGAACAATTTTACGCACTGCAGCAAGCAGAAAAACTTGCACACTTTGTATGAAGGTTATTATTACCGCTGCAACCGGCCGGTGTCGACCAAGCAGTTTCTGGAGCGAAACGGCGATTTGACCGCGCCCGATTTCAAGGCGGACGACGGTGTTCGCCTTGCCGGGCCCGAGCTTTATGCGCGGCTGCACGATTACGTGAACCGCACGGAACGGTTGTCGGTCTGTTATTATTGTCTTAACGGCTTTATCGAACAAAATGCGATCGACGGCATCAATTTTTATTTTTCCGGCCACGATTTCATCCGCCGCGCCGTAGTCAACAATAAGCTGCTGTATGCGATCTGCCTGAAGATAAAAGCGCTGAACAAAAAATACAAACAGACGCATAAGTGTAAAACGGCGGTCGAGGTCACGCAGTTCGAGCATCAACAGTTGAATCGGAAATAGGTTATGGCAAAAACCCGCAGCGCGGGTTTTTGTTTTGCGGAGCGGAGGAGGGGAGGGGAATTTTTGCCTGGGTGTCGAAAAATTAGATATTATGGAATAGATTTGAATGGAGGCAATTGGATGGCCGCAACCAGAGTTATGGTTGTAGATGATTCCCCCTTTTCCCGGTCAATGCTGGTGGATATGCTGACCGAGGGCGGCTGCCAGGTGGTGGGTGAAGCGGAGTCGCTCGAATCGTTGGTGGAAACTTATCGCCAGTGCAAGCCTGATATCGTCACGATGGATATCGCGATGCCCGGGGCCGACGGCTTCGAATGCACGAATGTGCTGCGTTTGCACGACCCGGCGGCCAGGGTGGTCCTGGTAAGTTCGATGAAGGACGCCGAAATGGAGGCCGAGGCCCGGCGGATCGGCGTGGTCGGCTATGTCCAGAAGCCGGTCGACGGGGAGGTGCTGCTGAAGGTCATCGAGCGCGCCCTGGCTCCCGATGCGATGTACGAAGGCCTGCGAACCTGGGGCGTCGATATGTTCAAGGAGGCGCTGATCCAGAGCATCACCAAGATGACGAAAACGACGGTGACGCCGAGCGACCAGAAAGAGTGCCCGCAAGCCCGGCTGACGTCGAGCGGCCTGGCGGCGGTTATCGGCATTATCGGCCAGTATCCCGGTTCGCTGATCGTCGATCTGTCGTACGAAAGTGCGGAGGCGATGGCGCAGACGGTTCTTCACCGGCCGGCCAAGAACCGGGACGAGGTGGTGGCGATGCTGGCCGAGTTCGCCAATGTCGTCGGCGGGGTAGCCTGTTCGATGATCAATCGCAAAGAAAAGCAGCTGAAACTGAGGGTCTCGCCGCCGAGCGTATTCTTCGGCGCGCCGGCCGAGATCGTCAGCCCTACAATGCCGGTCCGCAGTTTTTACGCCGATACTGATTTCGGGCGCATAAGCTTGTGCATAGGGTTCAAGAAGGGGGCGGTGTTGTGGATGTAAATGTCATCAACCCGCTGCTGACTGCCTTCGTCAACGTCCTGCCGCAGATCGGCTTCCAGACGGTGAATAAGAATGCGGTGTCGCTGGCCGAGATGGTGGTCGAGAACAATGGGATAATGGTCAATATCGGCGTGACGGGTCCTCTCAAGGGCGTGATCATGATCGGAATGAGCGTCGATGCGGCCAAGCGGTTCGCTTCCAAAATGATGATGGGGATGGAGGTGCCCGAGCTCGACGGCCTGGCGCAAAGCGCGATCAACGAGATGGGCAATATGGTCTGCGCCAACGCCTGTTCGCATTTCAGCGCGGCCGGTATCGACGGCCTCGACATTTCGCCGCCGACGATGATCATCGGTGCGGGCGGTCATGTCAGGCTGCCCGTGCCCAAGGTTATCGTTATCGACTTTATGATCGACGATATCGCGGTCAAGGTGTATGTCGGCCTGAAATAGCCGAGAAAAACCCACGTAGGCCGCTACGCGGGTTTTTTGCTGGCAGGATATTGGCGGCGGTTGTCGTATTGTTTCATTGACCCATATTATGGTAATAACGGGAGGGGAATGGCATGCCCTGGTGTCCGAAGTGCCGGGAGGAGTACCGGGAGGGGTTCACGACCTGCATCGATTGCGGCGCGGAGCTGACGGACGAGCTGCCGCCGCCGGAGGAGACGGCGGGCACGGACGACAACGCCTGGGAGAGGGCCGGCGAGTACGGCCGGCGGCCCGCGAGCAGGCAGGAGGCCGGGGGCTTCGCCCGGGCTGAGCGGCGCGAACGGCGCGTGGCGCCGGCGGGGGACAGCCTGTGGTGCCCGAAATGCGGGGCGGAGTACCGGCAAGGGTTTACGCTGTGCAAGGACTGCGGCGTGGAACTGACGGACGTGCCGCCGGATATTTGCGACGATGACGGGGACGGGGAAGAGGAGGGGCAGGCGGAGGCCTTTTGCGACGCCTTCCTGACGACGGCGGCCGACTGGGCGGCGGCGGCGAGGATCGAGACGCTGCTGAACGAGGACGGGATCCCGGTAGAGATGACCGCGACAGGCAGCGGGGTGGATATCTATGTGCCGGAGGAGCTGCTGGAGAACGCCTGGGACGTTCTCGGCAGCGACTATGCCGGGGACGAGGCGCGGATATGCGGGGAAGACGGCGGCGGCGCGGATGAACCGGCCCTGCCGGCGGCAGGCGGGAGCGGCCGCTTGTGGTGCCCCAACTGTCGGGTGGAGTATTGGCAGGAGGGGGTCACCGTCTGCAGCGATTGCGGCGCGAAGCTCGTGGACCCGGCGACGGGGAAGGGCGAGGGAAATTAGATTACTGCTTTTGCTCGATCTCCGTGACGCATTCGGTTTTGATTTTGCCCACGAGGAATTGCAGGGCGTCGATGACGCGCGGCCGTATATCGCCGCCGATGAGCACGTACATGATGTCGTCGCCCAGGTCGAGCCGGCCTTCGTTCAGCCAGACCTTTACGTGGAAGATGCCAGCCATTTTGCGGGTTTCGGCGATGGCGGCCTCGACTTTGGCGGCGTCGTACGCGAATTCCATGCCCTTTACGAGCGTACCGTCGTTCAGCCCCTGGCGGACCTGGGCTTTGGGCGTCTGCCGGACGACGCCGTTGTGGACGAGAAACATGCCTTCCTGCCGGGCCGCAGGGTGAGCTTTCGCTTCTTTGAGCCACTGGTCGACCGAGGGCGGGTTTTTTTTCGTTTGGCTGTTTGTCATAGGTAACACGTCCTTCAATGATAATAGCGCGACCGCTTTATTTCCATTATAAGTCCGGGGGGCCGGAAACTCCCAGCGGAAATTGTGGGTTTGGCGGCGGCGGACGGTGGACGGGCGAATTCCGAATATTTGTTATTTGGAGAGAGGGAATTAATGATGCGGCTGTATGGAAACAAGGGTATCCCCCTGTATTATCAATTGAAGGAAATAATCAGGGATAAGATCGATCGTGGCGTATGGGCCGCGGGTGAGCAAATCACCAACGAGCTGGAAATGGTCGAAGAATATAAAGTAAGCCGGGCGACTGTCCGGCAGGCAATTATGGACTTGGTCCGCGAAGGCATCCTGGTTCGGAAAAAAGGCAAGGGAACATTTGTCTCAAATCCGAAAATTGTCGGCGATTTTACAATAAACTTTTATTATCCCGAAGAATTCGGCACTAAGCACGTACCGATAAGCAGCAAAATAATTGCCGCCCCTGCCTGGGTTGCCAGGCAATTGCAGCTGGACGTTGGCACTAAGGTCTACGAAATTATTCGCATAAGATTGTTCAATGACGAAGAAGCCTGCATCGAAACGATGTACCTGCCGGCGGAGGTTTTCCCGAAATTATTGGACGCGAAATTAGAGGAGCGGATATTCGATTTACTCGACAAACATTACGGCGTAAAAATTTCGAAATTCAATACCTACGTCGAACCCGTCCTGCTTAACGCGTACGAGTCGTCGTTATTGCAAACGGGCCAGAATCAACCGGCCCTTAAAATAACAAAGGTCGGGCTGACCCCGCAAGGCGCCCCGTTCATCTTTACGGTGAGCATTTTTCGCGGTGATCGTTACCGGCTTTCTCTGCAACCGCGTTGAGCCTGAGAAATATGTATATTTTAGCCTTTAGAGTGGATAATTGACAGACGAATTATGGGTTGATAAAATAAGTATATATGTACGGACATACGTACATGACAAAGAAACTATTCCCCGAAGGAGACTGATACGATGAGGGAGAGAATCAAGGAGCTGCCTGCGCAAGAGGTTGTCGAGTATTTGTTCAAGCCTGGTATCAGCAATGATTTGACCAGATCATATGCCACTATTCTGGCCGTTAATCAGGCCCACGTGCTTATGCTTATGGAAGAAGGCATTATTACTGAAGATACCGCCAAGAAAATCCTGGCGGTATCGAAAGCAATGGTACTGTCCGGAAAGCCGGCGTTCGAACTTAATTATAACCTTGAGGATCTGTATTTTAATATGGAGTCCTATTTGATAAATAAGGTCGGCATTGATGTCGGCGGCCAGCAGCACACCGGGCGCAGCCGGAATGATATGATCGCTACCATTGTACGAATTGATAGCCGGGATTACTTTCTCAGGTTGTGCGGCATGTTTAACGACTTGCGCGCGACGATCCTGGAGTTTGCCGGCAAACACGTCGATGCGGTAATGTCCGGTTATACCCATTTGCAGCCTTCTGAGCCGATTACGATGGGGCATTACTGCGCCGGCGTTCTGAACGCCTTCGCGCGTGATTATGAGCGGATAGCGGCTGCATACAAAAGGTTGAATGTTTGTCCGCTCGGCTCCGGGGCCATGGCTGCGACGTCGTTTAATATCAACCGCGCAACGACGGCCAAACTGTTGGGGTTCGACGATTTCATGGCGAATTCGCTGGATGGCGTTGCTTCCCGCGATTTTGTGCTGGAGATTGAAGCTGCTTTCGGTATAATGATGAACAACCTAAGCCGCTTCGCCCATGATTTATATTTATGGGCGACGCCGGAATACGGCTATATCGAGGTAGGCGGCTCCGTTGCCGTCTGCAGCAGCATCATGCCGCAAAAGAAGAATCCGATGACGCTTGAACATATAAAAGCAAAAGCCGCTCATCTCGAGGGATTTTTCGTTTCGGCCTACAGCGCACTGAAAAACACGCCGTTTACTCACGCCAGAGATATTAGCTGCGAGTCGGTGGGCTATTATTTCAATGCGTTGAAAGAGGCCGAGGCGGCAATAAGTTTGGCGGCGGTCACGGTTAAAACTCTCAAGGTCAACCGGGAACGGATGCTTGAGCGGGCCAGAAACAATTTCTGCACGGTGACTGAGCTGGCCAATTATTTAGTCAGATATGAAGGGATTTCGTTCCGCGAGGCCCATGAGATAGTTGGCGAGCTGGTCGCCTATATGATCGAACACAACAAATCGGCGGAAGATATCGATAGTAAGATTGTCGCCGAGTTGGCAATGAAGGCGTCGGGGCGTAAAACAAAGCTCTCTGACGAACAGGTTGCCGAAGCATTGAATCCCCGCCTGAATGCGTTTGCGAAAAAGGTCGCCGGCGGACCGGCTCCGGATGAGGTGGCGCGACAGCTGAGTAAGCTTTCGCAATCCCTGCAACGGGATAAGGAGGAATTGGCACAGCGCGTAGACAACATCAAACGGGCTGAAATCGCCCTGCATAACAAGGTGGACGGCATAATCAACTTGCCCGTATGAAAGGAGTGAACCGCCCCGCCGCATTGGGTCATATATTCGCGGTCGGCCAAAAAAGAGTAAAGGGGAGCAGCCAATGTTTCTGTTAGAGTTTGCGACAATTATTCTTATAATGATTCTTGGCGCCCAGTACGGCGGCATATTCTTCGGGATGGCCGGCGGGGTTGGTTTGGCGATATTGGTATTCGGGTTTAAGTTGGCGCCTGCGTCGCCGCCGATTGATGTTATGCTAATCATTATGTCGGTTGTCGTCGCTGCCGGGACTTTACAGGCGGCCGGCGGTATGCAGGTCCTTATCAGAAAGGCGGAAGAACTGCTGCGTAGGCATCCGAGCAGAATAACGTTTTTCTCGCCGCTGATCGCCTGGGTTTTCACGTTTATGGCCGGTACCGGCAATGTTCTTTATAACATTCTGCCCGTCATTGCGGAGGTTGCCCGTGAGGCAAACATCCGTCCGGAAAGACCGATTTCCATTGCGGCGATCGCCTCGCAGCATGCCGTCGTAGCCTCCCCGATCTCTGCAGCCACCGTCGCCCTGGCAGCTCTGTTGGCGCCGCAGGGAATTACTTTGATCCAAATAATAATGGTTTCGATACCGGCGACGCTGATCGGCGTCATGTGCGGCGCTTTGGCGGTAAGCAGGCTGGGAAAAGAGCTTGAGGCCGACCCGGTTTATCTGGAGAAGATGAAGCTGGGCCTGCTCGACGGGCCGGCGGCGCAAAAGCGCGAGAGCGTTGCGGATAGCAGAGAGGCAAAGTTGTCGGTGGGAATATTCCTGTTCGGTGCGGTTCTCGTTGTCTTGCTCGGAACGTTTTCATGGTTGAGGCCGGATGTCCTGAATGCCGCCGGGAAAGTTGTCAAATTGAACATGACCAACGCTATTGAAATAGTAATGCTGTCGCTTGCTGCTCTGATGGTTATTGTTTGTAAAGTCGACGTTGAAAAAGTGATTTCCGGTTCGGTGTTTAGAAACGGGATGCTAGGCGTTGTCAGCGTATTTGGCCTGGCGTGGATGAGCGATACGTTACTGGCAAGCAATATCGGCATTATCAAAAGCACGGTGCAAGAAGTGGTAAAGGCACAGCCGCTGTTGTTTGCGTTGGCGCTTTTTATCGGTTCGGCGATTACCCATAGCCAGGGAGCGACGGTTGCAGCGTTGGTTCCTCTCGGCATTACGCTAGGGGTTCCCGGCTTGGTAATAGCCGCGATGTTCCCCGCCGTTTGCGGCTATTTCGTTATACCGAGCACGGGCGTTCTGTTGGCGGGTGTGGCTTTCGACAGAACCGGCACAACGAAAATCGGTAAGTACGTGGTCAATCACAGTTTCATGGTTCCCGGTCTCGTGGCTACGACGGTCGGTGTCCTTGCCGGTTTTGTAATTATGAAAGTATTATTCTAATTAAGCACCTGTAATTTTCCCCGTAAATGAGGGCTAACGGGGTGTTTGCCTGAATTCCATAGGTGAACTATACCTCAACGCGGGCGGGAATTTCCTTCTCTAAACAGCTGCAGTGTCAGGCAACGGAGGCTTCCGCCGCCTGCCAGCAGGGCGTTGGGGTGAAAATCGATGATGTCGACGCCTTTCGCCTGTAGGATTTTACGTGTTTGCGCCGCCAGGGCGATATCGTAGTGGATGAGCAAATTGGGCGCTAACGCCACGAAAGAGCAGCCCCACGTTTTTTGTTCCTGGTCGGCAAGGGGTATTATTTCTACGTCTTTCGCGGCCATATGCCTGACAAAGTCGATCGGCCTGACCCCCTGGGAGGAAAAGCAGTACGCAGCGAGGAAGGCGGGAAGAAAAGCCAGCGCCATATGTTCGCCGACCTGCCCGTATATCATGTCCGCATGCATGAAGCGTCGGGCTTTGGGGCATTCGACGTAGATGACTTCCGAGAACATCGATACCGCGACCGGCAGGAATTTTTCGATGGAAGCGCGGCGATGGCGCTCGGTGCAGGCGATGAACAGGATGCTCCCGGGGAGAATCAGACAGCCTTCGAAATGGTCGGCGAGGGTAAATTCGTAGGCGATAGGCAGACCGAGATTGGTCAAGGCTTCGCGGACAACGGCCTCCTCGCCCTGCCGTCCGCCGCCCATCCGGGATAAAATTGCCCCGCGGTTGGCGATTACGGAGCTATCGTTCAGGTAAGGCAGGCTGGCGAGGGTGTCCATAAGCGAGCTGTTGTCGTGTACGTAGTCGCTTAGTTCCAGGACGCGGACGCCTTGCGACTGCAGCAGCTGGCGATAGCTGTCGTGTTCTTCCAGGTAGCGGCCGGGATCGGGAACGGCGTCGAAGAGGTAGTAGCCCATGGTGACAGGGTTGATGCCTTTGATGGAACGGGCCGGCCGGTGCAGCATGGCCGTCTTGAGCCGGCCGAAGTGTTCTGTGCCGTATGGCAATTTTTCCATTCGTCAGCCCCGCTTTTCCGAGTTTGGCTGTAACCGCTCCCAGTATTATTTGCCGGCGGCCGATAAACAAAACCCGCGTATGGGAATACGCGGGTTTTGTGTCAGTGGAGGTGGAGAGGGGGTAAGCGGTTACTTTTTGAGGGCGGCGCAGATGAGGTCGCCCATTTCGGCGGTGGAGACGCGGCGGTGTTCGGGGCCGCACAGGTCGACGGTGCGGTAGCCGGCCTCGAAGACGTCGTCGACCGCTTTGTCGATGGCGGCGGCTTCCTTCATGAGGCCGAAGGAGTATTCGAGCATCATCTTGGCCGAAAGGATCTGGCTGACGGGGTTGGCGATGTTTTTGCCGGCGATGTCGGGGGCGGTGCCGTGGATGGGCTCGTACAGGGCGAATTTGCCGTCGCCGAGGCTGGCCGAGGGCATCATGCCGAGCGAGCCGTGGTAGCAGGCGGTGACGTCGCTGAGGATGTCGCCGAAGATGTTGCCGGCGACCATGACGTCGAAGCGGCCGGGGTTCAGAACGAGCTGGAGGGCGGCGTTGTCGGCGTACATGTGGTCGAGCTGGATGTCGGGGTAGTCCTTGTGGACTTCGACGACGACTTCGCGCCACAGCCGGGAGCTTTCCAGCACGTTGTGCTTGTCGACCGAGGTGACTTTTTTGCGGCGCCCGCGGGCGAGCTCGAACGCTTTGCGGGCGATCCTGGCCACTTCGTCCTCGCGGTAGCTCTCGGTGTTGATGCCGCGGCGCAGGCCGTTTTCCCGCACGATGCCGCGCGGTTCGCCGAAGTAGAGGCCGGAGCACTGCTCGCGGACGACGAGCACGTCGACGTTGGCCAGCAGCTCGGGCTTGAGGGGCGCGAGCTTGATGAGGTGGCGGTTGGCCTTGGCCGGCCGCAGGTTGGCGTAGAGTTGGAATTCGTTGCGCAGCACCTGGATGCCGCGCGACGGCGTGATGGCGGTGTGGACGTTGTCCCACGGGACGTCGTCCCATTTGGGGCCGCCGACCGAGCCGAAGAGGATGGCGTCGCTGGCGCGGCAGCCGTCCAGCGTTTCTGTCGGCATGGGGACGCCGGTGGCGTCGATGGCGGCGCCGCCGGCCAGCAGCGTGGTGTAGCTGAACTGGTGGTTGTATTTGCCACCGACGGTGTCGAGCACCTTGAGGGCTTCGTTCATGATCTCCGGGCCGATGCCGTCGCCCGGGATGACGGCGATTTTCATCTTCATTGGCCGCACCTCCTGAACTTGGTGTGTGCTTTACAGGTTGCCTGTCGTTTTTACCAGAAACCGATGAGTTTCATCCATGGCCAGCCGATGCCGTACCAGATGACGATGTTGATGACCGACATGATGAAGCCGATACGCCACCAGTCGCCCTGGGAGACGAAGCCGGCGCCGAAGTAGATGGGCGCGGGGCCGGTGGCGTAGTGGGTGAGGCTGGCGCACAGGTTGGCGGCGAAGGCCAGCGACAGGGCGGCCAGGAGAGGCGGGGCCCCGGCGGCGACCGCCACGGCGGCGAAGGCGGCGTACATGGCGGTGATGTGGGCGGAAACGCTGGCGAAGCCGTAGTGGGAATAGATGTAGGTGAGGCACAGCGCGAGCAGGGCGACCATCCAGGATACGCCGGTGAGGGCGCCGGCGACCGTTTTGGCGAACCAGGCGATGAGGCCGAGCTTGTTGAGCGCCGTGGCCAGGCTGACGAGGGTGCCCATCCAGATCATGGTGTCCCAGGCGCCCTTTTCCTCGAGGACGTCGTTCCAGTTGAGGGCCTGGAAGGCGAGCATGACGGCGACGCCGGTCATGGCGACGAGGGTGGCGTCGAGCTTGGTCCACTGGGCGGTGGCCCAGAGGAGGACGGCGCCGACGAAGACGACGGCCAGCACTTTTTCCGCGTAGGTGATCGGCCCCATTTTCGCCAGTTCGTCGGCGGCGATCTGCTTGGCCTCGGGCGTTCTGGTGATCGTCGGCGGGTAGAGCTTGTAGACGACGAGCGGCACGAGGGCCAGCGAGATGAGACCGGGCACGATGGCGGCGAACGCCCAGCCGCCCCAGGTGATCTGGGCGTTGACCGTCTTGGCCGCCAGCAGGACCATCAGCGAGTTGGGGGCGCAGGCGGTGATGAACATGGTCGACGATACGACGACGCACTGGAAGGTGGATACGATGAGGAAGGCCCCGATCTTGCGGGAGGTTTCGCCCGGCTCCGACCCGAAGGCCGAGGACAGGCTGCGCAGGATGGGGAAGATGACACCGCCGCCGCGGGCGGTGTTCGAGGGGGTGGCGGGGGATATGATGAGGTCGCTCAGCAGCATGGCGTAGGCCAGCTTGAGGGTGCTGTCGCCGATGGCCTGCATGATGAGGTAGGCGATGCGCCGCCCCAGGCCGGTCTTGATGAAGCCTTTGGCGAACAGGAAGGCGGATACGATTAGCCAGATGGTCGAGTTGCTGAAGCCGGACAATACGTCGCCCAGTTTCAGGGCGCCGCTTTGGCCGGCGATCACGAGGCCGATGAAGGCGACGGCGCCGATGGGCAGCGGCTGGAGGATGAAGCCGGCGATGGTCGCCAGGAATATCGCCAGCACATGCCAGGCAGCCACCGTGACACCGGCCGGCGGCGGTATGAACCAGACAATCGCCAGTACACCAAGTGCGATGAGAGCTTTTGTCAACTTGCTCACCCGATCACCTCATTCCTATTATTGACGACACTTGTTCCCGGGGTGGCTCAGAATCTTGCTTTCACCCCCAATTCCGCGCTGAGGGCGACAAGCTCCTGCATGACCGCCTCGGGATATTCCACGCCCTCGGCGCGCTGTTTCCGCTCGGCCCGGGCCTCGAGTTCGCCGGGTACGAAGATTTCCTCGACCCCGGCCGCCTTTTTGGAGCTGTGCATGAGGTCGATGGCTTCGTCTACCCTGGCCTTGAATTCGTCGGGGTCGATGAAGGCGGCGATATTGACGGCCTGCATGTAGTGGCCGACGTTCTGCGCTTTGGTGAACTCCTCGTACAGGTCGGTGACGTCGCGCCCGAAGCTCGAATTTGACAGCATGGCCGACAGCAGGCCGGTGACGAGGGTGAGGCCGTAGCCTTTGTGGTCGCCCACCGGCCTCATCGTCCCCCAGTACGCTTTCTCGGCGTCGGTGGTAGGCGTGCCGTCGGCCGCCAGCGCCCAGCTTTTGGGGATGGGCTGCTTGGTTTTCATGGCCATGACGACTTTGCCTCTGGCGACGACGCTTTGGGCCATGTCGAGGACGACCGGGTCCTTGTGCAGGGCGGGGATTGCGGTGGAGAAGGGGTTGTTGCCGAGCAGCGGCTCGATGCCGCCCCAGGGGGCCATGATGAGGGTGGCGCCGATCGTGCCGGTGCTGCCGATCATGTTCTCGGGCAGCGCCATCATCGAAAAATGGGCCGCCGCGCCGTAATGGTTGCTGCCGCCGACCGACACGAAGCCGACGCCGTAATCTTTGGCTTTGTCGATGGCCAGCTTCATGGCGTGCACGCCGACGACCTGGCCCATGGCGTTGTTGCCCTGCATGACGGCGGTGGCGCCGACGCTGCGGACGACTTCGGGCTTGGCTTTGGGGTCGGTGACGTTCAGGCGCAGGCGCTTGACGTAGATGGGCACGCGCATGCAGCCGTGCGAGTACACGCCCCGCAGGTCGGCCGTGACGAGGTTGTCGGTGGACAGCGCCGCGTCCGCGGCATCGAGGCCGGCGGCCATGAAGAGTTCGTTGACCCATTCGGTCAGGTCCTGGCAGGGAATCTTGACTTTCTGGTAACCGCTCAAAAATAACCCCTCCCTTTATAGTGGCGGAAAATCCGCAAAGTTACTGTTTGATCTGGCGGACGACGTCGATGATCGAACCGTCGCGGTATTCGACGAGGGCGACGATCCGGTCGGCCGTCGCGATGGGGCGCGGCACGCCGGCGATGGCTTCGGCCTCGGCCTTGAGCGCGCGGATATCGACGACCGGCAGGCCGGCGGCGCCGAGGGCGGCGACAAGGTCCTGGCGCCGCGGGTTGACGGCCACGCCCCGTTCGGTGACGAGGACGTCGACCGTCTCGCCGGGGGTGGTAACGGTGAGCACGTCGTCGACGACGGTCGGCAGGCGGCCGCGCAGCAGGTTGGCGACGATGATGGTCAGCTTGGCGCCGGCGGCGGCGTCGCTGTGGCCGCCCGAGCCGCCCATGATGACGCCGTCCGAGCCGGTGACGACGTTGACGTTGAATTTGGTGTCGATCTCAGTCGCGCCCAGGATGACGGTGTCGAGCTTGTTTACGACGCAGCCGGAGTTGAAGGGGTTGGCGTAGCAACTGCCGCTTATTTCGACATGGTCGGGGTTGGCGGCCAGCGATTTGACGGCTTCGAGGTCGAAGCCCTGTACGTCCATGATCCGTTTTATCAGCCCGCGGTTTAAAAGGTCGACCATCATGCCGGTTATGCCGCCGAGGGCGAAGCTGCCGCACACGCCCTTTTCCTCCATCATCCGGCTGAGGAAATGGGTGACGGCGAGCGAGGCGCCGCCGACGCCGGTCTGGAAGGACAGGCCTTCCTTGACGAGGCCGGCCGCCTC
>MTLD01005558.1_pt1 | contig 17155 bp, 17 predicted proteins | sample 1982471 | NCBI WGS metagenome assembly MTLD01 (sample SAMN05712604, study PRJNA340218) | biofilm metagenome | isolation source: sample SPM anode biofilm adapted to -50 mV | place: USA | collected 2012-02-03
AGCAGGTTGTTGAAGTCGTGGGCGATGCCGCCCGCCAGGACGCCGAGGCTCTCGAGCTTCTGCGACTGGCGCAGGGCATCCTCGGCCTCCTTGCGCTGGGTGATGTCGGCCCGGATGGCCACGAACTGCGCAGGCCTCCCGTTGTCCCCGAGGAACGGGACGATGGTGGTATCCACCCAGTAGTAGCTCCCGTCCTTCGCCCGGTTCTTGATCTCGCCCTTCCAGACCTGGCCCGCAAGGATCGTCCGCCAGAGCTGGCCCATGAAGGCCTTCGGATGGTGCCCCGAGTTGATGATCCGGTGGTCCTGGCCCAGCAGTTCCTCACGGGTGTACTGGGAGATGGCGCAGAACTTGTCGTTGACGTAGGTGATGCGGCCACGGGCGTCCGTCACCGCGACGATGGCGTGCTCATCCAGGGCCCACTTGAAGTCCGCCAGTTCCTGGAGCACCCGGGCCAGGCGGGTCGGCACTCGTCCCGGGCGACGGTGGGCAGCACCCTCCTGCGGATTCATGCCGGCCGGGTCCTGTCTCAGCGTCACGGAGGATGCCTCCTCGTCGTCCGATCATCGGACTCCATCTCAATATACGCATGAGACTCCGAGGGGCAACTCGTCCCAAATATCTAGATGACCAGGGCTTCCCCTACGGTGACCCGCTACGGCCGGCCCGTCGGGGCGTTGTACTCGGCGTAAGTCCCCTTGAAGTCCTCGATGCCGTCATCGGTGAGGTGCCAGATGCGGGTGGCCACCTCGTCGATGATGTCCTCGTCGTGGGTCACGAAGAGGATGGTGCCCTCGTAGCGCTGCAGCGCATCGTTCAGGGCGATCACGGCTTCCAGGTCCAGGTGGTTGGTGGGCTCGTCCAGGACCAGGATGTTGGGCTTCTGCAGCATGAGTTTGCAGAAGAGCAGGCGGCAGGACTCGCCGCCGCTCAGCACGTCCGTCATCTTGTTGCCTTCCTCGCCGCGGAAGAGCATCTGGCCCATGACCCCACGGATCTGCTCCTTGGTGGCATCGGGGTCGAACTGGTGCAGCCAGGTCACCAGCTCGTAGCCCTTGGGGATGCTCTCGGCAAAGTCCTGGGAGAAGTAGCCCACGTTGGCCTCGTGACCCCACTTCACTTCACCCCCGTCCAGCTTGAGCCCGCCCTCGGTCACCTGGGGGGCGTTGGCCAGCAGGGCGTTCAGCAGCGTGGTCTTGCCGATGCCGTTGCGCCCCATGATGGCGATCTTCTCCCCTCGCTGCACCATGGCCGTGAAGCCCTTGATGACCTCGTGACGCCCCCCCGTCCCGTCCTTGGCGGTGTCGTAGCCCTTCCGGATGTCCTCGAACTCCAGGGCGTAGCGGCCGCCGGGCTTGCCGATGTTGAACTTGATGAAGGGGCGCTGGATGTTGCTGCGGGCGAGGTCGCTGGGCTGGAGGCGCTCCACTTCCTTGCGGCGGCTGTTCACCTGGCTGCTGCGGGTGCCGGCCGCGAACCGCTGGATGAACTCGTTGAGCTGGGCGATCTTCTTCTCGCGCTGGGCGTTCTCGGACTCGATGCGGCTGCGCACCTGCATCTTGGCCATGACCATGTCGTCGTAGCCGCCGGTGTACTGGATGATCGTCTGATAGTCGATGTCGGCGATGTGCGTGCAGACGTTGTTCAGGAAGTGGCGGTCGTGGGAGATGACCACCACCGTGCCCTTGTAGCGGTCCAGGAACTCCTCCAGCCAGTGGATGGAATCAAGGTCCAGGTGGTTGGTGGGCTCGTCCAGCAGCAGGGCCTCGGGGTTGCCGAACAGGGCCTGGGCCAGCAGGACCCGCACCTTCTGCCCGCCCTGCAACTCCCCCATCTTCCGCTCGTGCAGGGCCTCGGGAATGCCCAGGCCATCGAGCAGGACGGCCGCGTCGGCTTCGGCCGTGTAGCCGTCCTCGTCGGCCACGATGCCCTCGAGCTCGGCCACCCGCATGCCGTCCTCGTCGGTCATCTCCGCCTTCTCGTAGATGGCGTCCCGCTCCTGGAGCGCCTTCCAGAGCCCCGCGTTCCCCATGATCACCGTGTCGATGACCCGGAAGGCGTCGAAGGCGAACTGGTCCTGTCGCAGGATGCCCATCTTGCGGGGGCGGATCACGTTCCCAGTCTGCTGGTCCAGCTCCCCCGCGAGGATCTTCATGAACGTGGACTTCCCCGCTCCGTTCGGTCCCGTGAGGCCGTAGCGGCGCCCCGGGTTGAAGGTCGTGGTGACGTCCTCGAAGAGGACCTTCGCGCCGTAGCGCATCGTGACGTTCTGGACTGCAAGCATGCGGACTCCCGAACCGACCATTGTACCTGTATGGCGCCGGATCCCCGAGGCGGGATCTCTCTGCTCTGCCCTCAGCCCAAAAAAATCCGAGGGGGCTTGACACATACACTTTTTATCGTAGATTTTCCCGTGTAACCCCAGGATCCCCCATGCGCCACGCCCTCAACCGCCCCACGGATGTGGAACTGTCCATCCTCCGCGCGCTCTGGGACCTCGGCCCCGCCACGGTGCGCCAGGTCCACGAGGTGCTGGCCGCCGAGCGGGACCTGGCCTACACCGCCGTGCTGAAGATGATGCAGACGATGGCGGACAAGGGGCTGCTGCAGCGCGACGAGACAGGCCGCTCCCACATCTACCGCCCCTCCCAGGCCCGGGAGCACACCCTGAAGCACCTGGTGGACGACCTGCTGGAGCGGGCCTTCGGGGGCAGCGCCCTGGATCTGCTCGCCACCACCCTGTCCAGCCGGAAGCTGGACGCCCGCGAACGCGAGGAGATCAGCCAGATGCTGGCCAAGGCCAAGGAGAAGCGCCCATGATCCCCCTGCTCGCATCCCCCTTCGCCCAGAGGCTGGCCTGGACCCTCCTCCACTTCCTCTGGCAGGGGACGCTGCTGGGTCTGGCGGCCTGGGGCAGCTTCGCTCTCCTCCGCCGCCGGCGCCCCCAGGTCCGGTATCTGGCGGGCTGCCTCTTCCTTCTGGCCTGCCTGGGCAGCGCCCTCGCCACCTTCCTGGTGCTGGCCCCGCCGGCCCCGGTCTCCGGGTCGGGGCCGGGCCCGGCCCAGCTCGCCGGGCTCTCCGGAGCCCTGGGATCCTCCCCCTTCCTGGCGGAGACCGCACCCTCGGTAGCGGCCCTGAGCTGGCGGGCCCGGCTGCAGCCCTGCCTGCCCTGGATCCTGGCCTCCTGGACGGTGGGTGTCCTGGTCCTCAGCCTGCGGGCCGCGGGGGGGTGGCTCTTGCTGCGCCGCCTGCGCGCGGCCGCGACACCTGCCGCGGAACCGGAGTGGCTCGAGGCCCTGGTCCGCCGCACCGGCCTCCGGCGGGCGGTGCGCTTCCTGGAATCCGCCCGGGTCGCCACGCCCATGTGCATGGGCCTCCTGCGCCCCGTCGTGCTCCTTCCCCTCGGTTTCTTCGCGAACCTGGATCCCCTGGCCGCCGAGGCGGTCCTGGCTCACGAACTCGCCCACCTCCGCCGCCTGGATGGCCTCGTGAACGGCCTCCAGTGCGTGGTCGAAGTCCTGTTCTTCTTCCATCCCGCCGTGTGGTGGCTCTCCCGCCGGATCCGGGCTGAGCGGGAACACTGCTGCGACGACGCGGCCGTCCTCGCCTGCGGGGACGCCGTCTTCTACGCCGAAACCCTGAGCCGCCTCGATGCTTTCCACGACCGGCTCCCGTCCCTGGCGCTCCGCGCCCAAGGAGGCAACCTCATGGAGCGCATGCGCCGTCTGCTGCTGGCCGATCCGCCCCGGTTCCGCTTCGCCACGCCGGGACTCGCCCTCATCGCCGCCGTGGCCCTGGTCGGCACGATCCCCGCCCAGGCCCGGAAGCCCCAGCCTCCCGCCCGGAGGGACCTGGTCCCACCCGCGGCGGCCCCCCGCTTCTCCGACGCGCCGGACACCGCGCCCATCCTCCGCGCGACCCGCTTCGCCTCCCCGGGCAGCCCGACGGCCCTGCCCGCGCCGGATCAGAGTGCGCCCGGCCTTCCGCTGGCGCCGGACCAGCCGGCCCCCTCCGTCCAGACGCCGGCCCCTGCCCCCCAACCCCGGTCCATCGATCCGGCGCAGGCCGTCCCGGCCGCCGATGCCGTCGGGCCCCGGCCCACGCCGGCGAAGGCTCTGGCCTTCGTCCGAGTCATGGCCGAGCACGCCCTCTGGGGCCCCAGGACCGAGATCGTGAACGTGGTGGTGCATCCCCCCGCCCGGTGGTACACCCACCTCACGGCACGCTGGCCCCGGGGGAAGGATGAGGGAGCCACCCTCGAGGGTTGGGAGATCTCCTTCTGGGCGCGGCCCTCGAAGCTCCTCGCTCCGGACAACAGCTTCCGGGAGCGCACCCTCCTTGTGGATCGGCAGGGCGTGGTCCACTGGCGGACCCTGACCGAATGGGACGCCCTGGGCCCCCGTCCGGCCGAGCTCAACCGGGCCGTGCCGCCGGCGGCCCCCGGGCCGACCCCGGCCCCAGCCGGGACCTCCGGATCCGGCCAGCCTCCACCCGACCGGCCAGCCCCCTTCGCGGGCCCCGAACCCACCCTGGAGGAGGCCCGGCGGATCCTCCAGGCCTTCGCGGACCAGCGCTCTCCCGGCGGTGTGGTCTCGGGGGTGACCCTCGGCCGGAAGCAGCGCTGGAACGGGGGCTACCTGGGCCGCTGGCCGGAGGCCTCTGGAAAGACCCCCATCTTCCAGACCATCAAGCCCGTCGAGGGCTGGGTGGTGACATTCCAACTCCAGCCGCCCTCCAGCCCCCGGGAGGCCCTGACGGTGCTCCTGGACAGGGAGGGCGTAATTCACTGGCGCAAGCAGTGGCCGGCCGCCCCCTACGGCCTCCTGACCCTGGAAGGGAAGCATTGACGAAACGGCGCCCGGTCGGGCGCCGTTTCACAGCCGTACGGATGCGATCAGAACGGGATGTCGTCGTCCGGGAAGCTGCCGCCGGCGGCCGGGCTGGGGGCGCCGGCTTCCTCGAAGTCCTGGCTGCCACCGCGGCCATAGCCGCCCTCACGGCTGCCGCCGCTGTCCTCCATGCGGCCCAGCATGACGAAGTTGTCGCAGCGGATGTCGCAGGCGGTCTTCTTCACGCCGGCCTGGTCGGTGTACTCGCGGTACTGGATGCGGCCCTCGATCATCACCTGCTTGCCCTTGCGCAGGTACTTCTCGGCGATCTCGGCCTGCTTGCCCCACACCACGATGTTGTGCCACTCGGTCTTGCTCTGCTTCTCGCCCGACTGGTTCTTCCAGGTCTCCGTGGTGGCCACGGAGAAGCGCGCCACGCTCTGGCCGCTGGGGGTCGCCTTCAGTTCGGGGTCGCGCCCCAGGTTGCCGATGAGCAGAACCTTGTTCAATGAACCGGACATGATGTCCTCCTTATGTCTCGGCGGAGCTCTCCGCCTCACCGTCGTCTCAGACCATCTGAGGGGGTGGTAGGGTAATCACGATTCTCCCGAGGCCATCCCGTGTCAAGCATTCTGGTGAGCTGCAGAAACAAGTCCGGCGCCGAGAAGCATTACCTTCCCGCCCTGCGGGCCGCGGGCTGGGACGGCCCCCTCGAGCTGGTCGCGCCCGGCGATCCGCCGCCGGATCTGGCCAGCGTCTCGGGCCTGCTCCTGACCGGGGGGAACGACATCCACCCCTGCCACTGGGACGCCGCCGAACCAGAGCATCCGAAGGCCGAGGTGGACGCGGATCGCGATGCCGTCGAGATCCCCCTCATCCGCACCGCCTGGGATCGGAGCCTGCCTCTGCTGGGCATCTGCCGCGGCGAGCAGATCCTCAACGTGGCCCTGGGCGGCAGCATGATCCAGGACATCCCCGACCACTTCCACTGCGAATCCACCCGCCACCAGCACGGCACACCCGACACCCCCGACATGCACCACCGGGTCCAGCTGGCGCCCGGATCGCGCCTGCGGGCCCTGCTGGGCGAGGACGTCTTCCTCGTGAACAGCCGCCACCACCAGGCCGTCAAGCGCGTGGCGCCGGACCTCCGGGCCGTGGGCTGGCACCTGGACACCTCCCATCCCGAGACCGGGCCCCTTGTCGAGGCCCTCGAAGCCATCGATTCCGCCCGCTGGGTCTTCGGTGTCCAGTGGCACCCCGAGAACCTCATCGGCCTCAAGGGCCCCGCCGGCGACGCCGCCCGCGACCTGTTCGCCGCGTTCGTGAAGATCGTTCGGGAAAGAGCGGAACACCGATAAACACTGATCAACTGCTGACGAACACCGATCAAGATCCCAAAAAAATCCTGGTCGTGATCGGATCCACCCACCTCAGGCCACCTCCCATCCTGGCGCCTGCTTCCAGTTGCCTGGTTCGGTGTCCATCGGTGTTCCATCTTCTGGAGGCCCCATGTCCGCTCCCATCCGCTTCGAGATCCGCGACCGCATCGGCGTGCTCACGCTGGCCCGCCCGGACAAGCTGAATGCCCTGGTGCCCGAGATGCGCCCGGGTTTCGAGGAGGCGCTGGCCAAGTCCGCCGAGCCGGTCGTCAAAGCCCTGCTCATCCGGGCCGAGGGGAAGGCCTTTTCCGTGGGCGGCGACATCGGCTGGATGAGCCAGTGCCTCCGCGATGGCCGCCAGGCGGACCTGGAGGACCTGCTCGACCTGGGCAGCCAGGTGGCCTACGGCCTCCTGACCCTGCCCAAGCCGGTGGTGGCCGTGGTGCAGGGCGCGGCGGCGGGCGGCGGCATGGGCCTGGCCCTGTCCGCCGACCTGCGGCTCGCCACGCCGGACCTGGTGTTCAGCATGGCCTTCGTGAAGATCGCTCTGCATCCGGACTGGGGCAGCAGCGTGGCCCTGGGCCGCCTGCTGAACCCCGCCGTCGCCGCGGAGCTCATGCTCACCGGCGATCGGGTGGACGCCTCCCGCGCCCTGGCCCTGGGCCTGGTGAACCGCGTGGTGTCCGCCGATCAGATGGAGGCCACCGTGCATGCCATGGCCCGCCAGCTGGCCGAAGGTCCCGCCCTCACCTACTCCGCCATCAAGGCCACCGTGCTGCGCAACCAGGGCTTCGAGGCCCCCCGGCTCAAGGCCCTGCTGGAGGCCGAGGCCGCCCAGATGAAAGCCGCCATGGCCCGCCCGGATGCCGCCGAGGGCCTCGCCGCCTTCCTGGAGAAGCGGGCGCCCAGGTTCACCTGAACGGGAATCTGGACAGGTGTGACATCTTGGAAAATACAATCAAACAGGTGTCATCCTGGTTTCTATGCCGCCCGTCTTCACCATCTGTGCCGACTGCGAACGCCACGCCCTCCGCCAGCCCCGGCGGGGCAAGCCCCTCGTGGAGGCCCTGGCCTGCCTGACCCGGCTGCTCCTGACGCGGAAGCGCCTGTCCGGACTCGAGGTGGTCCGGGAATCCTGCCGCCGGAACTGCCCCCTGGGGAAGATCTGCGTGGCCCTGAACCGGGACGGGCAGGAGATCCTGCACCACCTGGGCCCAGAGGACGATCCCCGGACCGTGGCGATGAAGCTGGCGGCACCGCCGAAGTAGCCCTGGGCGGCCGCTACTTCGCGGCGCGGCTCTGGGCGGCTTCGATGAGCGCCTTGATGCCGCGGGCGTCGGTCTTGCGGTGGCCGTGGCTGGTGAGCGGGTCGCTGCCGCCGGTGCTCTCGATGAGGATGTCCGACCAGAGGAGGCCCGTATCGATGCGGACACTGGCCACCTTGGAGAGGTGCATGCTCAGCTCGTTCACGGTGAACCAGGACCGCTTGCGCCGCACGACCGCGGTCTCCGTCACCTCAATGACCGTGGGGAAGAGGTGGTTTCCCTTCGTCCACCGGCTGGCGCGGAAGGTGTCCATCAGAGGGCAGCCTTCGCGGCGGCGGCCACGGCCTGGGGCGTCACGCCGTAGGCCTCCAGCAGCTTCTCGGGCTTGCCGCTCTGCCCGAAGGCGTCCTGCACGCCCACGCGCCGCAGGGGCATGGGGTGGGCCTCCGAGAGGAGCTCCGCCACCACGCCACCCAGCCCGCCGTGGGCCTGGTGCTCCTCGCAGGTGACCACGGCCCTGTGAGTCTTCGCCAGGGCCAGCAGGGTCTCGCGATCGAAGGGCTTGATCGTGGGGCAGTGCAGCACCGTGGCCGAGATTCCGTCAGCGGCCAGCAGCTCTGCGGCCTCCAGGCAGATCGACGTCCCCAGGCCGCAGCCCGCCAGGAGCACGTCCTTCCCCTCGCGCATCACCACGGCCTTGCCGATCTGGAAGCGGTAGTCCTCGGCGTGGATGCGGGGGAACTTGTCGCGGGTGAGGCGGACATAGACGGGGCCCTTGTGGGCATAGGCCGCGCGGATCGCCTGCTTCGTCTCGATGCCGTCGGCGGGCGAGATCACCGTCATGCCCGGGATCATGCGCATGAGGGCCAGGTCCTCCAGGCACTGGTGGGTGCCGCCGTCTTCGCCCACGGTGAGCCCTGCGTGGGTGGCCACGATCTTCACATTCTGGTGGCCCACGCCCACGGCCTGGCGCACGAACTCGTAGGCGCGGCCCGTGGCGAACATGGCGAAAGTGCTCACGAAGGGCACCACGCCCGTGGTGCTGGCCCCGGCGGCGGCGGCCACCATGCCCTGCTCGGCGGCGCCCATGTTGAAGAAGCGCTCGGGAAAGGCCTTGGCGAACTTGCTGGTGCGGGTGGAACCGGCCAGGTCGGCGTCAAAGACCACGAGATTGGCGCCCTCGTTTCCCAGTTCCACCAGGGTGTCGCCGTAGGCGTCCCGCAGGCTGTCCATCACCCCGCCGACCTTGCCGCCCACGCCCGTCGTTTCCGCACCCGCCATGATCACTCCCGTCGAAGCCTCCATTCTACGCGAGCCGGCGCCGAGGCCGTAGGCTGGAGGGGTGACCCGGTCCCTCCGCCCCTCCGCCCTGTTCTGGGGCCTCTTCGTCGCCCTGGGCGGGGCGGCCCTGTCCCTGCGCCTGCGAGTCCCCGGGCACCGGGCCCTGCCCTCGATCACCGCGGCCCTCCTGATCCTGCTGGCCCTGCGCGTGATCACGCTGATCCGCGATTGGCGGCTGGAGCGGATCCCCGGCACGCGGATTCTCCTGCCGGCGCTGATCCTGGTGGAGGGCCTGGGGCTGCGCCTGCCCGGGGCCTCGCCCCTGGCGCTCCGCCTGCGCCTGGGAATCGCCCTGGTCCTGGAGGGACTGCTCCTCGTCCTCGCGGTGCGCGCCTGGCGGGGCGTGGGCGCCCTGTCAGGCGAGTGGCCGGAGCAGCGCATCGCGGCGGCCTTCGAGTCCTTCGTCCCCCCCCGGGCCGCCCGGCTCATGGCCCTGGAACTGGTGATGCTGGGGGGCGCCTTGCGCTTCCTCTCCGGTGGCTTCCGCGAGCCCGCCCCCGCGGGCCACAGCCTGCACCGGGAGGCCGCCCTGGGCAGCTTCCTGCCCGCCCTTCCCCTGCTCATCCCAGGCGACCTGCTGCTGATCCGCGCCCTGTTCTCGGGGGCGCCGTCCTGGCTGCGATGGGGTCTCCATCTGTCCACGGCCTACGCGGTGCTTTGGCTGTTCGGCCTCTACGCGGGCCTGAAAGGCCGTCCCCATCAGGTGACGGAGGACGAGGTGGCCCTGAACCTCGGGCCGGCGAAATCGATCCGCCTTCGGCGCGAGCAGATCCTGGAGGCGGCTCCCCTGCCCGACTTCGAGGACGATTGGGCCCGGCATCGCCACATGAAGGGCCTCCACAAGCTCCTCACGCCGGGGCCCGCCGTCCTGGAGCTGCGCCTGCGTGAGCCCGTCCCGGCCCTGAGTCTCACGGGCCCCACGGCCCCACGGGACCGTGTGGCGGTCTCCGTAGATGATCCCGCCGCCTTCCTGGCCGCCCTGGGGGCACCGTGCGCCTGAGCCTTCCCATCGACCCCCTGCTGCCGCAGATCGTGGACGGCCTGCGCGGCAACCCGAACCTGGTGTTGCAGGCGGATCCCAGTGCGGGCAAGACCACGCGCGTGCCCCCGGCCCTGCTGGAGGCCGGCCTGCTGGGGGATGGCGAGTGCTGGATTCTCGAACCCCGCCGCCTGGCGGCCCGTCTCGCCGCCACCCGGGTGGCCGAGGAACTGGGCGAACCCCTGGGCCAGCGGGCGGGCTACGCGGTGCGCTTCGAGCAGAAGGTCTCGAAGGCCACGCGCCTGCGCTTTGTCACGGAGGGCCTCCTGCTGCGCCGCCTGTGCGGCGACCCGCACCTGAAGGGCATCGCCGCCGTCGTGCTGGACGAGTTCCACGAGCGGCACCTGCACACGGACCTGGGCCTCACGCTGCTGCGGCGCCTCCAGCGTGCGGCGCGCCCGGACCTGAAGCTGCTGGTCATGTCCGCCACCCTGGACCCGGGCCCGGTGGCCGCCTACCTCGATGCGCCCGTGCTGAAGAGCGAGGGCCGCGCCTTCCCCGTGAACACGGCCTTCCTGCCCCGGCCCGACGACCGGCCCATCGAACTGCAAGTCTCGGACGCACTGGACCGCCTCTACGGCGAGGGACTAAAGAACCACACCCTGGTCTTCCTGCCGGGCGCTGCGGAGATCCGGGCCTGCCTGAAGGGCTGCGAGGCCGTGTCGGCGCGGCGGGGCCTGAGCCTGCGCCCCCTCCACGGCGAGCTGTCACCGGACGCCCAGGCCCATGCGCTGGAAGCCAGCGACGCGCCCAAGGTCATCCTCAGCACCAATGTGGCGGAAAGCTCCGTGACGCTGGACGGCATCGGGGCCGTGGTGGATTCGGGTCTGGGCCGCGAGGCCGCGCACTCGCCCTGGTCCGGGCTCTCGAGCCTGCGCACGGTGCGCATCAGCCAGGCCCGCTGCGTGCAACGCGCGGGCCGCGCGGGCCGGACAGGACCGGGCCGCTGCCTGCGCCTTTTCACCGAGGCCGACTTCCACGCCCGGCCCGGCTTCGACACCCCCGAGCTGCAGCGGGCGGACCTGGCCGAGCCCCTGCTGGTGCTGCACGGGATGGGCATCGGCGAGCCGGCGGCCCTGGACTGGTTCGAGACCCCGCCCGCGCCCGCCGTGGCTGCGGCGGAGGACCTGCTGGGGCGCCTCGGGGCCCTGGCGGAGGGGCGCCTCACGGAGGTGGGGCGGCGCATGGCCGCCCTGCCCCTGCATCCCCGCCTGGCGCGGCTGACGGTGGCCGGCGAGGACTTGGACATCCCCCAGCTGGCCCTGCGGGCCGCGGCCCTGCTGGAGGCCGGCGACCTGTCCGCCCGGCAGGGCCTTGACCGCGCGCCCGCCGCCCCGGGGCACGGCGCGGACTCGGACCTGCTGCTGCGCCTGGACCAGTTCGAGGAGGCGGAGGCCGGCGGCTTTGCCGCGGGCGCCTGCCGGGCCGCAGGGCTGGACGCCGCCGCCGTCCACCGCGCTCACCGGGCCGTGCAGAGCCTGCGGCGCCTGCTGCCCTCCCCGACCGGACCCGCGGACGCCGAGCCCCGGTTGCTCCAGGCCCTGCTGCGGGCGTACCCAGACCGGGTGGGCCAGCTTTCCGCCAACGGCACCCTGGCCTTCGCGGGCGGCGGCGGGGCGCGGCTGGATCCGAAGAGTCGCGTGCGGCGACCCGGACTGATCCTGGCCCTGGAGGCGGAGGCCGCGAAGCAGGGCACGGGCACCCGGACCCTCGTGCGCCTGGCCTCCCGCTGCGAGGCGGACTGGCTGCTGGACGCCTTCCCCGAGCGCCTGGAGGACGTGGACGAGCTGATGTTCAACGCCGCCGCGGGCCGTGTGGAGCGCCGCTCGGAGATCCGTTTCGAGGGGCTGGTGATCGACAGCAGCCGGGGACCGGCCGATCCCTCCGATCCCCGCGTGGCGGCGCTGCTGGCCGAGGGCCTGCGGGACCGGCCGCTGGAGGAGGCTCCAGCCCGACTCCTGGCCCGCCTGGCCTTCCTGCGGAAGCACCGGCCGGACCTGGGCCTTCCCGACGACCTCCTGGGCCCGCTGCTGGCCGGGGCCTGCACGGGCCGCAGCACCCTGCGCGAAGTGCAGGACGTGGACTGGACGGCGGCCCTGCGGGCGGCCTTCCCAGCCGAGACCCTGCGCCTGCTGGACGCCTGGGCCCCGGACGCTGTCCAGCTGCCGAAGGGGCGGCCCACAAGGGTCCACTACGAGGACGACCCGCCCTGGATCGCCTCGCGGCTCCAGGATTTCTGGGGCCTGAAGAAGACCCCCGCCGTGGCGGGCGGCGCCGTGCCCCTGGTCCTGCACCTGCTGGCCCCCAACATGCGTGCCGTGCAGGTCACCACCGACCTCGCCGGCTTCTGGCAGCGCGCCTACCGGGAGCTGCGCCCCGCCCTCTCCCGCCGCTACCCCAAGCACCACTGGCCGGAGTAGGCCCGGTCAGCCCCGCAGGTCCGTGAGCAGCGCCTTCGCGCCGGCCTCCAGCAGGGCGCCGTCGGTGCCGGCGGCGAGGAGGGTGAAGCCCTGGGCCAGGTGGGGGCGGGCCTCGGCGCCGGTCATGCGGAAGATGCCGAGGGGCATGCCCGCCACGCGGCAGGCGTCGCGGATCGTCGCCAGCGCGGCCTGGAACTCCGGGTGGCCGAACTGTTCGGGGATGCCCAGGCTCGTGGTGAGGTCGTAGGGGCCCACGAAGACGGCATCCACCCCGGGCACCCGGACGATGGCGCCGATCTCCGCCACCGCCTCGCGGGATTCGGCCTGGACCACCACCAGACCGCGGCCCTTGAGGGCCCGGACCACGGCCTCCGCCTGGGCGGCCGAGCCCACGTGGGGCACGATCAGTCCGGCCGCCCCGCAGCGGGCCGCGTCGTCGAGGACCTCCGGGTCCTGGGAGGGCACCCGCAGCAGGCAGGGCACCGAACCGCCCAGGGCCGCCAGGGTGCGGGAGGCCTCGGCAGGGCCGAAACCGCCGTGCTCGCCGTCCAGGAACAGCCAGTCGAAGCCCAGGCCCGCCAGGCGGCGGGCCACCTCGGGCCGGGGGATCTGGACCAGGGTGCCGAGGAGGGGCTCCCCGGCGCGGAGGCGGTCTCGGAAGGCGGAGGGCGTCATGGGGTACCTCGCCTCCAGGATGGACCCGGATGGGCTACCGTGGAGCCATGTTGAGCTTCCGCCCCATCGAGCCCCGGGACGACGCCGCCGTCGCGGCCATCATCCGCGCCGTCATGCCCGAGTTCGGGGCGGACGGCCCCGGCTTCGCCCTCCACGATCCCGAGGTGGACCACATGAGCCGGGCGTACGCCGTGCCCGGTGCGGCCTACTTCGTGGTGGAGGACGAGACAGGCCGGGTCCTGGGCGGCGGGGGCGTGGCGGCCCTGGAGGGCGGCGAGCCCGGCGTCTGCGAGCTGCGGAAGATGTACTTCCTGCCCGAGGCCCGGGGGAAGGGCCTGGGCGAGGCCCTGCTGCGCCACTGCCTGGCCGTGGCGGCCGACCTGGGCTACCGCACCTGCTATCTGGAGACCCTCACGGGCATGGACCAGGCCCTGAAGCTCTACGGGAAGCTGGGCTTCCGGCCCCTCTGCGCCCCCCTGGGCCGCACCGGCCACGGGGGCTGCGACCACTGGTTCGCGCGGGAATTGCCATGATCCTCCCGACCGCCGGGTGACGGAGCAGAGCCCAGTGGGCCCTGCGGAGTCGGGCCCCGGCGAGGGCGAAACCCAGGCGGGTGGCAGAGGACGCTGCCCGGCAGCGTCCGGAGCCGGGTCCCCGCCGGGTTGAGCATCCGGCCCAAGTGGGACGACGGCCCATCCGCTGTAGGATGGCCCGATGATCCTCGGCATCGGCACCGACCTCTGCCCCCCCTCCCGCTGGCGCCACCTGGTGGAGCGCTTCGGGGCGGAGAAGTGCGCCGGGCGGATCCTCCATCCCGACGAGGCCGCCTACCTGCTGGCGGGGAACCGGGAGCGCCTGCCCGAGCGGCTGGCGGGACGCTGGGCCCTGCGGGAGGCCTTCGGCAAGGCTCTGGGCCTGGGCCTGGACGGCTGGTCCTGGAAGGAACTGCGCTACCGGAACGGCCGGATGCAGGCTGAGGGGGCCCTGGCGGGCCTGTTGGCCGCCCGGGGGATCCGGACCCTCCATGGCAGCGTCAGCCATGACGGCGACCTGGCCCTGGCCTTCGTGGTCCTGGAAGGCTGAAAAACTCAAGGGTCCGGGCTGGCGGCCGATCCCGCGGGAAGGACGACCCGATGGACCCCCTCCAGGCCAAGCAGCAGATGACCCTCGCCGAGTTCCGGAGCCTCCGGGACTTCATCTATGCCAAATCCGGGATCTTCTTCAACGAGTCCAAGCAGTACTTCCTGGAGAACCGGCTCAGCAAGCGTCTGGGGGAATTGAACCTGCGCGGCTACGGGGACTACCTGTCCCTGCTCCAGGGCACCCAGGGCCCCGTGGAGCTCAAGCGCCTCTTCGTGGAGATCACCACCAACGAGACCAGCTTCTGGCGCAACCCCCCCCAGATCGAGGCCTTCCAGAACATCGTGCTGCCCGAGGCGGCCCGGCAGGCGCGGGACCGGGGCCAGACCCGCCTGCGCATCTGGTCCGCGGCCTGTTCCAGCGGCGAGGAGCCCTACACCCTGGCCATGATCTGCCATGAGCTCCGGGACACGGTGCTCCGCGGCTTCGCCGTGGAGATCCTGGCCACCGACATCAGCGAGAAGGTGCTGGCCCAGGCCCAGGACGGGGTCTACAACGCCTACACGCTGCGGAACCTCACTCCGGAGCAGCTCCAGCGGCACTTCCTGCCCCTGGGGAAGGACCTGTTCCAGGTGAAATCCGACCTCCAGCGCCACACCGTCTTCCGGAATTTCAACCTGGTGGACTACGCCGGCTACCGGGCCCTGGGCACCTTCGACGTCATCTTCTGCCGGAATGTGCTCATCTACTTCGACGAGGCCGTGAAGGGCCAGGTCCTCAAGGGCTTCCACGCCCAGCTCCACCCCCACGCCCACCTGCTGGTGGGCCACAGCGAAAGCATCCACGCCTTCAACACGGGCTTCGAACTCCTGCACTTCAGCAAGGCCATGGGCTACCGGAAACGGGCCTGAGGGAGCACACCATGCCGATCACGCCGCAAGAACTCATCGCGAACCTGGGCGACCTCCCGCCTCTGCCCCAGGTGGCGACGCAGCTGCTGCGCGTCTCCGCGGACCCGGACGCCTCGGCGGAGGACCTCCGCAAGATCATCTCCACGGACCAGGCCCTCACCAGCCAGATCCTGAAGATCGCTAATTCCGCGATGTTCGGGATGATGCGCGAGGTGAACACGCTCACCCAGGCGATCATGACCCTGGGCTTTTCCACCATCAAGAGCGTGGTCATCGCTAGCTCGGCCAAGAACCTCTACCACCGCGGCACGGTGGGGCTCCAGGAGCGGCTCATCTGGGAGCACGCCCTGGTGACCGCCATCGCCAGCCGCGCCTTCGCCAAGGCCGTGCGCTTCCCCCGAGCGGAGGAAGCCTTCATCGGCGGCCTCATGCACGACATCGGGAAATCCGTCATGGGCGTGAAGTTCCCCGAACGCTACGGGGCCCTCCTCCGCACCGTCTACAACGAGGGGGGCGACAGCCTGGTGCTGGAGCTGGACACCTTCGGCTTCGACCACGCCATGGTGGGCGAGGCCCTGGTCCAGGCCTGGAACCTGGCCCCCAGCCTCCAGCAGGCCGTGCGCTGGCACCACGACCCCATCCACGCCCGGGAGGAGCACCTCCCCCTGGCGGCCATCGTGGCCCTGGCCAATCATCTGGCCCTGGAGCAGAAGGCCGGCATCGGCGATCCTGCCCACCTGGAACCGGCCACGCGCCAGGCCATGGAGATCCTCAAGCTGGGGCCCGAGGCCCTGGACAGCCACAAGGAGACAGTGCGGAATGCCATCGAGCAGGACAAGACGATGATCGCGGAGTTCTAGGAGATCCCGATGATCACCCCGGAACAGCTGACCTCGCGCCTGAAGGCCAAGACCCTGCCCAGCCTCCCCCTCACGGTGATGGCCCTGGGCGAGGCGGTCCAGGACGATCGCTGCACCGTGGACCGCGTCCTCGGCATCCTCTCCAAGGACCCGCCCCTCTCCGCCACCCTGCTGCGGCTGGCCAACTCGGCCCTCTACGCCGGGGATGGCGCCGCCTCGGACCTGCGCACGGCCGTCCTCCGCCTGGGCTTCGACGCCATCGCCAACTTGGGCACTGGCGCCGCGGTGATCCGCACCCTTCGCGGCGGCGTCCACCTGGACGCCCTCCGGCTCTGGCAGCACAGCGTGGCCGTGGGCCAGACCGCCAAGGGGATCTGCCGGCTGGCCCGACGCCACGGACAGGCGGAGACGGCCTTCCTGGGCGGCCTGCTCCACGACATCGGCAAGATCGCCCTGGACACCTGCTTCCCCGAGGCCTACCAGGCCGTGCTGGACCGGGTGGCCACGGGCGCCTTCGCGGTGGACGCCGAACGCGACCTCCTCGGGCTGGATCACGCCCAGGCCGGGGCCATCCTGGCCGCGGACTGGCACTTCCCAGAGACCATCATCGAGGTCATCCGCGACCACCATGCCCCCAGGCCCGGCGAGTTCCTGCCGAACCTCATCCACCTCTCGGACCTGCTGGTGCGGACCCGGATCCCCGTGGGGCCCGCGGACGAACGGCTGAGCTTCTCCCTGGAGGACCTGCCCGCCTTCAAGGAGGTGCTGGCCGGCTCCCTGGACAGGGACCTGGACGTGGAGCGCCTGACCTTCTCCATCGACGACGAGCTGGACCACGCCATGGCCTTCGTCGAGCTCGCCTTCCAAGCCTGAGGAGCAGTGATGACCGTCCGGATCCTGGTGGTGGATGACAGCCCCTTCATGCGGAAGTCCCTGCAGAAGATGCTGGAGGAGGCGCCGGACCTGAAGGTGGTGGCCACGGCCCGGGACGGCGTCGACGCACTGGAGAAGATCGAGGAGCACAAGCCCGACATCGTCACCCTGGACATCGAGATGCCCCGGATGGATGGCCTCACCTGCCTGAAGAGGATCATGGCCACCCATCCCCTGCCGGTACTCATGGTCTCCAGCCTCACGCAGGAGGGGGCCCAGGCCACCCTGGACGCCCTCTCCATCGGCGCCCTGGATTTCATCCCCAAGGAGAGCAGCTTCGCCACCATGAGCATCATGCAGATCCAGCAGGACCTGCAGGAGAAGGTGCGACGCCTGGCCGCCAGCCCCCGGTTCCATCCGCGGGCCGCGGAGGCACCGGCCCCCCGGCCCCTCGCCCCGCGCCCTTCGGCGCCCGCGGCC
>MTLD01001731.1_pt1 | contig 17143 bp, 15 predicted proteins | sample 1982471 | NCBI WGS metagenome assembly MTLD01 (sample SAMN05712604, study PRJNA340218) | biofilm metagenome | isolation source: sample SPM anode biofilm adapted to -50 mV | place: USA | collected 2012-02-03
GGGTTTTGTACGTTCAAATTTTTCTTTAGACACGACGTTGTCCTTCCTATTTGATTATTTCCGTCTGTCGGAACAGACGGAAAATATTACATATTGAATTACTTAGACTGACGCGCTTCAATCACCGCCTGAGCGATGTTGTTTGGCGTTTCAGCGTACTTACCGAATTCCATGGAGTAAGAAGCACGACCTTGGGTGGCAGAACGCAAATCGGTTGCATAACCGAACATTTCAGCCAGCGGTACCAGCGCGCGAACAAGCTTGCCGGATGGGCCGTCTTCCATACCTTCGATGATACCGCGACGACGGTTCAGGTCGCCGATTACATCGCCCATGTAATCTTCTGGAGTCTCTACTTCAACCTTCATAACAGGCTCAAGCAGAACTGGTTTAGCCTGCATGAAACCTGATTTGAATGCCATAGAAGCAGCGATTTTGAACGCCAGTTCAGAAGAGTCAACATCATGGTAAGAACCGAAGTGCAGACGAACACCTACGTCCACAACTGGATAACCAGCCAGAGGACCAGATTTCAGCTGCTCACGGATACCCTTATCAACACCTGGGATGAATTCACCAGGAATCACACCGCCTTTGATGTCGTTAGTAAAGGTATAACCAGCGCCTTCTTCTAGTGGGAACATGTCGATCACAACATGACCATACTGACCACGACCACCAGACTGTTTAGCGTGCTTACCTTGAATATCTTTGACTTCAGAGCGAACAGTTTCACGGTAAGCTACCTGTGGTTTACCCACGTTCGCTTCAACCTTGAACTCACGACGCATACGGTCAACGATGATTTCCAGGTGCAATTCGCCCATACCAGCGATGATGGTCTGGCTTGATTCTTCATCAGTCCATACGCGGAATGACGGATCTTCCTGAGCCAGACGACCCAGAGCCAGACCCATTTTTTCTTGGTCAGCTTTGGTTTTTGGCTCAACAGCAACAGAGATTACTGGCTCTGGGAATTCCATACGCTCAAGGATAATTGGCGCAGATTCAACACACAGAGTATCACCAGTAGTCACGTCTTTCAGACCAATCGCAGCAGCGATGTCACCAGCACGGACTTCTTTGATTTCTTCACGTTTGTTAGCGTGCATCTGAACGATACGACCGATACGTTCACGTTTGTCTTTCACTGAGTTCAGAACGAAATCGCCTGAATTCACAACGCCTGAGTAGCAACGGAAGAAAGTCAGGTTACCAACGAATGGGTCGGTAGCGATTTTGAATGCCAGTGCAGAGAACGGCTCATCATCAGTTGGATGACGCTCAGCTGGAGTGCCATCTTCTAACTGACCAGCAATCGCCGGTACGTCAGTTGGTGACGGCAGATATTCAATAACAGCATCCAACATTGCCTGAACACCTTTGTTCTTAAATGCAGAACCACAGGTAACCAGAACAATTTCATTACGTAATGCCAGATCACGCAGAGCAGTTTTCAGTTCAACTTCAGTGAACTCTTCGCCACCCAAGTATTTTTCCATCAGGTCTTCAGAAGCTTCAGCTGCGGATTCAACCAGATGTTGATGCCATTTCTGCGCTTCAGACAGCAATTCAGCTGGAATATCTTCGTATTCGAAGGTAACGCCTTGATCGGCTTCATTCCAGTTGATAGCTTTCATCTTGACTAAGTCGATGACGCCTTTGAAGTTTTCTTCTGCGCCGATTGGCAATTGCAGGGGAACTGCATGACCTTTCAGACGAGTTTTGATCTGTTCAACAGCACGCAGGAAGTTAGCGCCAGTACGATCCATTTTGTTAATGAACGCGATACGAGGTACTTTGTACTTGTTAGCCTGACGCCATACGGTTTCAGACTGCGGCTGAACACCACCTACTGCACAGTAAACCATTACTGCGCCGTCCAGAACACGCATTGAACGCTCTACTTCGATAGTAAAGTCAACGTGGCCTGGGGTATCGATGATGTTGACACGGTGTGGTTGGAATTGTTTACCCATACCACTCCAGAAACAGGTAGTAGCAGCAGAGGTAATAGTAATACCACGCTCTTGTTCCTGTTCCATCCAGTCCATGGTAGCAGCGCCATCATGAACTTCACCAATTTTGTGGTTTACACCGGTGTAAAACAGGATACGTTCAGTAGTCGTTGTTTTACCGGCGTCGATGTGTGCGCTGATACCGATATTACGGTAACGCTCAATGGGTGTTGCACGAGCCACGATAGATATCCTCTTACTAAGGTTGAACCTTAGACAACGAAACCGCGTACAGGCCATCCAAGGATGGCCTGTACAACCGGATTACCAGCGATAGTGAGCGAATGCTTTATTCGCTTCAGCCATGCGGTGCACGTCTTCACGTTTCTTAACCGCAGAACCTTTATTGTCGGCTGCATCCAGCAGTTCACCTGCCAGACGTTGAGCCATGGATTTTTCACCACGTTTGCGAGCCGCTTCTACCAACCAGCGCATAGCCAGGGCATTACGACGCACTGGACGAACTTCTACCGGAACCTGGTAAGTAGAACCACCGACACGGCGGGATTTAACTTCCACGTTCGGACGGATGTTGTCCAAAGCACCTTCAAAAGTAGCTAAGTGGTCTTTACCACTTTTGTTAGCAATGATTTCTAAAGCACCGTAAACAATGCTTTCAGAAACGGATTTCTTACCGTCAACCATTACTACGTTGATGAATTTAGCCAGCAGCTCAGAACCGAACTTAGGATCTGGCAGAATTTTACGCTGACCAACAACGCGACGTCTTGGCATTTTAATTCTCCGAAACTTCAGGTTTTACCCAAAACAAAAAAATGTTTTATGAAAAATGTTTGGCCTTACTTAACGGAAAACCATTAAGCCTTAGGCTTCTTCACGCCGTATTTGGAGCGAGATTGTTTACGGTCTTTAACACCGGAGCAATCCAACGCACCACGAACGGTGTGGTAACGCACACCTGGTAAGTCTTTAACACGACCACCACGGATCAGGACCACGGAGTGTTCCTGCAGGTTATGGCCTTCACCACCGATGTAAGAAGTAACTTCGAATCCGTTAGTTAAACGAACACGACATACCTTACGCAGTGCTGAGTTAGGTTTTTTAGGAGTAGTGGTATACACACGTGTACACACACCACGTTTTTGTGGGCAAGCATTCAAGGCAGGAACGCTGCTTTTTACAACTTGCTTAACGCGCGGCTTGCGAACAAGCTGGTTAATAGTTGCCATTAAAAGCTCCTGGTAATAGCAATCGCTTTATAAACATGTGAAAAATCCTCCCCGCAGATACGGGGACGCAAAATTTTATGCTTGTCTGCATTTCGAGTCAAGATTTATACAGCTAATGTATGAATCATTCTGAATCGAGAAGAAGTATAGGCGACAAACCGTCTCTGCACAGTAAAAAAATTTCTACCAGCAAAGCGGACTGCCGTATTTAACAACCAGATCGACATAATCAGCCATACCGATGAGGTCCCCTGTTTTCGCATTCAAACCACGAGCCAGCAAATCATCTTGCATTGCATAGACCTCTCTGTTCTGAAGTTGCCGGCACCATTCGTCTGAAGTACAAGCAATTACTGCATCCTGAATTAATAACAACTGATCCTCTGGTTGCATAAAATCCAGGCAATCCTTCAGCACTGAGTGTGCAAACGGTGATGCGGAAACGACATGCAGCATATAATTCTCAAAACATTAGCTTAATAGGACATACGGACAACGCATGGTGAAGTGCATCATTGGTCAGAACGGTTACCGGCATTAATAACTGGGCTGGATCAATATTACGTTCAGCCAGCGCTTTCCCGGAGACATAGAAATGTTCAATGTCATACAACGCACATAACTTGAACATTGCCGAATGGTCTTTAGCCAGTATACCTGCGGGTTGCTGATGCGACAGGAGTTGATACACCCCGTCGTCCATAAAGAATGCCACTAAATTTTCGGAATAGGCTGAAGTCGCCAATAAGGCATCCAGCCCTTCTCTGCCACTGGCATTACCATAAGGTGGCTGCCTGAATATGAAAGCGATCTGATTCATAACCAACTTAAAAACGGACAATCCGGTCAGTAGTTAATAACATTTCTGCCAGTTGACCAAGGCCTGATAACAAGAATGGCGCATGGACATTAAATGTATCTTTTCCCGCTTCTTTCGCTGTAACCGCATCAAGTATTCCCCGGCGCTGAGCTGCCGCGATGCAGGTATGCAGTGTGACATGATGCTTATCTGCCAATTCACACCACAATGCATGTAAATCGGATTCATCACTTGCTGGCGCAGTGAGATAATTCGCATTGCTGACACCATCCTGATAAAAAAACACGCCTGAGAGGGCGTGTCCTTTCGCCAGAAGAGCCTGGGCGAACTGATAAGCAGAACCTGACTGCTGAGATCCATAAACAGAACCGGTCACAAGAAGTGCGAAGTTAACAGGCATATCATTTTACTACATAAGCAATAGCTTCAACTTCAACCAGAACATCTTTTGGTAATCTGGCTACTTCAACACAAGAACGTGCCGGTGCACTATTTTTGAAGAAATCAGCATAGACTTCGTTGAAAGCAACGAAATCATTCATATCTTTAAGAAAACATGTGGTTTTTACCACTGTATCAACGGATGCACCTGCTGCTTCCAGAATAGCGCTTAAATTACGCAATACCTGTTCTGCCTGAACTTTGATATCACCTGTTACCAGCAACATCGTTTCCGGGATCAGCGGGATCTGGCCGGATGTGAAAACTAAATCACCGAATCTGGTTGCCTGAACATAAGGGCCAATAGCCGCCGGTGCTTTTTCTGTTGCGATAATAGACTTAGACATCATTCCCTCGTAACAAGTTATCAAAACAGTACTGATAGTAATACCAGCCTTTACTGTCGCGCAACTTTCCATACAAAAAACAAGAGGCCCCGCAGGGCCTCTCAGACATTACCTTAGTAATGATTATTCCGCATTCAGATTATCGGCCGCATTCAGCAAATCAGCCAGATTCTGTTCCGCTTCATCAACAGTCGCCTGCTGCGTCACCGGAACCACAGCCTTAGCTGCCTGTCTACGTTTCTCTAAACGATTGTGATGGTAGGCAAAGCCTGTACCAGCCGGGATCAGACGACCAACGATAACGTTTTCTTTCAGACCACGCAGATCATCGACTTTACCGGATACAGCCGCTTCAGTCAGTACGCGGGTAGTTTCCTGGAACGACGCAGCAGAGATGAATGACTCTGTATTCAGCGACGCTTTAGTGATACCCATCAGTACACGACGGAAAGTCGCGGGCTGTTTACCTTCAGCAACCAGTTTACGGTTTGCAATCTTAACGCGTACTACGTCAGCTTGTTCGCCTTCCAGCAGATCAGAATCACCTGGGTTAACGATTTCACACTTACGCAGCATCTGACGCACGATCACTTCGATGTGCTTATCGTTAATTTTTACGCCTTGCAGACGGTAAACGTCCTGCACTTCGTTAACGATATAGTTAGCCACCGGACTGATACCACGTAAACGCAGAATGTCGTGTGCAGACTCAGGACCATCCGCCAGCACTTCACCTTGCTGAACCTTTTCACCTTCGAACACGTTCAGGTTACGCCACTTCGGAATCATTTCCTCATGAGCATCACCACCGTCGGTCGGTGTGATCACCAGACGACGTTTACCCTTGGTTTCTTTACCAAAGGAGATGGTACCTGAGATTTCAGCCAGAATAGCTGGTTCTTTCGGTTGACGAGCTTCAAACAAGTCAGCAACACGTGGCAGACCACCGGTGATATCTTTAGTACCACTGGATGCCTGTGGAATACGGGCTACCGCATCACCCACGTTTACCTGTGCACCATCTTCCAGCTGAACAATCGCCTGACCAGGCAGGAAGTATTGCGCCGCAACATCAGTGCCTGGGATCAGAACATCTTTACCGTTTGCATCAACCAGTTTCACCGTTGGACGCAGTTCTTTACCGGTAGTAGTACGTTCGTTGACATCCAGAACAACGATGCTGGACAAGCCTGTCAGTTCGTCGGTCTGACGAGTGATGGTGATGCCTTCGATCATGTTCTCAAACTGGATACGACCCGCCACCTCAGTAATGATTGGGTGAGTATGTGGATCCCAGTTAGCAACGATTTCACCGGCTTTAACTGCCTGACCATCTTTCACTTCCAGTACCGAACCGTATGGCAGTTTGTGACTTTCTTTCGTCCGTCCCAATTCGTCCATAATGGTCAGTTCTGAAGAACGTGACGTGATAACCAGCTTGCCAGCACTGTTTTCTACAGACTTGGCATTCTGCAGTTTGATCACACCGGTGTTCTTAACTGATGCACTGCTTTCTGCAGCCGCTCGTGACGCCGCACCACCGATATGGAACGTACGCATGGTCAGCTGAGTACCAGGCTCACCTATAGATTGTGCTGCAATAACACCGGTAGCTTCACCGTTGTTAACCAGATGACCGCGCGCCAGATCACGACCGTAACAATGCGCACAAATACCAAAGTCAGATTCACACGCGATAGCGGAACGAACTTTCACACGGTCCACAGAGTTGCGTTCCAGCGTGTTACACCACTGTTCATCCAGCAGTGTATTGCGCGCAACCAGTACATCTTCCGTACCTGGTTTCAGTACATCTTCAGCAACTACACGACCCAGAACACGTTCGCGCAAAGGTTCAACTACGTCACCACCTTCGATCAGCGGAGTCATCCACAGACCTTCAGAGGTTCCGCAATCCGGCTCCGTGATCACCACGTCCTGCGCTACGTCAACCAGACGACGAGTCAGGTAACCGGAGTTTGCCGTTTTCAGTGCGGTATCCGCCAGACCTTTACGAGCACCGTGAGTTGAGATGAAGTACTGCAGTACGTTCAGACCTTCACGGAAGTTCGCCACGATTGGCGTTTCGATGATCGAGCCGTCTGGCTTCGCCATCAGACCACGCATACCGGCCAGCTGACGGATCTGAGCAGCAGAACCACGCGCACCGGAATCAGCCATCATGAAGACGCTGTTAAACGATGCCTGTACTTCATCTTCACCGAGGGTGTTCTGTCTTGTCTCTTTAGACAAGTTTTCCATCATCGCTTTGGATACACGTTCGTTCGCGCTTGCCCAGATATCGATAACTTTGTTGTAACGCTCACCGGCTGTCACCAGACCGGACTGGAACTGTTCCTGGATTTCGGCAACTTCGGCTTCAGCAGCAGCGATGATGTCTTTTTTCGCATCCGGGATCACCATGTCGTCAATACCAACAGATGAACCTGACAGTGCTGCGTAGTGGAAACCGGTATACATTAGCTGGTCAGCAAAGATAACGGTATCTTTCAGACCTTGCTTGCGGTAACAAGTATTCAGTACTTTAGAGATCTGTTTCTTACCCATTGCCTGGTTGGAAACATATTTGATCCAGCGTTCCGGATGTTCAGCCAGTTCAGCTTTACCGGCTTCTGTCATTGGTAACGGTGGATCAATCAGCGCATATTCCATACCTTTCGGCAGGATCAGCGACAGGATCGCACGACCGACGGTGGTGTTTTTCAGTTCGGTTTTAGGAACCAGCTCACCCGCTTCGTTTTTCACGTATTCCGTGATACGACATTTAACACGGGCATGCAGTGATGCCAGACCAGCACGATAGATCTTTTCAGCTTCTTTCGCACCGGACAACACCATGCCTTCACCTTTGGCACCAACACAGGAACGAGTCATGTAATACAGACCCAATACCACGTCCTGAGAAGGAACGATGATAGGTTCACCGGATGCAGGAGACAGGATGTTATTGGTAGACATCATCAGTGCACGCGCTTCCAACTGGGCTTCCAGTGTCAGCGGCAGATGCACCGCCATCTGGTCACCGTCGAAGTCCGCGTTAAAGGCAGAACATACCAGCGGATGCAGCTGAATAGCTTTACCTTCGATCAGAATCGGTTCAAATGCCTGAATACCCAGACGGTGCAGTGTTGGCGCACGGTTCAGCATGACAGGATGTTCACGGATCACTTCATCCAGAATATCCCATACGACTGCTTCTTCACGCTCAACCATCTTCTTCGCAGCTTTGATGGTTGTTGCCAAACCACGGGTTTCCAGCTTGCCGTAGATGAATGGTTTGAATAATTCCAATGCCATTTTCTTAGGCAGACCGCACTGATGTAAACGCAGCGTCGGGCCTACGGTAATTACCGAACGACCTGAGTAGTCAACACGTTTACCCAGCAAGTTCTGACGGAAACGACCCTGTTTACCTTTGATCATGTCAGCCAAAGATTTCAGAGGACGCTTGTTTGAACCTGTAATAGCACGGCCACGACGACCGTTATCCAGCAATGCATCAACCGCTTCTTGCAACATACGTTTTTCGTTACGTACGATGATATCCGGCGCAGCCAGATCCAGCAGACGTTTCAGACGGTTGTTACGGTTGATCACGCGACGATATAAATCGTTCAGATCTGAAGTAGCGAAACGACCACCATCCAGCGGTACCAGCGGACGCAGATCCGGCGGTAAAACTGGCAGTACAGTCATGATCATCCACTCTGGTTTATTACCAGATTGCAGGAATGATTCCATCAGCTTCAGACGCTTGGTGGTCTTCTTGCGTTTGGTTTCAGAATTGGTCTGGCTCAGTTCTTCGCGCATAGTCGCGATTTCATGTTCCAGATCCTGCGCACGCAGCAATGCCAGGATAGCTTCCGCACCCATTTTGGCATCGAATTCGTCACCATATTCTTCCAGCGCATCCAGATACTGCTCTTCGGTCAGCATCTGACTGCGCTCAAGGCTGGTCATGCCAGCATCGACCACAACAAATGATTCAAAGTAAAGCACACGCTCAATATCACGCAGGGTCATGTCAAGCAACAGACCGATACGGGATGGCAGTGACTTCAGGAACCAAATGTGAGCAACAGGAGAAGCCAGCTCAATATGACCCATACGCTCACGACGTACTTTAGTCTGAGTTACTTCTACACCGCATTTTTCACAAATTACACCACGATGTTTCAGACGCTTATACTTACCGCACAAGCATTCGTAATCTTTGACTGGTCCGAAGATGCGAGCACAAAACAGACCGTCACGCTCTGGTTTGAACGTACGATAATTGATGGTTTCAGGCTTTTTAACTTCACCGAATGACCAGGAACGGATCATGTCAGGCGAAGCCAGACCGATCTTGATACCGTCAAACTCTTCAGTCTTGCTCTGCGCTTTTAAAAACTTGAGTAAGTCTTTCACCTGTATCTCCCGTCAGGAGTTTAACTTCGGTATGCCGCACAGCGGCATACCGTTACTATTCTGAGTCAGAAATAAGGGCTTGCGCCCTTACTCTTCTTCCAGCTCGATGTTGATACCCAAGGAGCGGATTTCCTTCAACAATACGTTGAAGGATTCTGGTATGCCAGGTTCCATGCGGTGATCGCCATCTACGATGTTCTTATACATCTTAGTACGGCCATTCACATCGTCCGACTTAACAGTCAACATTTCCTGCAGAGTGTAAGCGGCACCGTATGCTTCCAGTGCCCACACTTCCATTTCCCCGAAGCGCTGACCACCGAACTGTGCTTTACCGCCCAGAGGCTGCTGAGTAACCAGACTGTAAGAACCGGTAGAACGGGCATGCATCTTGTCATCAACCAAGTGGTTCAGTTTCAGCATGTACATGTAACCCACGGTTACAACACGCTCAAACGGCATACCGGTACGACCATCGAACAGGGTGATCTGGCCAGACTCAGGTTTATCAGCCAGTTTCAGCAGTTCTTTGATTTCACTCTCTTTCGCACCATCAAATACCGGTGTTGCGACAGGTAAACCTTTACGCAGGTTCTGAACCAGAGTGCGAACATCGTCATCGCCCAGTGTAGCAATATCAATTTGTTGTTGATCACTGCCACCCAAGTCATAAACGCGTTGCAGGAACTCACGCAGCTCAGCCAGCTCGCGTTGTTCCTTGACCATACGATCAATTTTTTCGCCGATGCCTTTTGCTGCCAGACCAAGGTGAACTTCCAGGATCTGACCGATGTTCATACGTGATGGTACGCCCAGCGGGTTCAGTACGATATCGACAGGGTTCCCTTCGTCATCGTATGGCATGTCTTCAATCGGACAAATTTTGGAGATAACCCCTTTGTTACCGTGACGACCTGCCATCTTGTCACCTGGCTGAATACGACGCTTAACTGCCAGATAAACTTTAACGATCTTCAGTACGCCCGGAGCCAGATCATCACCCTGGATAATTTTCTGACGCTTAGCTTCAAACTTACGATCGAATTCTTCTTTCAGTGCAACGTGTTGTTCAGCAATCTGTTCCAGCTCAACCTGTTTGCCTTCGTCATCAAGTGACTGCTCCAGCCATCTCTTACGATCCAGTTTAGACAATTTGTCTTCACCAAAACCGTTAGCAATCAGTAAGGAACGGGCACGGCCGAAAATGCCATCTTCCAGGATCTTGAATTCTTCAGTCAGATCCTTTTTGGCATCACGCAGTTGCATGTCTTCAACTTCTTTGGCGCGTTTATCTTTTTCCACGCCATCACGAGTAAAGACCTGAACGTCGATAACAGTACCGTACACACCGTTAGGAACACGCAGCGATGAATCTTTAACATCAGATGCTTTTTCACCGAAGATCGCACGCAGCAATTTCTCTTCCGGTGTCAGCTGAGTTTCACCTTTAGGTGTCACTTTACCAACCAGAATATCGCCGCCTTTCACTTCAGCACCAACATAAACGATGCCTGACTCGTCCAGTTTAGACAGAGCAGCTTCACCTACGTTTGGAATATCCGCAGTGATTTCTTCCGGGCCTAATTTGGTATCACGAGCGATACAAGAGAGTTCCTGAATATGGATAGTAGTCAGGCGATCTTCCTGCACAACACGTTCTGAAACCAGAATCGAGTCTTCGAAGTTATAACCGTTCCACGGCATGAACGCGACACGCATGTTCTGACCCAGAGCCAGTTCACCTAAGTCGGTGGAAGGACCATCAGCCAGTACGTCACCCAGCATGACCGGCTCACCAACAGACACACAAGGACGCTGGTTGATACAGGTGTTCTGGTTAGAACGGGTATATTTAGTCAGGTTATAGATGTCGATACCGGCTTCGCCTGGTAACAGCTCATCTTCATTTACCTTAACCACAATACGGGAAGCATCAACGTAATCGATGCTGCCACCACGTTTAGCAACAACAGTTACACCGGAGTCAACCGCTACTGCACGTTCCATACCGGTACCGACCAGCGGCTTATCAGCGCGCAGAGTTGGTACAGCCTGACGTTGCATGTTTGAACCCATCAATGCACGGTTCGCATCATCGTGTTCAAGGAATGGGATCAGCGATGCCGCAACAGAAACAACCTGCTGTGGACTCACATCCATATACTGGATCTGCTCAGCGTTCATGAAGGTAGATTCACCTTTATGACGGCAAGGGATCAGCTCATCTTTCAGACGAGCATCAGCATCAACATTAGCGTTTGCCTGTGCAATCACGAAGTTACCTTCTTCGATTGCAGACAGATAATCCACTTCGTCGGTGATCACACCATCGATAACTTTACGATATGGTGTTTCCAGGAAGCCATATTCGTTAGTACGGGAATATACCGCCAGAGAGTTGATCAGACCGATGTTCGGACCTTCAGGTGTTTCGATTGGACACAGACGACCATAGTGAGTCGGATGTACGTCTCGAACTTCAAAGCCTGCACGTTCACGAGTCAAACCACCCGGGCCTAACGCAGAAATACGACGTTTGTGCGTGATTTCTGACAGCGGGTTGTTCTGATCCATAAACTGAGACAGCTGACTGGAGCCGAAGAATTCTTTAACGGCTGCAGAAATTGGCTTCGCATTGATCAGATCCTGCGGCTGAATGGCATCCAGATCGCCCAGAGACAGACGTTCTTTTACTGCACGCTCAACACGCACCAATCCCACTCGGAACTGGTTTTCAGCCATTTCGCCCACGGAACGGATACGACGGTTACCCAGATGATCGATATCATCCACATCGTCTTTACCGTTACGGATGGCAATCAGCTGTTTCATAACGTCGACGATATCGTCCTGGGACAAAATGCCACTGCCGATATGATCAGGACGCGCCAGGCGACTGTTAAACTTCATACGGCCGACAGTTGACAGATCGTAACGATCAGCAGAGAAGAACAGATTCTCAAACAACTGCTCCGCAGCATCTTTCGTTGGCGGCTCACCAGGACGCATCATGCGGTAGATTTCTACCAATGCTTCCAGACGGTTAGTGCTCGAGTCGATACGCAGAGTTTCAGAGATATATGAACCATGATCCAGTTCGTTAGTGAACAGGACTTCAAACTGTTTAAATCCAGCCTGAGACAAGTTAGCAATGGCCTCCAGACTCAATGCAGTATTTGCATTGATCATCACTTCGCCAGTTTGTGGATTTACGTAGTCTTTAGCAGAAATTTTGCCTACAACATACTCAACCGGTACTTCAATTTGAGTAGTACCAGCTTTTTCCAGCTGACGAATATGACGCGCAGTAATACGACGGCCTTTTTCGACCACCACATCACCACCGGCAACAATATCGAAGGTCGCGGTTTCACCACGCAGACGCTCCGGTACCAGTTCCATCAGAACTTTGCCATCTTTGATTTCGAATTTAATGGTTTCAAAGAATGTCGTCAGAATTTCTTCTGTCGTAAATTCTAATGCACGCAGGATGATCGTTGCCGGTAATTTACGGCGGCGGTCAATACGCACAAACAGGTTGTCTTTGGCATCAAATTCGAAATCCAACCAGGAACCACGGTAAGGAATAACGCGTGCGTTATACAGAACCTTACCAGAAGAGTGGGTTTTACCCTTATCGTGATCAAAGAACACGCCCGGGCTACGATGCAGCTGGGAAACGATAACACGCTCTGTACCATTGATAACAAAGGTGCCGTTATCGGTCATCAGCGGGATTTCGCCCATGTACACTTCTTGTTCTTTAATTTCTTTGACAGTGCCTGCCGCGGCTTCTTTATCAAACAGCACTAAGCGCAACTTCACGCGCAATGGAGCTGAATAGGTGACGCCACGGATCTGACACTCTTTTACGTCAAAGACCGGTTCTCCCAAGCGATAGCTGACATACTGCAGCTCCGCAGTACCAGAATAACTGGTAATGGGGAATACGCTGCGGAACGCAGCCTCAAGCCCGTATGCCCCTTCTGGGTCGGCATCAAGGAATTGTTTGAAGGAGTCCAGCTGAATGGACAAGAGATAAGGCGTTTCCAGTACCTGATCACGCTTACCGAAGTCCTTACGAATGCGTTTTTTTTCGGTATAAGAGTTAACCATAGGGTTCCTCAGCTCGCTGATAAGTGACCCAAGCTGCTCTGGCCAGAGCAGTTCTGTAATACATTGCTACAGTCGTACATTTAGTACTCATTTGCAACCTCAGGTGAGCAATGTGAAATCCTGAGGCTTACAGCGCAAAAGGGCCGGTGAATTTTCTTCACCAGCCCTAGCCTGTTTTATCAGGCCGCTAACCTACTGTTAAGTAGATTATTTGATCTCAACAGAAGCACCTGCAGCTTCCAGCTCTTTCTTCAGAGCTTCAGCTTCTTCTTTAGATACTGCTTCTTTAACTGCAGTTGGAGCAGCTTCTACCAGGTCTTTAGCTTCTTTCAGACCCAGAGAGGTTGCAGCACGAACTGCTTTGATTACTGCTACTTTGTTAGCGCCAACTGCAGTCAACATTACGTTGAATTCAGTTTGTTCTTCAACAGCTTCAGCAGCTACGGCTGGGCCGGCAGCTACAGCTGCAGCAGAAACACCGAACTTCTCTTCCATAGCGGTGATCAGTTCTACAACTTCCATTACGGACATAGAAGCAACGGCTTCGATGATTTGGTCTTTAGTGATAGACATGAGAAAAAATTCCTGTCGTTGAAGTATTAAAAATAAAAATAATCTGTTCTGTTACAAGAATTAAGCCGCTTCGGCTTCTTTCTTGTCGCGCAGAGCTGCCAGAGTACGAACCAGCTTGCCAGCTGAAGCTTCTTTCATAGTAGCCATCAGTTTCGCAATTGCTTCTTCGTAAGTCGGCAGAGTTGCCAGACGATCAATTTGAGCTGCAGGGATGAATTCACCCTGGAACGCACCACCCTTGATAGAGAACTTATCGTTCCCTTTAGCAAACTCTTTGAACAGACGAGCAGCAGCGCCCGGATGTTCGTTAGAGAACGCGATCAGGGTCGGACCAACAAATACGTCTTTCATGCATTCGAAATCGGAACCTTCTACTGCACGAGTCAGCAGAGTGTTACGAACAACACGCATGTAAACGCCTGCTTCACGAGCAGACTGACGCAGAGCGGTCATCTTGGCTACTGTTACACCGCGGGAATCCGCAGCAACAGCAGACAGTGCGCCTTTGGCAGCTTCGCTGACTTCAGCGACAATCGCTTTTTTGTCTTCGAGTCCTAACGCCATTGGCTTACTCCTGGAATTAATCTGGGCGAACCCAGAACTGTCAACAACTCTCTTTTCAGAGAGAACTCGGCGGCAGAGTCCAGAAGAAAGAAATCTTTCTCGCTGGGTTCCGGCACCGTCTACGCAGGTAAATTAAGGTTTACACCACCTGCGGTCTTGGACGGGAGTCGAGACCCCCAACCAAACTAAGGGGCAAAATTATAGACTATAATCTTGCCCCTAGTAAATAAGCTTAAGCAGCCTTGGTATCCAGAGAAGCCTGATCAACAGCCATACCTGCACCCATAGTGGTGGACAGGCTAACTTTCTTGATGAATTGGCCTTTAGAAGTAGATGGTTTAGCTTTTTTCAGCGCAACCAGCAGTGATTCCAAGTTCTCTTTCAGCTGAGCTTCAGTGAAGTCAACCTTACCGATGGTAGAATGGATGATACCATTCTTGTCGTTACGGTAACGAACCTGACCTGCTTTAGCATTTTTAACAGCTTCAGCAACGTTAGGAGTTACAGTACCAACTTTCGGGTTTGGCATCAGACCACGTGGGCCCAGGATTTGACCCAGCTGACCAACAACACGCATTGCATCAGGAGAAGCAATAACTACGTCGAAGTTCAGTTCGCCACGTTTAACCTGTTCAGCCAGGTCGTCCATACCTACCAGGTCAGCACCAGCTGCAGTTGCAGCTTCAGCATTAGCACCCTGAGTAAATACAGCAACACGAACGGTACGACCGGTGCCGTTTGGCAGTACGGTTGCGCCACGAACGTTCTGGTCTGATTTACGAGCGTCGATACCCAGGTTAACTGCTACGTCAACGCTTTCTACAAACTTAGCAGTAGCCAGTTCTTTCAATAAAGCAACGGCTTCCGTGATGTTGTACTCTTTAGTAGCATCAACTTTTTCACGAATTACGCGCATGCGTTTAGTTAATTTAGCCATTGTCTTATCCCTCTACTACCAGGCCCATTGAACGGGCAGAGCCAGCGATACAGCGGGCTTTCGCTTCCAAATCAGTACCAGTCATATCTGGTTCTTTAGTTTTGGCGATTTCCAGCAGTTGAGCGTGAGTCACTTTACCAACTTTATCTTTGTTTGGCTTGGAAGAGCCAGACGTGATACCAGCAGCTTTTTTCAGCAGGAAAGAAGCAGGTGGAGTTTTAGTTTCGAAAGTGAAAGAACGATCACTATACACAGTAATTACAACTGGAGTAGGCGCACCTTTTTCCAGTTTTTCTGTACGAGCGTTGAACGCCTTACAGAATTCCATGATGTTAACACCGTGCTGACCCAGAGCCGGACCTACTGGTGGGCTTGGGTTCGCGCTGCCGGCCTTAACTTGCAGCTTGATATAGGCTGAAACTTTCTTTGCCATTTTTAAATCACCTCAAATGTGGGTTCTAGCGCCTCAGAGTCAAACTCTTCACAGGCTCCCCAATAGAAAAAGGGGCAGCGCATTATAGAGATAACCGCTGCCCCAGACAACCAGTAATATTAAGCTTTTTCGACCTGACTAAAATCGAGCTCAACCGGAGTCGCACGACCGAAGATCAGAACTGAAACCTTCATGCGGCTCTTATCGTAATCGACTTCTTCCACGGTGCCGTTGAAATCAGCGAACGGACCATCGGAAACACGGATAACTTCGCCTGGTTCAAACAGAGTCTTGTGTTTTGGTTTATCTATAGACTCTTGCAGACGATTCAGAATTGCATCCGCTTCTTTATCGGTGATCGGTGCCGGACGGTCAGAAGTACCGCCAATGAAGCCCATCACACGGGGAACGTTACGTACTAAATGCCATGATGCGTCATTCATGATCATTTGTACCAGTACATAACCCGGGAAAAATTTGCGCTCGCTTTTACGCTTCTGGCCAGCACGCATTTCAACTACTTCTTCAGTAGGAACCAGGATTTCACCAAACTGGTCTTCCATGCCGTGCATTTTGATATGTTCTTTCAACGATTTGGCGACACGACCTTCAAAACCGGAAAAAGCCTGTACAACATACCATCTCATACGTTGTTCTGACATTGATTACCCCTTCATTCCGGTGATTAGTTCAACCAGCCAAATCAGAGCACCATCTATTAAAAATAAGAATAGGCCCATAACAACGGTAAATGCAAAGATGATCAGGGTTGTCTGAATAGTTTCCTGGCGAGTCGGCCACACTACTTTACGGACTTCCTTGATGGATTCACGACTAAAAGTCAGCAGTGCTTTACCCTGAAGAGTCTGCAATGCAGTCACCGCTGCAGCAGCAAAAGCAATTACAACTGCGACAACACGGATCAATAACGATTTTTCAGCAAAAACTGAATTACCAACCACCGCAGCCGCCAGAAGAATGAAAACCAGCCCCCACAATGCGATGTTTTTACCTTTGTTGCGGTTCTGGCTCTCAACATTCACACTCATACAATCTACCTGTATTCGTTTTCAGTGCATTAAACCCGCTATTTTGCGGTATTTGGCAGGGGCGGAGGGATTCGAACCCCCAACCATCGGTTTTGGAGACCGCTGTTCTACCAATTGGAACTACGCCCCTAAGATAACAAAGCCCCGATTATAGGGGCTTTGTTTATATTTGTAACCGAAAGAATTATTCGATTACTTTAGCAACAACGCCCGCACCTACG
>MTLD01001567.1_pt1 | contig 17113 bp, 21 predicted proteins | sample 1982471 | NCBI WGS metagenome assembly MTLD01 (sample SAMN05712604, study PRJNA340218) | biofilm metagenome | isolation source: sample SPM anode biofilm adapted to -50 mV | place: USA | collected 2012-02-03
CCAAACCCTTGACAGCAGACCTGTCCAGATAGTCGTTGTTGCGGCCGCGCACCACCTGGACACGAGCCAGTACACGTTCAACTACGTCGCCGGCTGGGCCGCGCAGGCCGCCACCCCGGAGCACGGCATCGAGGCGGTCGTCGCCGAGACCGGTGCCCGGGTGATCGCTACTGCGGACAGGATCCTCACCCACACCAAACCCGCTGATCTCGAGACCAGACTGATCGACGCCGTCGCCCAAGACCTCGGCGTCACTGCCGGTGTGGCGCCCAAGCTGACAACGGCGAGGCCGGAGGCCGTGGTGTGGGAGACCTTCACGCCCACTGCGAGCCCTGGGGCTCAGCAGGAGGCCCGCAGGCCGATCCCGCTGGAACAGGGCATCCATGCCGTCGGCCCGAGCATCTGAGCCGGACCTCTCTGCCGGACGGGGCGATGGGAGGCCCGGGATCGCCTCCAGCCACAGTGACTCACTACAGCTAACGGGGGTGATAGTGTATGAGCATGAGTGTTGAGGTGAGCCTGGACGAGGTGCTGGCCCGACACAACGTCGGAATCAGTGGTGCGGAGTTCCTCGCTGAACTCGACGCCGACCTGTCGCGTGTCGCTGACCCTGCTGCGGCGCCGCTGAGCGCCACCGAGGTGGTGTTCCTGCGCGAGCATGCGGGCCCGGCTGCCGGTGAGGTGCTCGACGCCGACCCTGCGGTTCTGGTTCGGGACGCTCGTCGTGCCGAGGTGACCCGGATGACGGACCTGGTGGCCGGCAGTGTGGGCATTGCCGAGGCTGCGCTGTTGTTGGGCGTGGACCGTAGCCGGGTCTCCCAGCGGCTGTCGGCCGGCAACTTGTGGAGCTTCCGGCTCGGCCGTAGCCGGCGCCTGCCACGCTGGCAGTTCACCCCGGACGGGCGCAGCCTTCCCGGCCTCGGCGTGCTCGTCGCGGCGATCCCGACTGAACTGTCGCCCGAATCGGTGGCCGGGTTCATGGACACCCCGCAGCCCGAACTCGAAGGGCGTACCCCTGCCGCGCACCTGGCTGGCGGTGGTGATCCCGGGCCGGTCGCTGAGCTGGTCGCCAGCCTCGGCCTGTGGTGAACCCGTCCCGGTCCAAAGTGCCGCGCACTCCGCCCGCGGAGCTGGTTCACGAGCTGGGCGACATCCTGATTGTCCGGCCGTTGTTGTGGAGGATCCACCGCACCCAGGGCTCACACGTCCTTGCCTGGAATCAGCTGCGCACGTTCGGCCCGATCCCGACAATGCGTTACGACCCGCAACCCGAACCTGCCGGGCTGTCGATGGAAGGGGTGCTGTACACCGCCACCACCCTGGCCACCGCGCTTGCCGAAACGTTCCAGGTCACCCGGATTGTCGACTCCCGCAGCTTCGGACCCCAGGTGAGCGCGTGGACACCCACCCGCGACCTGCGACTCCTCGACCTGACCGGCAGTTGGGCGCTGCGCAACGGTGCCGCGTTCGCCCTCGCGACCGCCCCGAAGAGCACCTGCAGGGCATGGGCCACACAGATCCGGGCCACCTGGCCCGACCTCGACGGCCTGTGGGCGCCGTCGACGATGACCGGTGGCACCAACGTGGCACTGTGGAACCCCGCCCGGACCAGCCTCCCGGTCGCCCCCGACTTCTCCAGACCACTCGCCGAACCCACCCTGCACGCTATCGCCAACCAGATCGCACAAGGAGAACTCGGCTACCGGATGACCTGAGCCGCGCGCCCACTCCGGGGCCAGAAGTATGGCCAGGCAGTTACCGTCCACGCGCGGCAGAAGCGCGCGAGTGAGCAGGCCCCGCAATAGCCTTGCTCTCGTGACAGACCTACTAGTCCGGGCAACGGCGCTGAAATGGACAAGTGATGACTTTCCAGGCTGGGTCGAGGTCGTGGTGGACGACTGGAAAGGTCAAGCGCATCACATCGTGGAGAAGGTGCCGGTCCTCACGATGTACGAACTCAGTGCCGACTCGGTCTTCCCGGTTGAGCTTTGGCTACGCGGTCAGATAGAGGAGGCCGACGCGCAGAAGGTGACACTCGCCCTGGACGCTGGTGTAGAGACAGTCGACGGTCTTCAGCGCCTTACTGTTCCCACCCGATTGGGATGCCGCGGAGTCGAAACTGGCGCTATTGGTCTGATCGACCACCTGGGATAGGTCACCAACTGCTGTATAGTCATGGGGTGCTGACTATTGCTTCACGCCTCGACGTCATGAACCGGCTCGGCCGGGCCATGGCCGATCCGACGCGTTCTCGTATCCTGATGGCCCTTCTGGACGGTCCGAGCTATCCGGCTGTGCTGTCCCGTTCGCTTGAGCTGGGCCGGTCGAATGTCTCGAACCATCTGACGTGTCTTCGTGATTGCGGGATCGTGGTCGCTGAGCCCGAGGGCCGTCAGACGCGCTACGAGATCGCGGATCCGCATCTTGCGGCGGCGCTCAAGTCACTGGTCGACGTGACGCTCGCGGTCGATGAGAACGCCCCTTGCCTGGACGCCTCGTGCACGGTGCCGGGTTGCTGCGGAATCGGAGCGGGCGCATGAGTGAGGTGACGAAGCCCCAGGTGGAGGGCGTCGAGCTCGAGGATGACGATGACGATGACCATGACGGTCCCTGGTGGACCGATCGCGGAATCATGGTCCCGGTCTTCTCCGGTGTCGCTTTCCTCACCGGCCTGATCCTGGAGTGGTCCGGGATGGAGATCCCGGCGCTGGTGTTGTTCTGGGCCGGCCTGCTGCTGGGTGCATCCACGTTCACTCCCGGCGCGATCCGGAAGCTGTTCAAGGGCAAGCTCGGCATCGGGCTGCTGATGACGATCAGCGCCGTCGGTGCGGTGATCCTCGGCTACGTCGAAGAGGCCGCCGCCCTGGCGTTCCTGTACTCGATCGCCGAGGCGCTGGAAGACAAGGCCATGGACCGTGCCCGCGGCGGACTGCGGGCACTGCTCAAGCTCGTCCCCGAGACCGCGACCGTCCGCCGCGGCGGGGCCTCTGTTGAGGTCGCCGCGAAGGACCTGGCTGTCGGGCAGCTCATGCTGGTGCGACCGGGCGAGCGGATCGCGACCGACGGCATTGTCCGCACTGGCCGCTCCAGCCTCGACACCTCAGCGATCACGGGGGAGTCGATCCCGGTCGAGGTCGAGCCCGGCGACGCCGTATCTGCCGGCGCGATCAACACCGCTGGTGCGCTGGAGGTCGAGACGACCGCAGCGGGCACCGACAACTCGCTGACCACGATCGTCGACCTGGTGGAGAAGGCGCAGGCAGAGAAGGGCGACCGCGCCCGCCTCGCCGACCGTATCGCCCGCCCGCTCGTGCCCGGCGTACTCATCCTCGCTGCGCTCGTCGCGATCATCGGGTCGTTGTTCGGCGACCCGGAGCTGTGGATCACCCGCGCCCTGGTCGTGCTGGTGGCGGCGTCGCCGTGCGCGCTGGCGATCTCGGTGCCGTTGACGGTGGTGGCTGCGATCGGGTCGGCGAGCAAGTTCGGTGTGATCATCAAGTCCGGTGCGGCGTTCGAACGGTTCGGCGTGATCCGCCACGTCGCTGTCGACAAGACCGGCACCCTGACCCGCAACGAGCCCGCCGTCACCGCAGTCCTCACCGCCGACGGCATCACCGAGGAGCAGGCGCTGGCGTGGGCGGCCGCGCTGGAGCAGCACAGCACCCACCCCCTCGCCGCCGCGATCACCGCTGCCGCGCCGGGCGCTCCTGCGGCGGAGGGCGTGACCGAGCAGGCCGGCCACGGCATCGAAGGTGAGCTCGATGGCGCGCGGATCACGGTCGGCAGTCCCCGCTGGCTCGACGCCGGGACCCTCGGCGACCGGGTCGCGGGCCTGGAGGAGCAGGGCATGACGGTCGTCATCGTCCACCGCGACAGCACGCCGGTCGCCGCGATTGGCGTCCGCGACGAACTGCGCCCCGAGGTCCCCGAGGTCGTCCGCACCCTCGCCGCACAGGGCGTCGGGGTCACCATGCTCACCGGCGATAACGCCCGCACCGCCCGCGCCCTCGCCGCCCAAGCCGGGATCGGTGACGTGCGTGCCGAGCTGCGCCCGGAGGACAAGGCCGCCGCGATCGCGGAGCTCGGTCAGCACGGGTCGGTGGCGATGATCGGCGACGGCATCAACGACGCTCCCGCCCTCGCCGCTGCCGACATCGGCATCGCGATGGGCGCGACCGGCTCCGACGCCGCGATCGAATCCGCCGACGTCGCCTTCACCGGCCACGACCTGCGCCTGCTCCCGCGAGCGTTCGACCACGCCCGTCGCGGACGCCACATCATCAACCAGAACATCGTCCTGTCGCTGCTGATCATCACCGCCCTGCTCCCGCTCGCCCTCTTCGGCGTCCTGGGACTTGCAGCCGTGGTGCTCGTGCACGAGATCGCCGAGGTGGTTGTGATCCTCAACGGCCTGCGCGCCGCCCGCACACGGAAGACCGGCGCGTGACCGCGCAGGACATCGCCGCGACGATCGACGAAGACGATGCGGGCCCACGGCCGCAGGCGAGGAGAGCCCTCGGCGTCGCCCTGATTGTGGCCTTGCTCGCTGTGGTGCTCGACCAGGGCTCGAAGGCCCTCGCCGTGGCACAGCTGACCCCCGGTGAACGGGTCCCGCTGGTCGGCGACCTGTTCGGCCTGTCCCTGGTCTACAACCCCGGAGCCGCGTTCTCACTCGGCTCCGGGGCCACCTGGATCATCACCCTCCTCGGCGTCCTCGCCGCCGTCGCGGTGGTCATCTTCGCAGTGCGGCTGAGCGGTGCCCGGTGGGGCCTCGTACTGGGGCTGGTCCTCGGCGGGGCCGTCGGCAACCTCATCGACCGGCTGCTGAACCCGCCCGCGTTCGGACGCGGGCAGGTCACCGACTTCCTCGCCTACGGCGACCTGTTCGTCGGGAACGTCGCCGACGTCGTCGTCGTGCTCGGTGTCGGCCTGGTCTGCCTGAACCTCTTCAGATCTACCCCTCGCACGACAGCGGACAGCGAACGAACGGACAGCCCTTCATGAAGGTAGAGCTGCTACACATCGTCGACTGCCCAAACACCGCCATCGCAGAAGCGCACGCGCGCGCCGCGCTGGACACGCTCGGGTTCACCGACGTGCCCGTTGAGTTGGTGACGATCCAGACCGAAGCTGAAGCGGCGAGCTCTGCGTTCGGAGGCTCGCCCACGATCCTCGTCGATGGCGTCGACCTGTTCCCGACGGCACCGGTTCAGTCGCTGGCGTGCCGCGTCTACGCGACGGGAAGCGGGTTCGCCGGAGCACCTACTCAGGAGCAGTTGGAGGTTGCCTTGCGAGACGCGGGTGATCTCGCTTCGCGCGCTCCTGTGCATGTGTCGATCATCGCGTGAGTGCGCTGTAGCGGGCGTTGCTGGCCACGACGGCATCCACCCAGCGGGTCGCCGCGACGATGTGCAGGCCGGTCAAGCGGGCGATCACGGGGGCCGGGAGCTCCTGGGCGAGAGAGGCCAGAGCGCCGGCGCGAGCGTGACGGGCCCGGATGGAGAATTTCGCCAGCCTGTCAGTGAGGGAGTCGCGGGAGAGCGGAGCGCCGTGATTCTGCCCCGGAAACAGCCAGTCCGATTCGCCGGCGTCGGTGAGCAGACGCGGCGCGTCGCGGTGCTCGCGCGCGGCGATCGCGAGCTGACCGATCGCCTCGGGTAGCTCCAACGGGTCTGGCCCGAGTCGGATCGTCACCCGCTCCGTGCCGGTGATGTCGGTCACGCGCAGCAGATGCAACCGGGCGACCGGGATCCCGAACAGCAGGAGCAACGCCCCGGCAAGCCTGGTCCGAGGATCCTCGTCCTCGGCGCTGAGCACGTCGCCGAGCAGCTCCCAACGTTCGTCGGCGCTGGCGCCCGTGGGGGTGTTCGCGCTTCGGCGGAGGGGAGGGACGCGCAGGCGAGGGCAGACCTTGTTGCTGGCCGCCCACTCCAGGAATGCCGTGACGCGTCGACGAACCGGGGGGCCGTCAACGAGCCAGAGCTCGAGTCGTCCCTGATCGAGCATCGCCAGAGACTCCGAGCGGATGGTAAGCCAGCTCATCAGGTCGAGAACTTGCTGCAGCTCCTGCCGCCGCCCGTCCGATTGCCGTCGCCCGACCGGGCGGGCCTGTTCGCGTAGCTGCCGCAGATGACGCCAACGGACGAACCGGTCGAACAGGCGGCGATGATCCGGGTTGGCGATCTGGGCCGACCGGTCTTGGCACCAGGTCTCGAATCGGATCAGTTGCTCGTCCCGTGCGGGCAGCAGGCCATGCTCGGCTAGCAGTGCCCTCACGGGGCCTGTCGACCCTGGCGTGCCGAGTCGATCCAGCAATTCGTGGCTCAGCGGCTCTGTGCTCGTCAGTGCCTCTCGCAGGATCGCGACCGTAGTGTTGCGGCGGAAGGCGTCCAAGGTGCGTCGCTCGTCCGCGGCGAGGAATCGTTCCCGCATTGCGGCGAGCGTCGGATCCGCTGCGACGACGCTGTCGGGCAGCAGCTCGCGGATCTTGTCGTCGGCGTAGCAGCGATCACACCATCGGCGGTGGTGCAGGCGACCGTGCGCCCCGCAGCGACGGCAGTCGCGGAACATCAGCGGGCTGTTCCGGGCGCAACGTTGGCAGAGCGGACCTTGATCGGTGCGGGCGCTGACTCGCGTGTCGCGGCCGCAGCTGATGCAGGTCTCGACGACGTGCGGGGCGCAGTACCAGCAGAGGGGCTCCCCGTCCGGGGCTGGGCCGCGGCCGCCACCAGCGCCGGCTCGGCCTCCGGGGAGACCAGCCTGCGGGGGCGTGCGCAGGGGAGGCAGATCGCCTTCACTGTTCCCGCGAACCGGCACTCCCGCTCCTGACCGCACTGGTGACAGACATCAACTCTGGTAGCGGCGTAGCAGCTCAGGCAGATCGCTTTCTCGGTGCCGGGGAACCGGCACCGACCCTGGGCGCCGCAGACCGTGCAGACATCAGCGCCGGGCGCGGTCCGGCAGGCGGAACACATCGGCCCGTCCGGGGTGCGCACCGCGATCAGCCGGTGATTGCCGCAGCTGACGCAGCTAGCCCAGGATTCCGGGAGCTGGTTTGTGCAGGCCTGGCAGAGCCGGTCACCGTTGGCGAGCCGTAGCTCGAGGTGCGCGGTGTTTCCACAGCCGTCGCAGACCGCCTGGTGCGCCGCCTTGTAGCAGGAGCTGCAGCAGATCCTTCCCCCGAGCCGGTCCGGGAGCCGTCCGGAGCGACCGCAATGTCCGCAGGTCAGGGCCGGCAGCCGGGCACCGAGCTCACGCAGCCGCGTGTAGAAGGCCGCAAACAGCGTCGACGAGGCGGGAGGGTCGGCGAGCCAGCCTGGCCCGAACAGTTCGCACTCCAACGCCAACCGCAACAGCCGGTCCGCTTTCAGGCCCTCGGTCGCCGTGAGCATCATGTGCATGGTCCCGCCGGGGATGTGCGAGGCGACGAAGCGATCCAACCGCTTGTCAGTCACGTCCTGCAATGCCCGCCAGCACGAGCGGCAGTAAGCGTGGTCACCCACCTGCGCGTGCCGCAACTGCTCACTCCGCTCGCATTCGACGCAGTCGATCAGCACGTCCAGACGCGCCCGCCCGCACGCCGCGCAAATCCGGTCCTCACCGTCGCGGCAGTTCAACAGCACGACTCGGCCGCAGCGCGCGCACCCCGGCGGGCGGACCGTGCTGCCACCGGCGGCAGCGAGCTCGAGCAGGATCCGGTCCAGCACCAGCGGAATCCGCGTCGATCCCGCGACCAGCATCCCCGGGTCCTCACGCAGTTGCGCGAGCAGCCGGCGTCTTCCCGCCTCTTGCACGACCTCGCGGTCCACGATCCCGCCGATCACCCCAGGCGCGACCGTCGTCTCGACCGCGGCGATCGTCGCGACCAGGGCGTCGCGAACCTCAGCCATCTGCGGGAAGCACGCGCGCCCGCGGTGGGCGCAGGCCCTTCTCCCGCAGTGTCGCGGTGCCGCTCGCGGACCGGTCCTCGCCGTCCGTGCCGGTCGCGGCCGCCGACGCTCCCAGGTCGACCTTGCGGACCAGGTCGTCCGCGCTGCACTCGAAGATATCCATCAGCGCGACGAGCACGTGCATGTTCAGTCGCTCCGGCTTCTCCGTCGCCAGCCGGTAGATCTGGCTCGCCGACAGCTCGATGCCGCGCTCGCGCAGCAGCGGCACCAGCTTCGAGGTCGCGAAGATTCCCGACGCCGCCATCACCTCACGTAGCCGCCACTCATACCCGATCACCCTCATCAGCTCGATCCTTCCTCCCGCGGCCGCAGCCGCTCCAACGCATCCCGCATCATCTTGTTCGCGAAGTCGCCGCTGATCCCGGTGTAGATCGACGTCGTCGACTGGTGCTGGTGCCCGACCTGGCGTTGCACGAAAACCGGGTCCACACCCTCCTCGATCAGGTGCGTCACGTAGCTGTGCCGCAGCGCGTGCGGCGACAGCACCGGGTCGAGCCCAAGATCGTCGCGGTACTCGGCGAACCGGTCAGACAGCTCCCTCGTGCGCAGTCGTGTGCCGCGCTCCGACAACCACAGAGCCCGCTGACCGTCGGGCCGCATCAGCGGCCAGACGTTCTTCACATAGTCCTCGACGGCCTCGACCGCCCAGTCCCGCAACGTCGCCACCGATCGGCGCTTGGGCGGTCCGCCGCGGGAGGCCTTGCCGTACCGGACGTGCAGCATCCCGTAGTCGCCGAACTCTGGGGCGTGCGCATTGCGGTAGAAGTCGGTCACGTCCAGGTGGACTGCCTCGTTCGCCCGCAACCCCCACGCATACGCCACCCGCAGCAGCACCGCATCCCGATACGCCGGCAGCGCGCCCTTTCGGCCATTCTTCAAACGGCGCTGGATCTCCTCGTCGGCACGATCGAACAACGCCTGCAGTTCGTCTCGCGTCAACGGACGCCGCCCCGGCCGGCCGTCGTAGTCCTGAAGGTGCCGGTTCGTGTTCCAGTCGTGGCAGACCTGCACCGGATGCGTGCCGAAACGCTGCTCGCACTCCGCCACCCACCCGTAGTGCTCCGACGTCAGATAGTCGCAGAACTGCCGCACCGCCAGCTGGTAGCCGCGGATCGTCGACGGCGCCAACTGCCGCACCGACACCAGATCCAGCATCCACTCATCGAACAATCCCGCCGACCACAACCACGGCCACGACCCCGCGTGCGCATGGAACTGCCGCACCGCGCGCACCGTCCCGGTCACGTAGTCCTCGCCCAGCCCGCGCCCGCCCAACTGCTGCGCCCGCCAGCCCGTCACCATCGCCTCGAACACGGACTCCTCAGCACGCAGGAACGACACGCCAGACGCGAGATACAACCCCGCAACACCATGCGCCACCGGCCGTGAACCCATCCGAAAAGCTCCTATCAAATGCAGACAATAAGCATTTAACGCGAAGATTTGGAGCGAGCGCAAGTCGATCCCAGTCAGGAAGCGGAACCCAGAAGGCTCCCCGTACGATCAACGACACCTAGAACTCACGCAGACCTGCATTAGATGCAATAGGGCGTGGTTAGAACGTGCGTTGGCTCTAGCGCATCATCGCGGCATTTCCGGATGTTCTCAGCTGGGGATCGAAGGAAGACCAGGCCAACGTCGCCAAGTTAGGTGTGACGAGTTCCAAGCCCCTTGGGCATCGGAGCCCACTCGATCCTCGTGGTCGGTGAACGCTTGCCACCAGCGGACGCCCTGATCAGCAAACTCCGACACCGGTTGAGGCGTCCCGTCGGCTCGAAGCACGGTCAGATCGGCGAAGTCAGCATCACCCTCCAGGACGTAATTGTGAATCTCACCCTCCTCCATTCGGGCGCACTCGTTGAACCAGTAGAAGGAGTGTTGGGGCTCGCTATCATCCATCTGGACCACAAGGCTCGGCTCGCTCGGCCAATCATCGGTTAGTTCTGGATCATCGAAGTAATGCCAGCCGTACAGCGAATCACCGGTTCCTAGCGTGTCAAGGAACTGATCGACTGCCTCGATGGAGGCGAGCGGGATCTCCGGGCCGTAGCCCTCGACCGTCTGGCAGCGTAGCAGGAAGCGTGCCTGAGTAACGCCATGGAGCACGACTTGGCGGCGAGCGTCGATGTCAATCGGGCCCTCCTCTGGCAGGGCCAGCACCTGCACCCGGAGGGCAATGGAATCGTCGCTCATCCTTTGAACACCGACAATGTCAGCCTCTGTGAGAGCGACCTCCAGACGCTCGCGGTTCTCTGCTGACCACTCCACACAAGCATCCTTGCGCACCCACGCACCGGAGGTGACCCGGACACTCAGGAGGGCGCGATCGACCGTCCGCAAGGGCTGCGAATGGTGCGCTGTCATCGGCATCGAGCGTTAGGCATGAGCTCGCGCGTTGGATCCCGTTCCTCTCCGACCGGAGTCACCGGCTGAGGGTGTGCGCGGGCGGCCCTGCGGGCGCGATCGCCGCCAGGCGCGCCCACTCCCGGGCGGTTCGAAGCGGGTCGGGGGTGGTGATACGGCTTCCCAGAGTCCTTTATCGTCGACCCGACCGGGCAGGGACGTGCGTGAGGTGAGTGGCTCGATCACGAGCGGGGTCGCGTAGACGAGGCCGGTGAGGGCTCGGGATGTCTGTTCGTGCAGCAACTCGCCAGAGTGGGAGTCGGCTGGATCGGGCCACCAGTCCAGGCGGAGGTTGTCGGACCTTATTGGCACCGAACGCAGGGGTGAGGGGATTCCGCCGGCGTCCACCCAGACGCGGCTTGCGCCGCGGGCCAGCTCGTCTGTGGCGGACATCACGCGCTGCCCAAGCCGTGTTGCGGACTGGAGGCCGGAGTGCAGCACGGCCACCAGATGTTCGGGCGAGGTGTCGACGAAGAGCCCGGATGGCGGTTTCCATTCGTTGCCGGTTCGCAGGGAGTCGTCCAGGCATCGGCGCAGGTCGGCGGAGGCGTGACGGAGGTCGATTGCCCGTCCCCCGAGGCGCAACTCGCCGGGCCAGCGTGCGGCTTGGCGCCAGGATCGTCCGGCGGTGTCGAGGGCTGCGACGGCTGCCGTGGTGTGTGGGAAAGCACCAGCTTGGGTTGCGCGCTGCATGACGGCGCTGGTGGACGCGCACAGGAGCGCGATGTCTGCCGAGGCGAGCTGGAGTGCGAGTTGGGTCACTGTGCGGGGGCTGTCGATCACCTCGGTTGCCGCCGCCACCCAGCGGGAGACGGCACCGTCGATGCCCGGGTCGGCGGGGCCGATGAGGCGCCACGCGTGCAGGGCGGGGGATCGGTCAGGCTCGGCGTCGATGCCGGCCAGACGGACGATCTGGGGGTCGGGTGCACTGCCATCCGAGTGGAAGCCGCGTTGGGTCCAGCGGGCGGCCCGCCCCAGGGCGGCCTCCAGGCTGGCGCGGATGGCAATGCCCGCCTGGTGGCGGGTGGTTGGGCTGGCGATCGTTGGGGTGCGCACGACCTCCGCGGTGCAGCCGATGGTTGCGGTGATGCCCATGAGTCCGGTGCCGGGCTCGGGCAGCGGATACTCGCCCGGGATCGCAGCCATGGAGCCGAGCAGGGCTTCGAGTCGCCGAGCGGTGTCGTTGGGGTGGCGCGGGCCTGCGTGAAGCAGTTGCAGGCTGGCTCGCGCCAGGGCGCCCCATTCCTGGCGTACGCGCGGAACCGAACCCGGGGCCATCGAGGTGGCCTCGAGGTCATCGACCCGGGCATCGAGCGCGATCAGCAGGTCGAGAGCGGAGGTGGCCACCTCAGCCCACCACCCGGGAGAGCTTCTGGAGTTGTCGGGCGAGGGCCGCCAACTCGGCGCGACCGTCCAGGCTGAGCAGGTCCGCGGCCAGAGCGAGGGCGCTGCTCGGCGGGACGACGGCCACGACCGGTGATCCCTCGGGCCCGAGTTCGCTGACCTGGCTCTGGATCTCCAGGCACTCGACCCCGGCGAACAGCGCGACCGGCGAGTTCTGCTCGGCGGCGAGCAGTTGATCGGCGGCCAGACTCAGGTAGCTGAGCGCCAGGCCTAGGGGGTGCGACTGCGGCATTCGGGGTCCAATCTCGGTGCTGCTCCCTTAAGCCGCCCGGAGGGCCCATTCCGGACAGGCCCGGCCGGGTTCTCCGGTCGTTCAGCTGCGGAACCTCGTCCCGGACGATCCGGGTCGGTCACCCGCTGCCTCGGAGAACGTCCTCGCGAGATCACACTTGACGAGACTGATCGCACAGGTGTTCGAATTGATGTGTGGAGATGGGTGATCCGAAGAGGCTGCTGCGGGCGCCCCTGAACGCGGTTGGTGCGCCTCCCGGCAAGGACCGAAAGCTGGGGAGGCCTGGCGCGGGTCGGCTCGTTCTCGCCCGGCTGGTCTGGGAGCACCGCACCTCGATCATCCCGGCGGTCGCGGTGTGGTTCAGCTCCGACCGCATCTGCGTGGAGTGGCGCAGCCATCCCGGCTCGCCCGCCCGGATGACCTGGCTCCCGCGATCGGACGTGCGGCCGCACCTGCTCTACCCCGACCGCTAGCAGCCGCGCGCTCGAGCGCCGATACAGCCGATGGGAGACAGTTCAGCAGCGACTTGGTGAACCTAGTGAACGTCGGTTTGGCAAGGACGTTCACTAGATCTGTGGACAACCAAATGGTGCTTGTCCACAGAGGTTGGTTACGCCGTTGGTGACGTCGGTCTAGTGAGGTTCCGTGGTCTCAGGACCCTATGGAAGGAACTCCCATGAGCGTCGCGGAATCATTCGGCGTCACCGCCGACCAGATCAACGGCCTGATCGATGGCAATTGGCCCGAATGGGTCGCGGAGACACCGGAACTCGAACTGGTGCCGGCGTCCGACAGGCTCTTCGATTGGCTGCGCAAGGCGCCTCCCAGGGAGGCCGACATGGTGCTGAGGGCACTCGCCAGGCTGTCGCACGATCAGGCCGGCGGGTCCGCGGACGCGGGTCTGGTGCTGGCGTGGGTGATGATGCCGGCCGCGACCCTGCTGGCCCATCGGCTGCGGTTCATGAGTGAGGAGATTGATGAGCACGTGGCCGCGCAGCTGTGGATCGCCGTCCGGACATTCCCGTGGTCGACGACTGGCAAGGTCGCGGCCAACCTGAAGCTCAACCTGCGCAAGAACGTCGTACGGGAACTCACCTCGACCTCCAGCCACTTGCCGCTGGACGAGCGTCGGCTCCCGCCGGCGGAGGAGCGCCTGGATGCCATCGAGGAACTGATCGAGATCCTTGGGGACGGGCTCAAGGCTGAGGTGATCGACCAGGACGACTTCGACCTGCTGATGGCCGTCATGGACGCCGCGGATGAACTCGAGCCGCCGTCCGGGCCCGGAGTCGGGATCGTCGGGGACCGAGTCTCGGCCCGGATCGGCGAGTTGCACGGCTGTACCGCGCGGACGATTCGACGTCGGATCAAGCGCTCAACGGACGCCTTGAGCCAGCTCGCCCAAGAGCAGCAGAGCGCGTGATCGCATGGCGAATTCGGGGCGCCGGGTGCCCAACAGTTACGTATCGCAAGAGTCTGGTCAGTGGCGGAGAGCCCGATTTACCCTCGAATCACCCCCAGGATGTCCCGCTGTGAAGAAAACCACCCGATTCGGTGTCCGAATCCACCCATCTCGAAGGCTTAAGGGGGTGGAAGGAGATGCGAACGTGGTCCTGATCAGATTCCTGCTGCCCGCTATCGGGTTCGCCGTGGCCGCTCTGGGGCTGGCCGCCTGCACTACCGCAACACCCACGACGACGCCTGCCGGCGGCACCGCATCGGCGACCATCACCAGCCAGACGGCACCGGTCACCCCAAATGTCGTGCCGACCCCGAGTCCGACGCTGGACGCCGATCAGGTGGCCGCGTTGGACGTGGTCGAACGCTATTCGGACACTATGGCGAAGGTCCGAGCTAACCCCTCGGCGTACGGCCAGTACAAGATGATCGAACTGCTGAAGCCGCTCGCATATGACGACGTGATTCAGGCCAACCTCAATGGCGTCCGACCGTGGCGGAACAAGGGCTGGCACGAGGTCGGGTCATCGATCACGGTCAGCCAGGTCCCATCCCAGGTGGATCGGGTGGACGGCGTGGCCAAGATCACCGTCACCGTGTGCCGAGACCAGCGAGACGTGGTCGTCGTGAACAAGAATGGCGAGTCGGTCGGCGACTCTGACCAGCAACCCGACTTCGTCCGCAGGAGCTACGAACTCCGCCGATCCGAGAAGGCGGCGTTCAGGGTCTACCAATCGAGCGGCGAAGAGGTCTCGACATGCGAGGCCTGATTCGCGCTATCGCGATGGCAGTCGCGACGGTGCTGATTGCCTGCGGAACCGTACTCGTTGCGAGAGCTGACCTGTGTCCGCCCGGGTGTGGCGACAACGATGGCGGCGGAGCGACCTGTCGGGTCTGCGACCAGAAGCCCGAGACGCCTTCACCTGGCAAGCCGAGTAAGCCGGGGAAGCCCGACTTGCCGGTGTGTCCGCCGTCGAAGGAAGCCATTCCTGATGACGGATCGACCCATCCGGCCGGCTGGGTCCGGGTGCGCTGCATGGAGGGAAGCCTTGTTCTGCTGTTCTGGGTGGCGCCCGGTGTGAATCCGGCGCAGATCGCACGGTCGCTGCTGGACGAGATGGAGTTGACGCCGATCGAAATCGGGATCACTCCGAAGGGCCCGGACGCGATGGCGCTGGTCGGTCTGCCGGTGTGGTTGTGGGTGGACGATCCGTCCAGCTCCACGTGGGGTCCGAGGACGATTTCGGCGGGTGGCGTGACGATGACCGCCAGGGCTCACAAGGTCGTGTGGGACCTGGGGGACGGCACCGAGGTGTCGTGCGGCAAGGGCACCGAGTGGACCTATGGGGTCGGGCAGAAGCCGTCTCCGACGTGCGGCCACACCTACTCCAAGCAGGGCCGCTACACCGTCGAGGCGACGTCGTACTGGACGGCTGACTGGTCGGGCTATGGCCAGTCGGGATCGTTCGCGTTCGAGCTCACCAGGTCGCAGGGGCTCGATGTCGGCGAGTTGCAGGTGATCGTGACGAGCGGCCGGTAGCCGCGAGAACAGATCGGAGGCACGTCCATGACAGCAGTGACCGAGAAGCACGCTGACAGTGGCGCAACCACGAATGGAGTCGGCGCGGTTCCGCGATCGCCGAAGTTGTCTCGTCGTCCGTTCCTCGTCGTCCTGGCTGCGGTGTTGGTTGCCGCGGGGGCGATGGCGGGTGGGCTGTTGTGGGCGTCCGCGACGAACGCGGGCGAGGTGGTGCTGGTTCGTCAGAACGTGGCCCGCGGCACGGTGATCAACGCCCAGGATCTGGGCACCATCCGGGTCGGCGTCGACCCGTCCCTGTCGACGGTACCTGCGAGCGATCTTGGATCTCTGGTGGGGAAGCGGGCCTCGGCCGATCTCACGGCTGGGACGCTACTTGCCGCCGCCCAGGTGTCGGAGACGGTGGTTCCGGGCCCGGGGGAGTCGGTGGTTGGAGTGCCGATCAGTCCGGGGCTGATGCCGGTGGAGCCGTTGGCGTCGGGGGACACGGTTCGGCTGGTGCGTTCGGGTGAGCTCGGGTCGGATGCGACGCCGTCTGCTCCGGTGGAGGCGAAGGTGCTGCGGGTCACGTCGGGTGACACCCAGACGGTGGTGGACGTCGTGGTGTCGGCCGACAAGGCGGTGCAGCTGGCGGAGTGGGCGGGGTCGGGCAAGATCGCGCTAGTCCTTGACTCGCGGGCCAGGTGATCGGTCGTGGCCCTGATCTGCATGGTGTCGGCGTCCGGATCGCCGGGGGTGACCTCGACGGTGCTGGGCGTGGCGCTGTGTTGGCCACGTCCGGTGCTGCTGGTCGAAGCCGACCCCACCGCCGGATCGGCGATCCTGGCCGGACGGTTCCGCGGCCTGCAGGGGCACTCCGGACTGATCGACCTGGTCATGGCCCATCGCAGTGGCGTCCTCGCCGAAGCCCTCCCCAGGGTTGTGATGGAGGTTCCCGATACACAGGTGCGGATCCTGACCGGCTTCCGCACCCACGCTCAGGCCGCGGGCCTCTCGCGAATCTGGGAGCCGCTGCTCGGCGCGCTGCGCGGCATGACCTCGGCCGGTGAGGACGTGCTCGTGGACGCCGGCCAACTCGGCATGGAGGGCTCGGCCGCACCGTTGATCGCCGACGCCGATCTGACCCTGCTGGTGTTGCGCAGCAACCTGCGGGCCCTCGCCGCGGCGAAGTCATGGGCCGAAGCGCTTGGTGCCGACGCGGTCCCGGGCCACAGCGTCCAGGCGGTTGTGGTCGGCGAGAGTCGTCCCTATCGGGCCGCGGACGTGGCTCGGACGCTGGGTCGTCCCGTCCTCGGGACGGTCGCGTGGGACCCGCGTCGGGCTGAGGTGTTCGCCGATGGTGCCGACAAGCCGGTGCCCCGGTTCGGTGGAGCAGCCGCAGCCGACCGGGCTTTCGAAGCCTCCGGCTACCTGCGCAGCATCCGCACCCTCGGCGAGGCCGCACGCAAGGCAGCCGCGAACACCGGCGAGAGCTCGCTGCTGCGGGAAATGATCGCCGCCCGAGTGGGAGAGGAGGCCCGTCGATGATCACCGACCCGCTGGACCTGCCGATCTTTGCCGACACCGACAGCGGCGCCGAGACCGAGACGACCGGTGCCGGGGAGGAGGGCCGCGTTCGCTCGGCTTTCCGCTACCCCGCACCTACCGTTCCCGCTGAGATCCCACCAGTGCCGGCGCGGGTGCGCTTGCTGCGCCCCGCCCCGGTCAGGCCGGTCGCCCCGGGCCCGGTGGCGATCCCGGACGCGGACTGGGAACTGGTCGCCCGAATGCGGACGGAGGTTGCCCGCAGGTTGGCCGAGCAGATCGGCGAGACCCGCCCGGACCGCGATGCCGAGGAGGCCGAGGGGGCGGCGATCATCCGCCAACTGCTGGACGAGGACACCGCAGTGGGGATCGCGAGAGTCGGGCAGGCTCGTTCGCTTGCCGATCAGGAGGTGCTCGCGAAGGCGGTGTTCGACGCCATGTTCGGCCTGGGCCGGATCCAGCCGCTGGTCGATGACGACCGGGTGGAGAACATCATGATCGCCGGCCACGATCGGGTGCTGGTTGAACTCGCCGACGGGACCCTGTGGGAGATGACACAGGTCGCGGAGAGCGACGCCGAACTCGCCGCCCTGCTGGAGCGGCTGT
>MTLD01006100.1_pt1 | contig 17110 bp, 16 predicted proteins | sample 1982471 | NCBI WGS metagenome assembly MTLD01 (sample SAMN05712604, study PRJNA340218) | biofilm metagenome | isolation source: sample SPM anode biofilm adapted to -50 mV | place: USA | collected 2012-02-03
GCCGGTATATCATTAATCCCTGTACTTTCGGCAAATCTTCCACTAATTCTATGGCCTGTACATATTGTTTTTCTTGAGCTTATAATTGACCCCGCCTGCTCAATAATTTTTGAAGCGGAAAAAGAGGAGAAAAACGTAATGTCGAGACCACCAAGAAAAAAAGATGATAATTTTTTCGGGTTCAGAAAAATTTTAATTAGTTCCTTACAAGGAGTTAGTGTTATGATAATGACATTATTGGTGTATTTCATTGGTTTACATATCGGGTTGTCGGAAAGAGAGATTAGAACTTTAACGTTCATTACACTTATGACGTCTAATATTGCTGTTATCTTGTCTAACAGATCCTGGTCGGAAAACATTTTTACAATTCTAAAGACTCCTAATTCAACTGTCAAGTGGGTTGTAGGAGGTGCTGTGTTATTTATGCTTTTAATTCTCAATGTTCCATTCCTACTCAATCTTTTCCAATTTGAGAAGGTAGAATTATTACATATCTTTATTGCCTTTATTATGGGCTTGTTAAGCATAATTTGGTTTGAATTATATAAAGCAACCCGCAAAAACATACTTTCATGAAAATACCAGTAAAGTCATTTTTAATTTTTTGTACCATGTTTTTATCATTTTCGGTTTTTGCTTCGTCGGAAAAAGAGGAGCTTTCTATTGTCCCAAAGCCTACCTCTGTGGTTATTGGAAAAGGGAGTTTCAAGATTGATTCAAAAACAACAATTCTTTTATCAACACAAAATGATGAATTTGAAAATATCACAGGATTACTGGAAAAACATCTTCGTAGTTTCTATGCAATACAAATAACAAAAAAACAGATATCTGCAAAACCTAAAAGGGGAACAATTTTCTTAAATCTTAATCCAGCGTCAGGACTTAATGCCGAAGCTTATAAATTGACTGTTAACAGAAAAGGAATTACTATTGAAGCTGCTACATTTAAAGGACTCTTCTATGGTGTACAGACTCTTATTCAGATGATGCCTGCGTCGGCAAAAATGTATAAATCTGTTAAAATTATCTCTGCTCAGATTGTCGATTCTCCTCGATTTGGCTGGAGGGGTTTACATCTGGATGTTTGTCGTCATTTTATGCCTAAAGAGTTTATTTTTAAATATCTCGACTATATGGCGATGTATAAGTTCAATACTTTTCATTTTCATTTGACTGAGGATCAAGGTTGGAGAATTGAGATTAAAAAATATCCTAAACTTACAGAAATTGGCTCTGTAAGAAAGGAGACAAGAATTGGGAAAACCGACCAATATGACGGAGTTGAGCATAAGGGTTTTTATACTCAGGACGACATCAGAGAAATTGTTGCATATGCAGCAAAACTTTACATAAATATTGTTCCTGAAATAGAGATGCCCGGGCATTCATGTGCCGCATTAACAGCATATCCTGAATTGGGATGCACCGGAGGTCCTTACGAAGTTAAAACTAAATGGGGAGTGTTCGACGATGTATTATGTGCCGGGAAGGAGAGTACTTTTGAATTTTTACAAAATGTAATTGACGAGGTTATCGCTCTGTTTCCGAGTGAATACATTCATATAGGGGGCGATGAATGTCCTAAAACTAAATGGAAAGTATGCCCACTTTGTCAACAGAGAATTACAGATGAGGGCCTTAAAGATGAGCATGAACTCCAAAGTTATTTAATCCAGAGAATGGAAAAATATATTAATTCTAAGGGTAGAAAAATAATAGGCTGGGATGAAATTCTTGAAGGAGGTCTTGCTCCAAATGCAGCCGTTATGTCTTGGAGAGGAGTTTCTGGAGGTATAGCTGCAGCAAAGGAACATCACTATGTTGTTATGAGTCCGGGCAATTACTGTTATTTTGACCATTATCAGGCAGATCCTTCAAGTCAACCACTTGCAATAGGTGGGTTAACAACTCTTGAAAATATTTATAGCTACGAGCCTGTTCCACAAGAACTAAGCGAGTCTGAATCTCAATATATTATGGGAGCTCAGGGAAATGTATGGACAGAATATATTCTCAATCCTCAGCAAGTTGAGTATATGGTGTACCCAAGAGCAGCTGCTCTTTCCGAAGTAGTTTGGTCTGCAAAGGAAAACCGCAATTATACCGATTTTATGAAGAGAATGAAGACACAGGTGAAACGATACGATTCGCTCGGTATAAACTACTGTAAATTTGAATTTGAAAAATAATGGAATTCACTTTTGAACTGGATTTGTTTGATATGCGGAAAGACTACTCATCTGTAGGATTTGAAGAAAGTAGTCTTAAAAGCAATCCATTTGACCAATTTCAAGTTTGGTTCAATGAAGCAAAAGTTATTGACGAATTTGAGCCCAATTCTATGGCTATTGCCACTGCCGGAAGTGATGGTAAGATATCCCAACGCATGGTTTTGCTGAAGCAGATAAATACGGAAGGATTCATTTTTTTTACAAATTATTTAAGCAAAAAAGGAGTTCAAATCTCTCAAAATAATTATGTCGCATTGCTCTTCTTTTGGCCTAAATCTATGAGACAAGTCAGGATTGAAGGTATTGCAAATAAAATTTCGCCCGAAGATTCAACAAAGTATTTCAATTCCCGTCCAATCGAAAGCAGAGCCACGGCATTTCTCTCAAAACAAAGCCGGTATCTGCCGGACAAAGGAGAGTTCGATAGACACATTGAGAAAATTGTTAGTTCAGCCGAAAATATTGAGAGGCCTGTATATTGGGGTGGATATATTGTTAAACCCACTCTTTTTGAATTCTGGCAAGGCGGAAAAGGTCGCTCTCACGATCGTTTTGAATATTATAAAGAGGGTTCTGGATGGAAAACTAAGAGACTTTATCCCTGAATCAATAGTTGGTAACCGAAGCAAAATTTCTCTTTACGCCTTTTGAGAATTTTACTTTAGGGTAACCAAAAATAACAACCAAGCCCTCTTTACTCTTGTACTTTATTCCAAACTTCTCCCTAAATCTTCTCCCGGAAGGGCCATTCTGAATCATAGGATGAATTGCACCAAGCATACACGTTCCCAATCCGAGCGACTCAGCTGCTATCATTGCGTACGTAGCAGCGATAACGGTATCTGCAGGGTCTGCTAAAGGAGTTCCGTAAAAATAAATTGCCAGTGGAGCGTCATATGTAACATAATCTTCTCCCTTCTCGTATGCTTCAACATACTTCTTTAGCATTGGTGTTAGAAATTCCTTAAAGAATTTATGAGTATGCTTGTTCATAAATAGCTTGAGTACCGATAAAACAACCGGAGATGTCATCATTTTCATATCTTTACAAACTTTGCAAAAATCACCGGAAAATTCTCTCACCTTATCTTTCCCATTGAGCACTAGCAGATGAACATCCCATGGAGGAATACCCATTGGAGCGGTCGATGCCGATTCAATGATTTTTTCAATTACTGATTCTTCAACAGCTTTATCTTTAAATTTTCTTATACTTCTTCGCTTTTGTAACAAGTTATTTAGTGACTCATAATCAGCAATCTCCTCTTTAGGAGAGAGATTAAAAATTGCATCAGAAGAAAATTCACGTCCCTCGATTCTAATTGCATCTTTTGGGCAGATTGCCATACAATGGCCACAAGCAAAGCACCCGAAATGTGCCGGTCCGGATGCTTTTGCTTTGCCGTTTTCAATTACAAAATCTTCATCACCGCACACTTCAACACACAATCCACATCCGTTACATTTAGTAACTTCTATAGAAATAATTCCGGTTTCGGAATTTCTAATGTTTGGTACGCCCATAACAGAAATTATTATTCTAGTGATTTTATATATTTTGGAGCTTTTCTATGCTTTGTTGCCTGTTCGTAAGAGTAGGCAATTTCTAAAAGTACCGGCTCACTCCATGCACGTCCAAAAAAGGAGATTCCAACAGGGAGCTCTCCAACAAATCCCATAGGAACCGATATATTAGGGTACCCGGCAATGGCAGCATATGAAGAACTGCTACCAAGAAAGTTATCGCCGTTAACAAGATCCGTCTTCCAAGCAGGACCGCCTGTGGGAGCAATAAGTGCATCAAGTTTGTTTTCATTCATCAATTTGTCAATACCATTTTCCCTTATTCCTTTATGCATTGTCTCCAAATATGTGAGATACTCCTTGTCTTGAAGCGAAGATTTAGAGTTTGCCATTATTAAAAGCTGTTGATCGAAATTTTTAAGTTCAACAGAGTCCTTTTTATTAAACTCAATCAACTCCTCAATATTTTTAACTTTCGAGCCACTGCCAACAGAGGCAAAATACTTGTTTAGTCCATCTTTAAACTCATACAATAATACTTGAAAAGAGGCAGCTCCAACACCTTGAGGAACAGGAAAAGAGAGCTCCACTATCTCTGCACCAGCCTTTTTAAATCTTCTACAGCTCTCTTCATCAATGTATCTACCTTAAAGTGAAATCCCGAAACATTAGTCAGTAACCCGATTCTTTTACCCTTAAGACCATCTGCCTTAAGGAATACTGTATAATCTTTATAACATTTGGCATCTTTGTTCAGCGTCATCGAATCGGTTGAATCTATGCCCGTCATAGCCCCCAAAGCAGTAGCTACATCGGCAACGCATCTGCCCATAGGACCAGGTGTATCCTGAGTAAATGAAATCGGAACTATTCCCGAACGACTTATTAGTCCTACCGTAGGCTTAAGACCAACTACTCCGTTATTATTTGAAGGACAAACAATTGAACCGTTTGTTTCGGTACCAATCGCAAATGCACACAAATTGGCAGATACAGATACCCCGGAGCCCGAGCTTGAACCGCAAGGGTTTCGGTCGGTTACATAAGGATTATGAGTTTGTCCTCCAACTCCGCTCCATCCGCTCGATGAGAGATTCCCTCTAAAATTAGCCCATTCACTTAAATTGGCCTTTGCAATAATTATTGCTCCTGCCTCCCTGAGTTTCTCGGCAACCTTGCTGTCTTTGGTAACAAATGAATTTTTCAATACTATTGCTCCACCTGTTGTTGGCATTGAATCTTTAGTGTCAATATTATCCTTTAATATAACAGGAATTCCGTGCAGAGGCCCTCTCGCTTTTCCATCTGCCATCTCTTTTTCGAGTTCGGCGGCAATTTTCATAGCATCGGGATTAATAGAAATAATCGAATTAAGAGCAGGACCATTCTTGTCAATCTCCTCTATCCTTGTAAGGTAATCCTTAACAACCTGAGTAATTGTAAACTTACCGGATTTGTATCCATCCTGCAACTGCGCAATTGTAATCTCCTCAAGATAAGAGGTGTCACGTTTTTTATCATTGGTACAAGCAAATAAATTTAAGACAAGCGCTATAAATAATGTTGACTGAATTAGAATGTTTTTGAAGTTTTTCATAATTTAAGTTTTTAATTCTTAATTCTTGAAAATTCTAAATCCTGAAAATCAAAGCTGAAGTCTGTTAAAGGAGAGATTGCTTTCATTGTAAACTTATCAGGATTGCCATCGAAATCAAAAGAGAAGTTAATAAATGCATCTGCATCAAAACTTCTGTCTGCCCATTTTATAACAAACACATTTCCTTTATAACTTAGAATTTCACCCTTCATTTTTGGCGATTTTTCCGATTGGAAATACAATTTACCGCCATCATTAGAAATAACAACATTCCCAAACCAGTTGTCCTTATAGGTACCTGCAAATCTGCCGATATTTGGGTGAGATTTTTCCTTTTGTTCGTCGGTAATCTTCCATACAGCATTAAGAATATTATTTGCGTTTCCTCTCGATTTTGTAAGTGATTCTAAATACTCGGCAACACGATCCTTACCTTTTACTCCGAAATATTTATCTAGAATTGTATATGTTATAGAATTAAAAGCCTCCCCAACCTGTTGATTTGTAAACACAATAATACCTAATTTCATGTCGGGTATCATCATTACCTGTGTAACAACGCCTGCAAGCATTCCGGTATGAGTAACCGATTTATGACCAAGCATATCACTTACTCTCCAGCCAAGCGCATAGGCTGCAAAATTTGTATTATAAGTTGTTGCTCCTCTAACAGGAATTATTGTTTGAGGAGTCCACATCTCCTGATGGGCAGCAGTACTGAAAATTCTCTCCCCTTTTGCACCGTAAACACCATCATTAAGTTGTGCAATCACCCATTTTGACATGTCAGATACACTGCTTATAACACCGGCTGCAGCGTCGGCCGATTCAGTAATTGTCTGAGGAACAACTTGAACCTTCCCATCAAATTCTATATGAGAATCAATCATGTTATCCTTGTCTTTCAAAGTTTTATAAGAAGCTGCACTGCGAGTCATTCCAAGAGGAGCCATAATTCTACTCTCAACAAACGCTTCCCAACTCATTCCGGAGACTCTTTTAACAACTTCTCCTGCAACTATATAGAGCAGATTGTCATAGTCATATTTTGTTCTGAAACTGGAGACTTGTTTTAAAAATCTAAGGTTGTGAATGATGTCTTCGGTAGTAAATCCAGCGCCGTCCGGCCAAATCATTAAATCTCCTGCGCCAAGACCCATTCCACTTCTATGACAAAGCAAATCCTTTATATTAAAATCTTCGGTAACAAATGAGTTGTAAAGTCTGAATTCAGGAATAATATCTACAACTTTTGTATTCCAGTCAATTTTATGTTCATCTACAAGTATGCCTAAAGCAGCAGATGTAAAAGCTTTAGAATTGGAAGCTACCGAAAATCTCGTATTTTCATCCATTTTAATTCCGGTATTCAAAGAGCGAACACCATAACCTTTGGAGAAAATTAATTTTCCATCCTTTACAACAGCTACTGCAATTCCGGGAACATTAAATGCTTTAATGGCCTTTTCAGCTACAGTATCTATATAACTATAACTGTTTTGTGCCGATAATAAATGAGAAAAAAGAATTGCAACAACCACAAAAAGAGTTGTTTTGCAATTTGTAATTAATCGTTTCATATATTTTTAATGTAAAATAATTTAGTATTTGACGATACCAAATTACAAAAATTCCGGACAGTGTATTACTGTTTTGGAATTTTACCTAACCATTTCATAATTGTATAATGGAATTTATGTACTCCGGTAGGATTTGTAAACATAAAAATACATTTCCCGTATATGTAATTAATATCCGACTCCGATAAAATTGTCAATGATGCCTGGTTTTCAGATTTCTGCTGAACCCATATTTGTTTTATACCTTTTTTTAAAGCTTCATTTATAACAGATTCAGTAACTTTTTGATTAGTCAATACAAGCAGATTTTTTACATTATCGGGTAATGATTCTATTGAGCGATATTTATCATTTTGGCATTCTGAATCTAAGAAATTTGGATTTACAAGTAGAACATTGTACCCCTTTAATTTAAGATGTTTTACAACTTCGTCACTAAAGCTTTTTGGTTTTCTGGATGCTCCTGCAATTGCAATAGTGTCACAATTCAGAAATTCGTTAATGTTTTGTAATGTTATGTTTTTCATAAAAATCAAAGTTTTTTCAAAAGTAGAAAATAAAAAAATAAAATCTGTAATTGTCCATTCAAATCGTGTCTGCACAATTTCGGTAATTAAAAATGTTTAAAATCTGACTAACTATTGAGTATATTTGTATCAGGTTAAGAGATAAAAATATTAAACTTTTACAAATTTATGAGTCTTGAGAATCATTTCAGAAAATTCAGAGAGAGCACAATAGGCTGGAATGCAACTATTGAAACACCCTGCGGTACAAAACCATTAATTTATGCCGACTGGATTGCCAGTGGGAGACTTTATGCTCCAATTGAGGAGTTGATTCAAAATAGAATCGGTCCTATGGTTGCAAACACTCACTCCGAATCCAGCGATACAGGAATGATTATGACAAACATTTACAAAATGTCTCATAAAATAATTAAAGACCACGTAAATGCCGGTAAAGAAGACATTATAATCACTTATGGATTCGGAATGACATCTGTCGTTAACAAACTTCAGAGAATCATGGGTTTAAGAATTCCTGAGCAATCAAGAAAATTTTGCAAGATTGAACCCGACGAACGTCCTGTTGTTTTCCTTACACATATGGAACATCACTCAAACCATACATCCTGGCTCGAAACCATTGCAGATGTTGTAGTTCTCGAACCTACTGAAGATTTGCTTATTAATCCTGATTCTCTTCGTCGGGAAATCAAAAAATATGAAAACAGAATTCTCAAAATAGGGACATTCTCTGCTTGTTCCAATGTAACAGGTATTGAGACTCCCTATTATGAACTTGCCCGTATAATGCACGAAAATAACGGTATCTGCTTTGTCGATTTTGCTGCATCTGCACCATACGTTAAAATAGACATGCATCCGGAGAATCCTCTTGAGAGGTTGGATGCGGTTTTCTTTTCTCCTCATAAGTTTCTTGGAGGCCCAGGCAGTTCCGGCGTTGTTGTTTTTCACTCGTCACTTCATTGTAATTATGCCCCGGATAATTCAGGAGGAGGTACAGTAGACTGGACAAACCGTTGGGGAAAATATAAATATATAGACGATATAGAGGCTCGCGAAGATGGAGGAACACCCGGTTTTCTTCAATCAATAAGGGCGGCTCTGGCAATAAGGGTAAAAGAGCAAATGGGCTGTGATAAAATAAGAGCTCGTGAGCATGAAATACTTCAAAAAATATTCCTCGAATTTCGAAAAATTTCAGGGCTCAATATATTAGCCGATAATGTTGAGGAGAGAATCGGAGCAGTCTCATTTTATATTACCGGAGTTCATTTCAACTTGGTTGTAAGGCTTTTAAATGATTATTACGGAGTTCAAGTAAGGGGAGGTTGTTCCTGTGCAGGCACATACGGGCACTATTTGTTACACGTAGATTTTAATACTTCGTGTGCTATTACCAGCAAAATTGATAAGGGTGATCTTTCCGAAAAACCTGGTTGGATAAGGTTGTCTATTCATCCAACAATGACAGACTCTGAAGTAGATACAATTATTGACGCAGTACGGCAAGTTGCTTTAAATGCGGCAGAATGGGGTAAAGATTACTCATATGATCCACATTTGAACGATTATATCCATAAAACATATCCAAGAAAGGAACCCGGAGACTACACCTCTTGGTTTGAAATAAATTAAATAAAAGATGAGAGCAATTAAAGTTATTTTCATAGTGATTTTATTCAGCACTATGGCACTGGATACAAATCTTTGCGGCCAATCTAAAGCAGATTCACTTATGCCTGTAAGAGGTTTTTGTATTGCTCTGCCTACAAAAGAAAACCTAAATGAATTTATAACATTTATTGACTCTGAATTAGCACCCAGAAACGTTAATGTATTAGTATTAAGAGTCGAATATAACTACAAATTCAAGCGACATCCCGAACTAACAGACTCGCTTGCTTTATCGAGACGGGAGATTAAGAAAATCGTAAGAGATTGCAAAAAAAACAATATAAAATTAATCCCTCTTATAGATATGCTTGGCCATCAGTCCGGAAGCAAAGGTCCAGGAAGATTATTAAAAGTGTACCCTCAATTTGACGAAACTCCAATACCAAAGATACCGGATTCGACCAAAGTGGTTTTGAATGGGTTTAATATGAAAAGTTATTGTCCTCTTCATCCCGATATTCACGCAATTCTATTCGATGTTATAGATGAAATATGTAATGTGTTTGAATCAGACATCTTCCATGCAGGAATGGATGAAGTTTTCGATATCGGTAACGATAAATGCCCACGATGTGCCGGTAGAGATAAAGCCGAACTTTTTGCCGGAGAAGTTCGTACTTTACACGATCATCTGGCCGAAAAAAACCGTAAGTTGTGGATATGGGGAGACAGACTTATAGACGGCAAAACAACAGGACTTGGCAGATGGGAAGCCAGCTACAACAACACATATAAAGCAGTGAACCTCATTCCAAAAGATGTAGTCATTTGTGACTGGCACTATGAGCGTCCCGACCTCACACCTGTATACTTCACAATGAATGGCTTGAGCGTAATAAGCTGCCCGTTTAGAAATCCTGCCAGTGCCGTTTTACAGGCCGAAGATATGATAAGATTCCGCAAATATTCCTCAAAACAAATGAGTGATAGATTTCTAGGGGTAATGCAGACTGTTTGGTCAAACACACAAACTTTCCTTGATGGTTATTATGGCCGCAAGATTGACCCAAAAGCCGGCGATAATACTCCTTGGGAGTGTTTCAGAAAGCTGTTTGAGAAATTATCCAACTAAAATCTTAATGTCACCATTAGTGAATGGTCAATCATAGCACTCGGTGAAATATTTAAATCATCCACAAAATGGTAATTATACTCAATACCAATTTGTTTGTAGAAAAATCCTGTTCTTAATAAGACAGACTTTCTACTGGAGTTGAATTCTTTAAAGAGATTTCCCCTTGATAGAGCCAGAGCTTTGAAGTCCAAATTAAAGTTAATAGCTTTTGTTACGGGAGTTGTAATGTTAAAATCAACAATACCACTAAATCCTGATTCAAAGTCCGATAGACTTCCGTTAATATTACTTTGAGTTTGAAACTCCTTATTGATTGTTTGTTGGAAAGAATAGCCCAATCCATAAGTCAGATTCCATTCTGTATTCTCCTTACCCTGATGAGAATAATGCTTTTGCCCTATAAAAAGGGTTTGATAAAGAAAAAGTGGATCGGTAAAAGCCACCGGTTGGCTATTAACTATAGATTTACCTAAAAAAGTCTCTCCGGTTGTTTCAAGGAATAACCTGATTGCGGGACGTTTTATAATAATTACAGATGGCGTCAAAGTAAGAATAATCGAATTTTGTAATGTTTGTGCCGCCTGTCCCGAAGTTTTACTCTGTCCGTAAGTAGCAAATAATGTTGATCTAAAATCAAATTTCTTTCCGGTATAATTATAATCGGCATTAACAGTCGCTAACCATTGAAAAGAAGTTGATGTTATTCCATTATTTTTTGAAGAATTTAAAGTCAAACCAAGACTGGGATTAAAGTTAAAAGATGATTTTTTATCATCGTCAGAAGAGAACCCAAAAGAGTTTAAGCTTGCAGATAAAAACATTATACCAACAAGGAATATTTTTTTATATATAAATTTCATAATTAGCGTTTTTGGCAGATTAATATTTTTTCATTCAAAGGAATAGTTCTAAAAAATACATCAGGGGTTTTAACCCCTGATGACTCAAAATAAACTAAACCTAAATTCACATAGAACTACCTCTTACCGGTTGCCATTCCGGAAGCTACGTCTCTAGGAGCAACTACATTAAAAACAAATGTGTTTCCTTTAAAATCATAATTACCCGGAGAAATTACGAGTCCAGGAACTCCAAGTTTTTTTGCAACATCCTTATCCAATACCATAGGTTTTTGAATTACAACAAGATACTGCCCTTTTTCATTTTTACCATTTTCATTAATTCCTTTTGGAATCATAACAATAAGTTTTCCATCTTTATATTCGGCAGTACCTTCTGCAATTTGAACATTTCCGGATGATTGCTGAGCCATACTTAGTGAACCACCAATTGTTATAGAACAAATTCCACGGCCCGGACCACATACTCCCTCAGCCGTTCTTTTCCCTATATCAATTTTTATAGAAATGCCAATAGCACTTACACTCGAAGAAACAAATGTCATAATGACAACCATCAAAATCAGATAAATCTTTTTCATATTCAATCAGTTTAAAAATTTATTATCGGAGCATTATAAATACACTTGTTAAACAAACATTCATATTAGTTAGTTTAAAATATTGAATTAATAATGAAAAATTTTTGACAAATTTTATACTCAATACTCTCAATTTTTTGATAACCAACCAATAAAAATGATATCTTTACATAAAATTATTTTATAATGGAAAATTTTTGGTATATAGTTATTCCCGTTGCTATTATATTTTTAGCATCCGGAATTAAAATCGTCAGACCTACTCAGAGAGGTCTCATTGAGAGACTTGGTAAATATTTTAAATTTGCCGGTCCCGGCTTCCACTGGATTATTCCGGTTATCGACAAAATCTATATTGTGAACGTTACTGAGCAAATGGTAGATGCCGAACCTCAGGAAATTATCACAAATGATAATCTGAATGCTAGTGTAGATGCACAGGTATATTTTAAAGTTAAATCCGATGAAGATAGCGTTAAAGGGTCAATTTATAATGTAAACAATTATAAATGGCAGATTGTAAACCTTGCCAGGACTACTCTTCGTAACATTATTGGTACATTAACTCTTAAATCGGCAAACAGCGAAAGAGGGAAAATCAACGCAGAACTTTACAAAACATTACATACCGAGACTCAAACTTGGGGAATTGAAATTGTTCGTACTGAACTTAAACAAATTGATCCTCCAAAAGATGTTCAGGAAACAATGAATAAGGTTGTAAAAGCAGAGAATGAGAAGATTGCTGCCATTGATTCTGCTACAGCAGCAGAAACCGTTGCAGATGGTATTAAACGTGCCAAAATTAAAGAAGCCGAAGGATGGAAACAATCCAAGATTTTACAAGCCGAAGGCGAAGCGGAAGCAATCAAACTTGTAAACGAAGCAGCTGATAAATATTTTGTTGGAAATGCCCAGTTATTGAAGAAACTTGAAACTCTTGAAAATTCGCTTGAGAAAAATGCCAAAATTGTTATCCCGACAGGTACAGAGCTTGTTAATATTATTGGGGAGATGGCTGGAGTTCTTCCAATTGAGAGAAAGAAAAAAGAGGAGTGACTTAAAAAAAGTACAATTTCAAAATATTAAAAATTGAGGTTGTATAGTTGACAATTGAGTTAATTAAATATTATAAAAAGAGGTTTCATTTATTATGAAGCCTCTTTTTATAATATTTAAGAATCATTCGCTAATTATAAATTGCATTTTCCGGACAAATTTCTTCACATTTACCACATTTAAAACAAGTCTTTTGATCGATTAGTGCTGTAGTGATTTCACCTTCAATTGCACTTTCCGGACAAACAGGCATACATTTTCCACAACTGGTACAAATATTCTGATTAATGACAGGATCAGTATAAATTAAAGGAGCTACACTATAAATTGCATTTTCCGGACATTCCGGTTCACATTTTCCACATCCAATACACTTAGATTGATCAATATTGGGATCGATGGCAATAGTGTTACCTGACTTAGATATACCGTTATATTTGCAAACAATGAAACAGTCACCACACTTTGTGCATTTATTCTGATCGAGATATATGGCAGCTTTATTTATAGCTCCTCTTTTACAATCAAAATAACAATTGCCACACTTTGTACATTTATTTGTATCGATATAAGCTTTGCCGTTTATTTTTTTAATTGCCCCGGGGGCACAACGAGCAGAACAAATATCTACACATCCGTGGCACTTGGATGTATTTACAGAGTAGTTAGGCACCGTAAAAGAAATTGCTTTACCTTGTAAATTACAGGCTGTTACACAATCTCCACAACCGACACAATTACTGTTGGCAGAATATGTTAACGAGCTTGTAGGAAGTTTTATTGCTTCATAATTGCAGAAAGGAATACATTTTCCACAAACCGAACAACTCTGTTTATCAATTAAAAAAGTTTTAGTTGATATTGAAATAGCATTAGCAGTACATACGCTTTTACAAATTCCACATTCGGTACAATCTGCCTTAACAATAGAATACTTACTAAGTTTCGGCAATATAATTGAGCTGTAAAAACAAACTTTAAGACACTCTCCGCATCCGTTGCATAAATCTTTATTAACAATATATGGGGGGTATATCCATTTATCCTGACAAGCATTTAAAATTGGAGCCGCGAGCAATAAAGCGCTTCCCTGCATCCATTTTTTTAAAAACTCCCTCCTTTCGAATTTATTTGCACTCATATTTTTTAAAATGAAATTCTACACTCCACTCTTGCAAGTGAAACATTATTAACAAGTTCATTATTTTTTACATAAGCCCCTATTGCATTGATTTGGAAATGTTTGTTAAATCTCTTACCAATTTCAATATCGACTTCTCTCATATTACTACCACTTATTTGAGAAGAATATTGCAACTTTATATGGCTTTTAACAGTGGGAAATGATATTTTAGACGCAATCTGCAATAATGGCATATCTCTGGAGTCAAGACGTAGAACTTCTCCTGCAAAAATATTACTGTAAGAATTCAACACTTTGGCATTAGAATCAATTGCCGAGAATCCAAAAAATCTACAATTAAAATTAAGTCTGAAGATTCTATTATTAATTGATCTCTCTATCCCAGCTATATATATTAAAGCTTTATTGTTTTGAGTTGATTGATATATCAATTCAGATTTAATAATCAATGAGCTCTTAACACTTAATTGAGAGAATGTTCCAAACATTATAAGTGGATCACTAATCCAGCTTCCAAACTCACTGTATGCTAATAATCCCAAGGACTCTAATGAAAATAACGGATTTGTTGATTCCGAGGAGAATTCATCATTATCAATCCCGGATGGAGAGTATTTAAGTGAAACTCCTGCAAAATTTGTCTGACCAAGAATATTACCTAAAACTCCAATTTCTCTGCCGGGAATTATATCATATAAATATCCTACAGAGCAAAATATTCCATTTCTGGCAAAATCTTTAACAACCGAACCTGCATTAAGATTTAATGAAAATTTACTCCATTTATTTTTGAAATTAATTCCGGCAATTCTCTCATTTAGCAAATAGTAATCATCGAATCCGGCAGATTGAATCCCAATAGTCATTTTCCCGATCTTACTTTTTGTTTGGTAAAACAACTCTCTTATACCGAAATGTCCATTACGAAAATTTATATTTTGGGACACATCTAACCGATCCCAAAATTTATATCCTGTTTCAATAAATAAAGTCGATTTTTGTGATGAAATATCGACTCCCAAAAAACCCATTGAGTTAAAAATCGCATTATTAGTCAAATATCCTGCACTTGCAGTTAATTCAGTTGCCCAGTATATATTACTTTTCCCTAATGGTTTCAATGAAGAACTAAGTTGACTACGACATTCCCATTGAGCATTCACTCCGGAAAATAAAAAAACCATAATCACAGAGGCTGTAATCTTTTTCATATTTTAAGAGTTTTAATTTCCAATGCTCCCTTTTTGCAGCTACCCATACACTCTCCACAAAAAATACAATCTTGAGTATTGAAAGTTGTTTTGCTATTTTCGTGAACGATGGCGTTACTTTCACACTCTTTGCTGCAACTCTTACAATTAATACAAGAATCATTTCTGCCAATTTTTTTTGCTCCCGGTAACATTGACACCCATCCTAGTACTAAGCCGACCGGACATGCGGCTCGGCAAAAAGGTCGGTAAATGAAAATTGAAGAGAGAATCAACAATGCAAGTAAAATATAACCTATATAATTTATTGCAAATAGGTTAAATGCCACCTTAAATGGATCATAATGCCCCCACTTGTACGACATCGTTAAGGCCGATTGTGCAAGAAACGCAATAAATAATGCTATACGAATTCTTCTTAAAATAATCTGAGAACGAAGACTTTTTAAAATATTCAGTTTTGAACCTTTAAAAAGAAATTCTTGCAGTGCACCTAGGTGGCAGAGCCATCCACACCAGATTTTTCCAAAAAAATAAGTTAGCGGGAGAAGAGATATAAACCACACTACCGAAATCCATGCAACACTTTTCCCTAATAGAAGAAAAAATGTATTATCCATGCTCATAATCATACATGGGCAACCCCCTTTGTAAAACCCCATATAGATAAGTGTAATGGCCAATATAAATGGTCTGAGTCTTCTTACAGATTGATTTTTAATGAATAGACTAATTAAAATAAGAGTTAAGAAAAGCACTCCCAATTCAATCAAAAATCTTATATCTGTATTTATTCCATCGTCTAAACTTGCAAACTCAGAGAATTCTCCTTTTGACAATGAATCAACTGAAACAGTATCATTTAATGGCAAAAATTCATCTTGTCCCGAAAGATCTCCGGTTGTGACTAACAATATTAGAAGAATAACAAAAACAATATGAAGATATTTCCTTGAAATATTAAAAGAAAAATCTGTCATAGTTACTCTTTTCTAATTTTAAAAGTACCATAACCACCCTCTTTTGCACATTCTCTTACTACGTTTATAACTCCCTCTTTTTTACCATCTTGCAAAACCAATACTTTTAGTTGTCTGGTATATGTTCCAGGGGCTTTCTCTTTCCATTGAGTAGCGCCTAATATCTTAACACCATCTGCATTGAACTTTGTATCGCTTAATTCCAGCTGACACACTCTGTGTGTATAAGTTACAGTAACCTCAACAATAACTTCCTCTCCTGCTTTATAAATAGGTTTACTATCTCCCGAAATGTTAAATTTAATATCGCATGCCTTGCCGATAAATGAAAATGTCATTAATAACATAATTGATAAAAGTGCTTTCTTCATAATGAATTAAAAATTTTAAATGAATATATAATTTTCACATAACGTTTGACAACAATATTCAGTAAAACCTACGGTAAAAAATTATAATTCCACCAATAATTGCACTAAGTGGATAAAAGCAATCTTATTGGTACGCTTTTTGATTGATAGCTAAAACTATATAAATTTTAACATGAAAAATTTAATCATTTTAATCAGTTTTGTATTATTAAACACTTTCGTCTTAAATGCCCAACCTAAAGAGACCTCAAGTATTACAATTACCGGAACAATTATCGATTCTCTATCCGGGAAAGTAGTTGATTACCCAACTGTTGCACTTTTCAATGACTCTTTAAAATTAATTAAAGCAGTCGCTGGTGGTGCAGATGGTAAATTCTATCTAATTGCCCCTAAAAGGGGTAAATATATTTTATCGGTATCGATGATTGGTTATTCAACTGTAAAAAAATCGGTGGAAATACCCGAGGGGGCTCAAAAACAATTTGATATTGGAAAAATTTATCTAATGGAAGGCGTACAGTTATCATCTGTAACAGTCACAGGAGTAAAGCCATTGATTAAGAATGAACCTGACAAATTAACATACAATCTTGATTCTGATCCTCAAACATCGTCAAGTGCTCTTGTTGATATTATCCGTAAAGTACCTATGCTTAGTGTAGATGGCGATGGAAGTGTAAGACT